>Ga0265293_10004255_pt1 | contig 25465 bp, 26 predicted proteins | sample Munlanlewell138R_FD_192505 | JGI IMG/M metagenome (GOLD analysis project Ga0265293, IMG submission 192505) | Leachate microbial communities from a municipal landfill in Southern Ontario, Canada - Leachate well 138R | ecosystem: Engineered > Solid waste > Landfill > Unclassified | place: Canada...
GGGGCTTTGGCCACGATGGGTGTTGCAGGTAATGTATGGCGCAATAACCAACGGGCATTGCGCCGGATGCTGTAACTCCTCTAGCTGATGTCGGTGTCTATTGTGATGTTAAGCCATCAAGCAAGCGCTCGACTCAGAACCGTCATTCCCGCGCAGGCGGGAATCCAGGAGGAACTACTTTTTGGTTAAAAAGTAATCTAGTATGATTTTGCCCTGCATTAAAGATGAGCTCATGGGGCCGTGTATTTGCGGACTAAAATATGGCCTACGGTAAATCAACCAACATCCGATCCACTCCGGCGTGGAATTACTCCTCCCATGAGGCGTACATAGGCGAGGGCAGCAATAAAAAGTATTAGTGCCAGAATGAACTCTATAGTTGCCAAAGGCCTATCTTCTGGCGTAGCAAAGAGTTCGCCAGCGGCATGCAAGAGATAGAATAAGGCCAGCAGGCTGGTCCAGAAATAACTTTTTGCTCGTCCACGCAACAAGCCGTGCAGTGGCAATAACAATGGGCCAAGCAGTACGGTCAAGACCAGGCCGGTAGGCAGGCTAGAAGGCGAAAGCCAGAGCTGCCAGGCAAGCAACAAGGCGATGAGACCGCAATAACTGATAAGGGTGGCAGTGCGTGTCAATAGCAGGCGATTCATCGGATGTTGCCTGCCTCAAGTTGCGCGCGCGCCGTCAGAGCCAGACGCCGCCCCAAGGCCAGACAGAGAACTTTTTCATCTTCATTTATAGGCAAGGTATTGTCGGCACCTGCATGATGAGACGGGCCATAGGGAGTCCCTCCACCATGTGTATGCAGTAGTTTGGTTTCGCTGTAGGGCAGGCCAAGAACAAGCATGCCGTGGTGCAGCAACGGCAACATCATGCTTAGCAGCGTGCTTTCCTGACCACCATGCAGGCTGGAAGTTGAGGTAAAGACTGCGGCTGGCTTGCCGATGAGACTGCCGGATAGCCAAAGTGGGCTGGTGCAATCTATAAAATACTTGAGCGAGGCGGCCATGTTGCCAAAATGGGTTGGACTGCCCAAGGCCAGACCCACACATTCCTCCAAATCATGCAGCTCGGCATAAGGCGCGCCTTTGCTTGGCACCTCAGGGGCCACGGCAGTGCATTCTGGCGATACTTTCGGCACTGTGCGCAAGCGGGCGGACATGGATGGTATTTCCTCGATACCACGCGCGATCAGACGCGCCATCTCGGCAACTGAGCCATGACGGCTGTAGTACAGGACTAAAATTTCTTTCATGCTATTAGTTCCAGGATTTTTTCTGGTGGTCGACCAATGACGGCACGTTTGCCGCTGATAATGATGGGGCGCTCAATGAGGCGCGGATGTTGTACCATGACGGCAATCAGTTCGGATCGACTCAGCGACTGATCGTCCAGACCTAAGATATTGTATTCGGGTTCTTTTTTGCGCATTAAATCGCGTGGATCCAGACCAAGTAATTGAAGTATATGCTCTAGTTCAGTGATACTCGGAGGAGTGTCCAAATAGTGGATAACTTGTGGCTGCACGCCGTGCTCGCCGAGTAGTTGCAAGGTCTGCCGTGATTTTGAGCAGCGAGGATTGTGATAAATGGTGACAGTCATGGCTAAATGTGGTTTTGGTTGTGGGGACGAGATGGTGTGGTTTAGTGCTTTTTACTTAAAGCGAAATCCAGGCTGCAAGCCAGCTTGTATAAGCCATATATTTTTTTCTGCAGCAGCAATATGTGATCCTATCAGCAATTCGGCAGATTAGGATGATGGATAATACCATCAGTTTTGCTTGACCCTTTTTTTAGGGAATGGTAGCTTGTTCTAAGATTTACTATTATTCCTGTGGGCGAATATACATATTTGATAATGCACGGAGCCATGAGCATGAAAATCAAGAATAAGTTGAAGTATTCCGGTCTTGCCGCACTGGTGCTGACAATTGCTGTCGGTTGCGCCAGTACGCCAAAAGAAGAGACAGCAGAGCCGACGGTTGTTGCCGAGCCAGTTGTTGCACCTGCCGAAACGCCCAAGGCAGTTGAGCCTGCGCCAGTTAAGGATGTTGTGACCAGCTATGAAGTAGTGCGTGGCGACAACCTGTGGAATATCTCCGGCAAGGGAGAAATTTACGGTAATCCATACCAGTGGCCGCTGATCTATAAGGCAAACCGCGACAAGATCAAGGACGCCGATCTTATTTATCCAGGCCAGGCATTCGATATCGATCGCTCTGCCTCAGGCTCCGATATCGAGGCGGCAATTCATCATGCCAAGACGCGCGGCGCGTGGTCCCTGGGTGTGGTGGAGGAAAGCGACAAGGCCTATCTAGCTCGCTGATTTCTCCGCTGTTGATGAATAAGCAAGAGCCCCGCAAGGGGCTCTTTGCGTTTGTGGATGATTTGTTCTACAAGTGGATTTGGCGTACTTGCAGAACAACCGTTGGAATAAGATGTCTAGCTATCGCTACCTATCTGTTACCTGGAGGAAAAATCGTGTTGTGTAGAGGATTGTTTTTCAGCTTGCTATTTATGGTTTCCGGTGCCTTTGCCAATCCGAATTTCAGTCTGCATGATATGGATGGAAAATTGCATGAGTTGTCTGATTATCGTGGTAAATGGGTGGTCATTAATTACTGGGCCACCTGGTGTCCACCATGCCTGGAAGAGCTGCCAGAGCTGGTGGATTTTCATGAACGTCACAAGGATAGTGATGCCGTGGTGCTGGGTATCAACACTGAGCAGATCACGCAAAATAAGCTGCGTAAATTTATCGATGAGAATTTTATTTCTTATCCAGTTTTCCAGGATACAGCAGCAACGGCAAATGTGGCACCTGTGCGTGGCTTGCCCACGACATTTCTGGTGGCACCCGATGGCCGTTTGGTAGCCAAGCAAACTGGCGCGGTGACTGCTGCTGGTATTGAAGAATTCATGCAGAATAATAAGTAGCCTGAGATTTCAGTATGACGGAGGTGGTGGCTATGCGGCGTTTGTTTAGCTTGGTTTTCTGCGTATTGTCGCTCTTGGCCAGTAGCCAGTTGATGGCTGCTGCGGGCCTGGATCCGCTGAGTCATTTTTTTCACGAGACCTTTGGTGATTTCGCCGAAGAGCTTGAGCAGGCACGAGAGGAAGACAAACAGGGAATACTATTGTTCTATGAAATGGATGATTGCCCCTTTTGCCAGTTCATGAAAGAGAATGTGCTCAATCAACCAGAAGTGCAGGATTTTTATCGTGAACATTTCCGTAATTTCATGGTGGATATCGAGGGTGATATCGAGATCCAGGATTTTTCTGGCCAGGAAATAAAACAAAAGGATTTTGCCAAGTTGGCTCGTGTTCGCGCCACGCCGGTAATTGCCTTTTATGATCTGACTGGCAAGGAAATCTTTCGCCATACCGGTCGCACATCAGGTGTCGATGAGTTTTTGCTGATGGGAAAATTCATAGTTGATGGGGCGTATAAAGAACAAAAATTCATTGTGTATAAGCGTGAGCACCTCAAAAGATAAACTATCATCCATGCAGCCTGCTAAATCCATCACTATTTTTGTATTTTTGAGTCTGGCAGTACTGAGCAAACTTTCCTTTGCCGGGGAAGATTTTGCCGCCTTGCCTGAGCCACTAACGCTGGAGCAGGCCTTGGTGCTTGCGGAAGAAATGGATCCAACAATGCAGCAGGCACAGGCCGAGGTGGAGTTGGCGCATGCCGATGAGCTGGCGGCAGAGGCACAGGATGGCATCAATATCTGGTTGCACGGCCGGGCGCGCAAGGTGGAACCATCAGATAGAGCTGTCACCCGTGACCGTGATGATCACCTGATGAGTCTGACAGTGAGCAAAAATCTTTATGACTTTGGTCGTAGCAGCGCATATCAGACGGCGGCAAAAACCGAGCTGGCAGGACACGAATACCTTTATCTGGATCGAACTCGACAACGTCGTATTGAAATTATGCAACGTTATTTTGATGTCTTGCGTGCTGATATGGAATTTGCCCGTGACAATGAGGCTATGGCAGAGGCCTATGTTTCGTTAGATAAATTACGTAATCGTCATGAACTGGGCAGTGTTTCCGATCTGGATATACTGGCGATGGAAAATAAATATCAGCATGCCTTGTATATGCGATCCATAAGCCAGCAGCGTATGCGGGTAGCGCGGGCGCAGTTGGCCATTGCCCTCAATCGGCCTGGACAACTGCCAGCCAATCTGGTGCAGCCTGAGTTGCCGCAATTGCAGCGCGAACTGCCTGAATATGAGTTATTACTGAGCAAAGCCCAGGCAGACAACCCACGTCTACAGGCACTGCGCAAGCGCGCTGAGGCCGCTGAGCTGCGACTGACAGCAGCCTATGCCGGCCGTCGCCCACGTCTCAGTGGCGAGCTGGAGGCCGCTGAGTATTCACGCTCCATGGGTTCGAACGACAAACGTCGCGCCAGTCTTTATCTGGATATACCTCTATATGATGGCGGCAGCACCAACTCATCTATCGCACGAGCGCAGGCAGAATTATACCGTGTACGGGCGGAATTGGCCGAGGCCGAGCGCAGTTTGCAGCAGATGGTATTGGAGCGATGGGTGGAGCTGAGTACCTTGCGTGTTGATTACCAACGCAGTCTTGCACAGCAAGAGTTCAGTGATATGTATTTAGACCGTAGCCGTACGCTTTATGAGATGGAAGTGCAGGCAGATCTTGGCGATGCGATGGTGCGCCTGACTAAAGCACAACTAGACGAGCTTAATGTGCGCTTTACCACCGCGCTGGTCTGGGAGCGTATGGATGCCCTGACAGGCGGGGCGTTGCAGATGGGTGAGGAATGAGAATGAATAAGTTACAGAGCTTGCTGGCAGTATTCATCCTGTTGTTTGCCGCTGGCGTGCGGGCAGCAGAATGGACAGGAACCCTGCATTGGCTGCAACGAGTGGAATTGAGTACGCCAGTATCTGGTGTGATAAGCAAGGTGGCGGTTGATGCTGGTGATCTGGTCAAACAGGGACAGGTTCTGCTACAGCTTGATGACCGGGGTTTCAGTTCCTTGGTGAAAAAGGCCGAAGCGCAAGTGGCTAGCCATCGTGAAACATTGGCTGAGGCCAAGCGTGAACTGGAGCGGGTAGTCGAAATGTATGAGCGCACCTTGCTGGCTGAGCACGAGTTGCAGTTGGCCAGGATCGCCGTCAGTCAGGCGCAGGCTGATTTAGTGGCAGCTGAGACAGCGCAGACTTTGGCGCGACTGAATCTTGAATACAGTCAGCTGAAGGCGCCATTTGCTGGAGTGATATTACAGCGCCAGGCTGAGTCAGGCGAGACAGTAGTGACGCGCTGGCAAAGTTTTCCTTTGATGGTATTGGCCGAGACCGGCCGCATGTTGGCGCGTATTGAAGTAGCAGATCAGGAATTGGCCACGCTGAGGATCGGCATGGACGCGCAGGTACGCATTCAGGACAAGGTGTTTCAGGGCAAGTTGCAGCGCATCGGCATGGAGCCGATAGCGACAGGCGGTGGCAAGCCGCATTATGCCGTGGATGTAGTATTTAGCTATCCGGTAAACATGCAACTGCGTGCTGGTTTAAGCGCCGTGGTAGTTGTGCCTTGAGATTTTAGCCTGACGGAGTGTGTGGCAGAGCAGGTGTCTTGCCTGCACAAAAAGCTGTCCATCCCTGGACATATACACCCTGCATTTTATGCCTTGCCAAACACCATTTCATCATCCTGCACATCCACACGTATCGTGTCGCCAGGCAGGAACTGACCAGCGAGGATAGCCTGTGCGAGTGGATTTTCGATCTGTTGCTGGATGGCGCGTTTCAACGGACGCGCACCATACACCGGCTCAAAACCAGCCTCGGCCAGCCTATCCAGGGCCGCTGCAGAGAGCTCCAGTTCCATCTCACGGTCGGCAAGACGCTTGCGCAGATACTCGATCTGGATATTGGCGATGCTATGGATCTGTTCGAGGGCCAGTGGATGGAATACCACCACCTCATCGACACGGTTGATGAATTCCGGCCTAAAATACTCGCCGACAACTTCCATCACCGCAGACTTCATCTCCTGATAACGCTCCTTGCCCGCCATTTCCTGAATGAGTTGCGAGCCAAGATTGGAGGTCATCACGATCACCGTATTACGAAAATCAACGGTACGCCCCTGGCCATCAGTCAGACGACCATCATCAAGCACCTGCAACAATATATTGAAGACATCAGAGTGTGCTTTCTCTATCTCATCCATCAGGATCACGGAATAAGGCTTGCGCCGCACCAGCTCTGTGAGATAGCCGCCTTCCTCATAACCAACATAACCAGGCGGTGCGCCGATCAGTCGTGCAACTGAATGCTTCTCCATGAACTCGGACATATCGATGCGCACCATGGCAGTGTCAGTGTCAAACAAAAACTCTGCCAGCGCCTTAGACAGCTCGGTCTTGCCCACACCGGTGGGACCGAGAAACAGGAAAGAGCCATTGGGGCGATTGGGGTCGGATAGCCCGGCACGCGAGCGACGAATAGCATCGGCCACGGCACTTACTGCCTCATCCTGACCGATCACACGTTGATGCAAGGAATCTTCCATATGCAACAATTTATCTCGCTCACCTTCGAGCATCTTGCTTACCGGAATACCTGTCCACTTGGAGACGACATCAGCGATCTCCTCATCAGTGACCTTGGTGCGCAGCAATTTCGTTTCCTGCAACTCGACTAGCTGAGCCATTTCCAGTGATTTTTCCAGATCTGGAATACGGCCATATTGCAGTTCCGACATACGCGCCAGATCGCCGGCGCGCCGTGCTGTTTCCAGTTCCATACGAGCACGGTCAAGCTCTTCTTTGATGTGTTGTGCACCCTGTACGGCCAGCTTCTCTGACTTCCAGATCTCCTCCAGATCGGCGTATTCCTTTTCCTGTCGTGTGATGTCTTCTTCCAGAACGGCCAGACGTTTGCGTGAGGCCTCATCATCTTCTTTTTTCAAGGCTTCGCGTTCTATCTTAAGTTGAATCAGGCGACGGTCGAGTCTGTCCATACTCTCCGGTTTGGAGTCTATCTCCATGCGTATGTGTGAGGCGGCCTCATCCATCAGATCAATAGCCTTGTCCGGCAATTGACGGTCAGTGATATAGCGATGCGACAGTGTTGCAGCGGCAACAATCGCAGGATCAGTTATCTCGACACCATGATGAACTTCATATTTTTCCTTCAGGCCGCGCAGGATGGCGATGGTATCTTCCACCGTCGGCTCATCCACTAACACTTTCTGAAAACGGCGTTCCAGGGCTGCATCCTTTTCTATGTATTGGCGATATTCATCCAGCGTAGTCGCGCCGATACAATGCAACTCACCGCGCGCCAGGGCTGGCTTCAACATATTGCCGGCATCCATCGCACCCTCGGCCTTGCCCGCGCCAACCATGGTGTGCAGTTCGTCGATAAACAAAATAATCTGGCCTTCCTGCTTGGCCAGATCGTTCAATACTGCCTTGAGGCGCTCTTCAAATTCACCACGGTATTTTGCTCCGGCAATCAGTGCTCCCATATCTAGTGACAACAGACGCTTATCCTTGATGCCTTCCGGTACTTCGCCATTGACGATGCGCAAAGCCAGCCCCTCGACAATGGCGGTCTTACCCACGCCAGGAGCACCGATAAGCACTGGATTGTTTTTCGTACGTCGCTGCAGAATTTGCACGGTGCGGCGGATTTCATCATCACGACCAATCACTGGGTCAACCTTGCCTTGCTCAGCTCTTTCGGTCAGGTCTATGGTGTATTTTTCTAGTGCCTGTCGCTGTTCTTCCGCGCCTGGATCGTCTACTTTCTCGCCACCACGCAGATTATCTATTGCCTGTTCCAAAGCGCTTTTGCTGGCGCCATGCTTGCGCAATAAATTGCCTAGCTCATCTTTTGCATCCACCGCCGCCAGGATAAAAAGCTCTGAGGAGATGTAACTATCCTTACGTTGCTGTGCTAGCTTGTCGGTAAGATTGAGCAGATTGATCATTGCATTGGATACTTGGACATCGCCACCGACCCCTTGCACCGAGGGTAGGCGATCCAGAGCTTCGTCCAGGGCAGAACGCAAGGCGTTCACATTTGCACCAGCCTGACTGAGCAAGTGTCGTGCTGTTCCACCTTGCTGATTGAGCAAGGCCATCAGCATATGCAAAGGTTCAATGAATTGATGATCACGCCCTACCGCCAGACTCTGCGCATCCTGTAGCGCGGTCTGAAAACGAGTCGTTAGTTTATCCATGCGCATGTCAAGCCACCTCTTGAAGTCAATAATTGCAGATAACCCCAAAGATGGGGACAGTATTGCAGAGCTTCAAGCATACAGCAGCAATCGACGCCGTGTCGGACTAAAGCCAGGCTTATATTGTGGTTGGCAAGTATGCGTGCACCAGCTCAAGCAGCCGGTTTTTTTGCCTTGTTATTCTGATATACCTTACGGCTGAAAAGGTCGTTGTGACGGCTGACAAGGCGGTCGAGAAACAGCTTGCCATCCAGGTGATCGATCTCATGTTGAATGGCGCGAGCTTCATAGCCCTCGGCATCAAGTTGTTGTTTCTGTCCCTTGGCATCCTGATAACTCAGGGTAATGGCCTCGGCACGAATAACGTTGCCGGTAAAGTCTGGCACTGACATGCAGCCTTCCCTGCCACTGGCCATGCCTTCCCAGGCGATGATCTCAGGATTGATGATGAGCAGGCGGCCATGATTGGGTACGGGCTTACGTGTGAGCGAGCAGTCCACAATGACAATACGCTGAAAATTTGCCACTTGAGGCGCGGCGATACCAATACCACCTGGCCCAGACAACATGGTATCTGTCAGGTCTGTAAGAAATTGTTGCAGCCCAGCCTCAAAACTCTCCACTGTCTGCGATAGTTGCTTTAAGCGTTCGTCTGGATAGGTAAGTAATTCAAGCAGGGCCATGACAAATCCCCTCAACCAAGCATAGTATTGATCGGCATCAGCTGGGCCTCCACACCTTCCTTGCGGATCGCTGCTATAGCCAGCTGCAATGCCTCGAACCCATCCATGGCGATACCTTCAATTTGCATTATGTAAATCGGTTGCTGCTGATTGCCGCCCACCTTGGATTCCAGGTCGATAATATTAAGTCCCGCCTTGGCCAGCGCGGTAGTAACCCTGGCAACAATGCCGGCACGATCGGCACCATATACTGTGATTTGCACATCAGGCTCTATATGTTGATGGAGGTCACCTTCTATCTGAGATAAGTGCAGGTTTAGGCTCAGCGACTTTGCCAATGGCCAAAGCAATTCTCGTAGTGCCTCACTGGAATGGTCGGCTTCCACCATCAGCATAATGGTGAAATTGCCTCCCAGGCGCAGCATGGATGCCTCGCCCAGATTGCAGCCCGCCGCATAAAGTGCCGTACTCACCTTGGCTACTATGCCCGCTTGATCCTTGCCTACCAAAGTCAGCATGTACCAATTTTTCATTTGCATTCTCCTGTCCTAGTGCAGGTTAGCATGGGCAATGAAGACGAGAGACACGCCAGCGCCAATCATGATTATCTGCTGCATTGTTTCCTTGAATTGAGTGCGTTGGTGTAACCCTGGGATTAAATCAGCAACGGCGATATAGATAAAACTTGCCGCTGCAATGGCGATGATAAAAGGCACCACATGTTCCATGCCACTTAAGCTGAAATAGGCCAGCACAGCGCCCAATACTGTTGCCAGACTCGATAGTAAATTGAGCAACAAGGCGCGTAGACGGCTGAAGCCACTGTGCAGCAAGACGGCAAAATCACCAAGCTCCTGCGGCACTTCATGCGCGGCCACTGCCAGCGCTGTCACGATACCAAGATGCATATCGGTCAGAAATGCGGCGGCGATCAATACGCCATCGACAAAGTTATGGAAGCCATCTCCGACAAGGATCAAATACCCTGCGGTTTTATGCTTGTGATTATGGCTGTGTTCCAGGCCATGTATCTGACAATGATCGTGGTGGCAATGCCGCCATAACACCATTTTTTCCAGTAGAAAAAAACCAAGTATGCCAAACAGCACCGTCATCGTTATATGGTGCGCATCACTTATGGTCTCGTTTTCCAGGGCATGCGGCAGCAAACCCAAAAACGCAGCGCCGAGCATGGCACCAATGGCGAAGCTCACGCCATGCGGCAACAAATGTTCACGCCGCTGTTCCGGGATGAGCAGAAAGACTCCAGCCGCCAGTACGCTTAACGCACTTCCAATCAAGGAAAAAACAATAATCCAAAACAACAACGGCATGCTATTTGTCCACTAAAAAAGGTCGTTATCATAACGCAAGCCAGATCAGGCTCGCCATGCGTCCAGTCACGCCATCGCGTCGGTAAGAATAAAATTGTCTTTCATCCTGCAAGGTGCACAAGCCACCACCGTAGACTGCCTGCACCCCACAACGTACCAGCCGCAGACGTGCCAGTGAGTACAAATCGGCCAACCAACGGCCTGTTGGTAATGGCTGGAAGCTTGTCGCCGCTGCCGCATCCTCGAACACGAAAGCCTGGCGCACTTCCTCACCTACCTCAAACGCATTCGGCCCAATCGCCGGCCCCAACCAAGCCAGGATTTCATCTGGTGATCTTTGCAAACGCAGCACTGCCGCCTCGATAACCCCGGCCAGCAAACCGCGCCAACCGGCATGTATCGCCGCTACTGCAGTGCCTGCCCGATCACACAACAACACCGGCAAGCAATCTGCCGTCAACACCGCACACACCTTGCCAGAGCTGAAGGCCACGCTGGCATCGGCACAACCTGATTGTTCTTGCAGGACAGCTGTGCCATGCACCTGCTCAAGCCACAAAGGCTCACTTGGCAAGTCCAAAGACTGCCGCAAACGCCGACGATTCTCGCTCACATGCCTCAACTCATCACCAGCATGATCGCTGAGATTAAGCCCCGCCCACGGCCCGACACTTACCCCGCCAATACGTGTGGTCGTGGCAGCCATCACATGTTCAGGGGCTGGCCAGTTAGGTCGAACGAGTAGCACAGGCATTATCCTCGCGCAACATCTCCATCAACTGCTGCATATCCTGCGGCGGGTTTAATGACCATTCTATATATTCACCACTTGCAGGGTGCACCAGCCCCAGCCGCGCCGCATGCAAGGCCTGGCGGCCAAAACCCTGTAGAAACAGACGCAAATCTTCGCTGCATCCAGCTGGAATACGCTGTCGTCCGCCATACACAGGATCGCCGACAACAGGATGACGAATGTGCGCCATATGCACTCTAATTTGATGCGTGCGGCCTGTCACCAATTGCACCCTCAAACGGGTGTGCGCACGATAACGCTCGGCCAGACGGTAATGTGTAATCGCTGATCGTCCCGAAGAAATAACTGCCATACGCTTGCGATCTACCGGATGACGGCCTATGTTCTCGTTCACCGTGCCACCACCAGTCATCTCACCAACCACCACGGTCTCATACTCACGCTGAACCTCACGTGCCTGTAAGGCCTGCACCAGCGCATGCTGGGCGGTCAAGCTGCGCGCTACCACCAGCAAGCCAGACGTGTCCTTGTCCAGACGATGCACAATACCTCCACGCGGCACCTGCGCCAGCTCCGGCGCATGATGCAACAAGGCATTTAGCAGGGTGCCAGCATGATTGCCAGCCGCCGGATGCACGACCAAACCGGCTGGTTTATTCAGCACGATAAGTGTGTCGTCCTCATAAATAATATCCAGCGGGATGGGCTCCGCCTGATGTCGTTCATCGACTTCCACCACCGCCTCGACCGTAATTTGCTCACCGCCCAATACCTTATCCCTGGGTCGGCGAACCTGTCCATCCAGTAAAACATTTCCTGTCTTGATCCAGGCACTTAGCCTTGCACGGGAATATTCTGGCAACAATATCGCCAGCGCCTGATCCAGACGCTGACCAGCCATTTCCGGCGGCACATCCACGTTATAATACTTGTTCATCATTACCGCCTTCTTTCGCGTTATACTGCACCGCAGTAACGTTTTTTTTCAGGAAACAGAACACATGCGTATTACCAGCTCCCTGTTAATGCTGCTGCTTGCTGTGCTTACCAGTAGCGGCTGCTCCATCTTCCATGAATATGATGATACCGTCGGTTTGGATGCCAGCCAGCTATACAATGCCGGCAAGGAAGCACTGGCAGAAAATAACTGGGAGAAGGCTGTCAGTTATTACAACAAACTGGAATCACGCTACCCCTATGGGCGTTACACTCAACAAGCGCAACTGGAAACAGCCTACGCCCATTACAAAAATGGTGAAAACGAAGCATCGATAGCCGCCGCCGATCGCTTCATCAAACTACACCCGCGCCATCCGAATGTCGATTATGCCTACTACATGCGCGGACTCGCCAGCTTTGAGCCTGGCAAAAGCTTCATGGAGCGTTTCTTCCCACAGGACAAAGCCGCGCGCGACCCAACTTTTGCACGCGATTCATTCCGCTATTTCAGCGAACTCATTGAACGCTATCCCAATAGTCGCTACAGTCAGGACGCCATTCAGCGCATGGTCTATCTACGCAACAGCCTGGCGCGACATGAAACTCAGATCGCTGATTACTACATGCGCCGTGGCGCCCCGCTGGCCGCCGCCAATCGTGGTAAATACATCCTCGAACACTACGAGCGCACACCCTCGATCCCTGATGCCCTGGAGATCATGATACGCGCCTATCGTGAAATGGAGATGGATGATCTCGCCAATGATGCCCTGCAGGTGCTCGTGAAAAATCATCCAGAGCGAGCAGCAAAATTCCTGCAGTAAAAGTATAAGGCAGGACATCTTCTGCAGGCGGGATTTACCTTTGTGGATGGGTGTTATTTTACCCATGCCCACATGCTGCAACCGTAGCAGCTTGTTTGTTTCTTTTTAGTCCCCCCCCTCAACCAGACAGGGCAAAATCATACTTGATTACTTTTAACCAAAAAGCAGTTCCTCCTGGATTCCCGCCTGCGCGGGAATGACGGTTCTGAGTCGAGCGCTTGCTCGATGGCTTAACGTCACAATAGACACAGACACCAGTTGGAACACAACATCAGCAGGAGGAGCATCTACATCCGGCGCAATGCCCGTTGGTTATTGCGCCCTTACATTAAAGTACCCTCTCCCGCTTGCGGGAGAGGGGCTGGGGAGAGGGAAAAGACTTTTTATCTTGGTTTATGCAGTCTTCTACATACGGCATACGGCGCAATACTTGATGGTTATTGCGCCGCATAACGCTAAAAGCTCGAAATATCCTTAACCAATTCAGCCTGATATCGCCAAATTCCTGGCTCTCTTTCCACCTTTAGGCTCCCGATAAGACCGCTGCTATAGCAAGAAGGAGAATGTCGGGAAGCTCATGCTTTTTATTGCTATGGGTGCGGGATCTGTAATATTGCCAGAGTGTTGGATGAGACTCATAGAGGTTGGCCTACATTGTTGGTCGTTAGCCACAAACCTCTGTTTCGTAAATCTGCATGGCACCAATGCTGTTCAGTAATTTTGATCCTCGCATTAAAAAGTATGATCTTGCCCTGCTCAACCAGGCTCATTGGGGGTGGGTGACTACTCGTACTAGATTTTCTTGTGTACGCCTGTGCGCCGATTTTTGTTTTTATATCCGGCTACGCAGAGATCTCATACCGCCCCTGGCCCTTCTTCGCTGGTGCGGATGCGAATTACATGCTCGACATTACTGACGAAAATCTTGCCGTCGCCAAATTTGCCGGTGCGCGCCGCTTTGGTGATGGCCTCGATACAAGACTCCACCTGTTCATCATTGACCACTAGCTCCACCTTGACTTTGGGCAAAAAATCGACGACATACTCCGCACCACGATACATCTCGGTATGACCTTTTTGCCTGCCAAAACCCTTTACTTCTGTAGCCGTCATGCCGGTCACATCGATCTCCGACAAGGCCTCGCGCACATCATCCAGTTTAAAAGGCTTGATAATCGCCTCAATTTTTTTCATGTCTATTTCCTGTGCTGAAAATTCACAATATTCTTAAAGCCAGAGGTGATTGGGTAGCGACGTTCCCGACCGAATGCGCGTCGACTGATCCGCACGCCCGGTGCCGCTTGCTGGCGTTTGTATTCATTGCTCTCAACCAGCTGCATAACCCGCTGTACTGTTGACACATAGTGACCTGCGGCAACTATGGTCTGCCCATCCTGTTCAAGCACGACATAACGTTGCAGAATATCATCGAGAATTTCATAGTCAGGTAATGAATCTGTGTCCTGTTGATCAGGTGCCAGCTCTGCCGAGGGAGGACGGTCAATAACCCGCTGCGGGATTGCTGCACCTATACTGTTACGATATTTCACCAATCTGTATACCAGCGTTTTAGGCACATCTTTCAGCACGGCAAAACCACCGGCCATATCACCATACAAAGTAGTGTAGCCCACGGCCAATTCACTCTTGTTACTGGCGATTAACACCACCTTGTGTTTTTTATTGGCGATTGCCATCAATAGCACGCCGCGACAACGAGCCTGTAGATTTTCCTCGGTGATATCTGGTGCACTAGCGGCAAACACATCCTGCAAGCTGGTCAGAAACGCCTGGAACAGCGGCTCTATCGGGATCTCCCGATAAGCCACGCCCAATGTTTCTGCCTGCTCCTTGGCATCTGCCAGGCTCATCTCTGCCGTATAGCGCGAGGGCATCATAACTGCCTCTACTCGTTCGGCGCCCAGCGCGTCCACCGCGATGGCCAGCACCAGTGCCGAATCAATCCCGCCCGACAGCCCCAATACAACATCCTGAAAATTGTTCTTGGCCATATAATCACGCAGACCACACACCAGCGCAGCATAAACACCTGCCTCAAATGATTGTATGGCAGCTATCAAACCAGGCAATGGTTGCCAGGTATTGTCTGTCTGCACAAACTCTGTTAACCAAAGACCTGCCTGCCAGGCCGGTGGGCGCACACACAACTCACCGCTGGCCGCCATAGCCATAGACTGTCCGGCAAATACCAACTCATCCTGCCCGCCCAGCTGATTGACGAACACCAAGGGCATAGCAGTTGCCATCACACAAACACGAGCCGCCGCCTCATGCTCCTGTTCGCTTTCAGCATGAAACGGCATGGCCGCCAGATTCAGCATGATCTGCGCGCCAGCCGCCTTGGCCTGCTCGAACATTGTCGGATTCACCCCTTCATCACCCAGGACAATGCCAAAGCTCACGCCATTAGTCTTGCATATGCAAGGCTCATCACCGGCAATAAAATAACGCGGCTCATCAAACATCGCCTGACTTGCCAACTGTCGCTTGTGATAACAGGCCAGCTCCTTGCCATCGCACCACACCAGCGCAGCATTACACAATCCCCTGGCTGTTTGCCGTGGCAGGCCAAATACCAGCACAATCCCGCTGATATGCTGGATTATCTCCTCTAACACCACAGCTATCTGTTTATGCAACTCAGCGCGCAGCAACAAATCAGCCGCCGGAAATCCCGTTAAGGCTAATTCAGGCAACACCACCACATCAGCCTTGAGTTCATCCCGCGCCTGTTCAGCCAAGGCACGTATAACCAAGGCATTAGCACGCACATCACCCACCAATGGATTGAACTGTGCCAAAGCGATACGCATTTATTTAGATACCTTTAAATAAAAATCCACTACTAAGCAATTCATCAACTTAGTCGAATGTTTCAGTGTCGCCTGGCTTGGATAAAGCCCCAGACCTACTGTGTGCGCAACACCCGTGCCATTTGCTGACCCATCTCTGCCGGTGAGCGCACGACATGCACACCTGCCGCTGCCAGCGCGGTAAATTTCTCCTCCGCCGTGCCCTTACCACCGTCGATGATTGCGCCAGCATGACCCATGCGCTTGCCCTTGGGGGCAGTGACACCAGCGATATAGGCCACCACCGGCTTGCTGACATGTGCTTGAATGAATGCGGCTGCGTCCTCTTCTGCCGTACCACCAATCTCACCGACCATGATAATGCCCTCGGTCTGTGGGTCATATTCAAACATCGCCAACACATCAGTAAAGTTCATGCCGTGGATAGGATCACCACCTATGCCCACACAAGTCGACTGCCCCAGACCGGCATCGCTTGTTTGCTGCACCGCCTCATAGGTCAGCGTGCCAGAGCGTGAGACTATGCCTATCGAACCCTGGCGATGAATATCGCCTGGCATAATGCCGATCTTGCATTCATTTGGTGTAATCACACCCGGACAATTAGGCCCGATGAGATGTACATCGGAGCCTTGCAAGCTCGCCTTGACCTTGAGCATATCCAGCACTGGAATTCCCTCGGTAATGCAGACTATCACCTTAATACCGGCATCGCTCGCTTCGAAGATAGCATCAGCAGCAAAAGCTGCCGGCACATAGATCATCGTCGCATCTGCACCAGTCTCGCGCACCGCATCCTGCACCGTATTGAATACTGGCCGATCCAAATGTCGGCTGCCGCCCTTACCAGGTGTCACCCCGCCGACCAGGTTTGTGCCATAGGCAATCGCCTGTGCAGAATGAAAGCTGCCCTGTTTGCCGGTAAAACCCTGACAGATCACCTGCGTATGTCGATCAATTAAAATAGACATCTATGCGCCCCTTGCGGCTAAGACAGCCTGTTCTGCTGCCGCCGCCAAATCATCTGCAGCGATAATGCTCAACCCACTCTCAGCCAGCAACTTCCGTCCCAATTCGGCATTCGTACCCGCCAGGCGCACTATTATCGGCAGCTCTATACCCACCTCGCGCACTGCCTTGATTATCCCCTCGGCTATCAGATCACAGCGCACGATGCCGCCAAAGATATTCACCAGGATCGCCTGCACCTGTGCATCGGAAAGTATCAATTTGAAGGCCTCGGCTACTTTCTCGGCCGTGGTGCCGCCGCCCACATCAAGAAAATTTGCTGGCGCACCACCCTGCAACTTAATCAAATCCATTGTCGCCATGGCAAGGCCAGCACCATTGACCATGCAGCCGATATTTCCCGTCAAGGCAACATAATTTAGTCCATGTTGTAGCGCCCGATATTCCCGCTCGTCCTCTTGTGTTGCATCACGTAGCTTGGCCAAGGCAGGCTGCCGATACAGCGCGTTATCGTCGACACTCAGTTTTGCATCCAGCGCCAGCAAATCACCCTCCGCCGTCACCACCAATGGATTGATCTCCAACAATGAGGCATCACTCTCGATAAATACCCGATAAAGCGCGCTCAGCAATTGACTCATTTGTTTGATCTGCTCACCAGTCAGCTCCAGGGCAAAGGCCACCTGTCGACTCTGAAAAGGCTGCAAGCCCGCCACCGGATTGATCACCACGGTCAAAATTTTTGTCGGCATCTGGCGCGCTACTTCTTCGATATCCATGCCGCCTGCACTTGATGCCATCACCACCACACGCTCACGTGCACGATCCACCACCAGACTCAGATACAATTCACGCACAAACTCACAGACCGGCTCGATCAATACCTGATTTATCGGCTGTCCCGTTGCACCAGTTTGTGCTGTTAGCAAGGAGTTACCCAATAAATCGGCCACAGCCTGCTGCAAGGCCGCCTGTCCTGTAACCTTGCGCACCCCACCAGCCTTGCCACGCCCACCGGCATGCACCTGCGCCTTCACCATCCACGCATCGCCGCCCAACTCCAGTGCAGCTGTCGATACACCATCGACATCTGTTAGCACTCGACCAGCCGGTACTGCGACACCATAACGTCCAAGCAAATCCTTGGTTTGAAACTCATGCAGATTCATATTCAAACAGTCCGCCTGACGAAGAGAAAACTCTATTGTGAAACAATGCTGCAAACTTGCAAAGCCGAACAGGAACACCGCCCTGACAACGTAGGTAATTATTCAGCGCTTCCCTAAGACTCTTCCCCAAACCCCTCTCCCGCGAGCGCGAGAGGGGAGTTTTGCAGGGCGCAATAACTATCGGGCATCGCTGCAAACTGTGTTGGAATGCGTCGCGGACATGCCGTGTCCTTAATGATTAAGCTTTAACCATTTTGTGCTTTTAATGATCTATTTTATCTTTGGAGTATGTGCGAACAAAGGGAATGGTGAGGCGACGCTGGGCGGTGAGGCTGGCCTGGTCGAGACGTTCAAGCAAGTCGAACAAAGCGTGCATGTCACGCGGATAGTGACGCAACAGATAAGCCCCAACTTCATCGGCAAGCTCCATCCCGCGTGCCTTTGAGCGTAACTGCAAGGCCGCAAGACGACCTGTGTCATCCAGTGTTTGCAGTTGAAACACCGGCCCCCAACTCAGTCTTGAACGCAGATCAGGCAGGTTCACACCAATGGCAGCAGGGCTGGCATTGGCAGCAGCTAGTAAGCGCCCACCATGCTCACGCACGCGATTGTACAGATGAAACAATGCCTCTTCCCAGTCCGGCTGTCCGCTCACCAATTGCAAATCATCCAGACACACCAGGCCCATTTGTTCCAGGCCATCGAGGATGGCAATATCGTCCAGCTCTTGCAAAGGCAAATACACAGGTATTCCACCAATATTGGTCTCGGCATGACAGGCAGCCTGTAATAGATGACTACGGCCGCTGCCCTGAGCTCCCCAAAGGTAGATGAAGGACTCGCTCGCCTGCTCCAACAGGTGCAGCACGGCAGCATTTTCTCCAGGGTAAAAATTGCTAAAGGTGGCACTATCGCGCAGGCCAATGCGCAAGGGGATTTGCTGTTCCATATCAGCCCTGATTGGCGGCCGAGTAAAACCGGCTCTTGAGATAATGTTGATGGGCGTAGCGCAATAACACCAGCAGAATGGCGGCCACCGGCAGTGCCAGCAGAACACCGAGAAAACCAAACAACTGACCACCGGCCAGCACAGCAAATATCACGGCAACCGGATGCAGGCCGATACGTTCGCCCAGCAACAAGGGTGTTAGCAGCATGCTTTCAAGGGACTGTGCCACACCAAACACCAGCAGCACATACAGCAGGGGAGTGAATTCATGAAACTGTATTAGGGCGGCGATACTGGCAGCAAGCAGGCCGACGATCAGCCCCAGATAAGGCACAAAACTTACCAAACCGGCCAGCAGGCCGATGAGTAGCGCGAGGTCCAGTCCAACCAGCCAAAGCCCTAGAGCATAGCTAAAGGCTAGTGCCAGCATGACCAGCAGTTGGCCACGAAAGAAATGTCCCAGAACTTCATCGACGGCGCGCACCAGTTTAACAACCTCAGGTTCGATGTGACGTGGTAATAATTCGTGCAGCCAGTTCACTAACCTTGGCCAGTCGCGCAGCAGATAAAAAGTAACGACGGGGATGAGCAATAGATTCACCAACCAGCCGACCATCGCCAGACCGGATCGAGACACCGAAGACAGGATTTTACTGGCCAGACCTTGCAGAGATGACCATTGCTCCAGCAGATTGGCCTTCAACATACCCAGATCCACTGTCTCGTCGAGGCCAAAGTGTTGCTGCAACCAGGGTATGGCCTGTTGCTGCAGCCAGTCGAACAACACAGGCAACTTGGACAATAGTGTAGCCCACTGCCGTTCCAACAACGGCACGCCAACCAGTACCAGCAGTACCAGCAGCAGGGTAAACAACAAAAATATCACCGACACGGCCAACGTGCGCGACAGTCGCCAGCGGGCAAGACTGGTGATCAGAGGATTACCGATATAGGCGAGGATTGCGGCCGTGGCAAATGGTGCCAGTACGGGCGCCAGTAGATAAAGCAGCAGCGATGTCAGCAGCAGCAACACCAATAATCGCCATTTTTGTGACTCAGTCATTTAGGCTTCTCGTTTGGTTTTTCTGCTATTTCATGGCAACAATCGATATTGCCGTGCGAAAGATGTGAGTTCGCTGCCTTGGTTTCCAGCGGGCATAGCCGCCAGAGTAGTGCCGAGGCCAATGGTGCGGGCGATGGCATCTGGCGAAAGCTTCAACAGCAAGCGACAATGCATAACAGTAGGCTCGACCTTGCTGATCTGCACGTCACTGACTCCATTGAGTGAGCGCAGATAAGACATTAGCCGCACATAATCAGCCAGCGAATGGACTTCATTGATCGATAGCGTAAGTTGTTGTTCGCTGCCCTGACTGGCTACCTGGGAAAAGCGTACAGCAAGCGCATCTGCACTGCCTGTCACGCCAGCCGCCAACACCTCATCCAGTACCGCGCTGCTATTGTCCCAATAGAGTACTTCCTCTGCAATTTGCAAAGTCCAACGCACCCGCCAGATTTTCTGTCGATCTTCATAAAGCCGACCGAGCAAAATAGCCTGTGGCTGATAGCGCGCTGAGGCATTTGTCACTGTTTCCCAAAAGCCACCCCAAACATCGGTTGCTGTAATGCCTGCTTGATCTTCCAGATCAAGCAGGGGCCAGCGTAAGGGCAGACCGCGTTGCCTGGCAGTCTGCTCCAGCACAGACCAGTCGGTACGTTCTGCTGCCGAGACCAGCCGCCGTTCATTGCCGTCTTCATAAGCAAGCCAGACCAGTAGCACGGGACGATCATGACCCCAGATCGGCAGGCCTAGAGCACGCAAAGATTTATTCAGGCTATCGGCATCGAATGCCATCCAAAGCGTGGGTGTGGTCTGGTTTGCCTGATATCGATATTGTTGGATATAACGTGGTGCATCATTCAGTAGCTCGGCCAGTTCAGATTCCGGCACAGTCACGCCCCCAGTTACCCGCTGCAATATCTCGGCAAGGCCCAGGCGCATCGCCTGCTGGCGTGTCTCGGTCTGCTGATCGGCCACGCCAACCTCGGCCTCATACAGATCATGCACCTCGACCGCCGCCACCGCGCCAGTCAGATGCCAGAAAAACAATGCCCAAAGATAGAAATAAGTCCGTTTCATGCCCGCGCACGCTATGCCAACCACCAAGCACAAGTCAAGCCGCAGGCTTGTCCAGGATGAAGTTAGCCTGCTATCAGAATTGTGCCTACTACCAATAGATTCAGGGTCTAACTGCTCAAATTGCAGTATCTTTTAGAAGACCAGAACAAGCCTCGATTTCCGCTACCATCGCCTGGGATTAAAAAAGCAGAAAACTCAAGCATAATACCTCCACCAACTGCCAGATTTTAATCTACTTTCCGCCATATTAGTCGGTTCCAGACGTGCAGACACTATGCCAGCTGCAGTTTTTCTGTATGAATGCCATAACGACTGATGTAAACAGCCTACAAAACTTGTTCCCGAAGCCTTGGTTGAGGTTCTTGCAGTCTAGGTTGTCCCCTCCAGTATGGAGCATGTATATTCATGTTATCGCGCAACCTGGGGAGGGTGTCTGGGGCTTTGCAATTGGTTATCTGTGCCTTTGCAATTTGAGTTTTATGCTTTCTGTCTGAGCAAATCGTCACGCCAGACTCTATTTATTCATGTAATTTATTTCCGAGGAATTTCACATGAAAAAGATCGCGGTTTTTGTTCATGATGTATTTAACGAAGTGGAGCTTTGGGTTCCCTACTATCGTCTTTTAGAAGAAGGCTATGATATCAAAATAATCGGGGCCGGTAATAAAAAGGACTACGCCAGTGCAAAGGGGTTGTTGGTTACTGCCGATCTTATTTCAGCGGAATGTATTGATGAGGATTTCCATGGTGTAATAATTCCAGGGGGATATGCTCCAGATAAAATGAGAACTGATGGAGCCACTTTAGAAATCGTTAAAAAGGCCTTTGTAAATCGTAGGCTGATTGCAGCTATTTGTCATGGGCCATGGGTCTTGGCTTCCGCTGATGTATTAAAGGGTAAAAAACTGACATGTGTAAAAAATATTAAGGATGATGTAATAAATGCTGGTGGTGAGTATCTTGATCAGGAAGTTGTCGTTGATGATAATTTAGTAACATCCCGTGCCCCTGTAGACTTACCAGCTTTTTGTAGGGAAATAGTTAAAATATTGAAAAGTAAATAGTAAGTGGTCTTTGGTATCTACTCTATCTTTGTTGCTTTTAGGGAAACGCTGAATAATTACCTGCGTTGTCAGGGCGGTGTTAAAAAACGACTCAAAATGCTCATTTACTACGTGTAAACTGCGCTTTTTCGTCGTTTTTTGCCTAGCCCTGACTGCCTCGCCAACATTGTTCAGTGCTTCCTTAGCTTCCCTAAGTCCCACTTATTAAATCGGGCAAGGCTGTTCTGAAAATCTGAGCTATTTCTGCACAACATAGAAAGCCCCCATCAAACCAATGAGGTGTGCCATGGCTATAGAGCTGAAGCGTGCTTATGAGGAACCTGCTGCTACAGATGGTTATCGCGTATTGGTTGACAGGCTATGGCCGCGTGGAGTCAAACGCAAATCTGCACAATTGGATGATTGGCTGAAGGATGTAGCGCCTTCGGATGAATTGCGTCACTGGTTTCATGCCAACCCGAGCGAGTGGGGCGAGTTTCGTCACCGTTATCTTGCCGAACTTAAATCTCTGCGCGAACGTTTGCGTCCATTGGCCTTAAAGGCTCGGCAAGAGACTGTTACCCTGGTCTATGCTTCCAGTGATCAACAGCACAATAATGCTGTTGTTTTGCGCCAATATCTGCAAAGACTAACGGCCAACTCCACGTAAATATAAATATTTCAGATGGCATTTTTTCTTCCTAGCCCACACCACATAGTGTGGGCGCAATGTGCTCAAAGGGAGATCAACTATCAGGAAGTGATCGTAGCGGGAGTGCAGCATCCCGCTCTGTAATGAAAAAACGAGTTAAGTTGCATGACGGAGGATTTATGAGTTTGTATAAAACACTGTGCGTTGCTGTAGCATTTAGTCTCGCCACGGTGGTGACTGCTGCAAGCGCAGAAACATGGCGTTTTGGCCTCGAAGAAATCGAGGGCAGTGTCCAGGCGAAGTATGCAGAAGCGTTCAAGGATCTTATAGAAGAAAAAAGTGGCGGTGACATTACCGTGCAGTTGTTGCCCTATGGTAAATGGGGTTCCAGCTATTCAGCTCTTTATGACGCCATCCAGGGCGGCGCTATCCAGATAGGCTTTGGCTCAGGTGCTTTGGGCGGAACTGTACCGGAAAGTCAGCTGCTTAGTCTGAACTTTGTTATGCCCTCAGATCAGCTGGAAACCGTTAAAGTGCTCAACTCACCAGAGTTTATTGATAGCGAAGCATGGCAGCAATCTTTCCGCCAGCGCGGGCTGGTGCCGCTTGCTGAGCTGGCTGAAGGTTATCAGGTGTGGACCTCGAACAAGGTGATTGAGAGTCCCGCCGATATGAAGAATATTACTTTCCGGGTAATGGACAACAGTCTGTTGCGCTCTACTTATAAGGCTTATGGCGCATCATCGATTACGATTGCTTACGGTGAGCTATATAGTGCGCTGCAGCAGGGTCAGGCCGAGGGGAATATCCAGCCTGTTTTTGCACATGAGGAAATGGGTTTCTACGAAGTTCAGGAAAATATGATCTTTGCCGGGCAGGCACAATTTGTCGCCACGCTTATGGCTAATGAGGACTGGTATGAAGGGCTCTCCGCTAAGGAGAAGGGCATGCTCAAGGATACGGCCAGCGAATTGGTCCAGACAGGGCACGACATCCAGAGCAAGTTTAACGAGGAACGTCTCGAAATCATCAAGTCGAAGAGCGATATCAATATTATTGAACTCAGCGATGAACAACGGGAGAAATTCCGTAAACTGGCCAAGCCCGTGCGTCAGACTTTTGTCAGTGAGGTTGGCGAGCGCGGCAAACAGGCATTGGATATTTTGTTACGCGAATACGGCGAGTCCGACTCCTGATCTAACCTGGGAGACACAGGCGCTAGGGAAGCGCTGAATAATTACCTAGCCAACATTGTTCAGTGCCTCCCCAGCTTGTATCTTCTGCCCAAAGTTGAAGCTGGTGCCCTGGATATTTTACGGGATGCCGGCTTTTTTGTTGCTGTTTCGTTGTTTTTTATTTACCAGCAAGAGAGGGTAAAAATAGCGAGATCTGGGGGAACAGAATAAGGATCAGGGTAGCCAGCAACAAGATAAAAACAAATGGTGGCGTGCCGCGAATCACATCCATATATGGACGGCGGAATACGGCAATTGCAGTAAAGATGTCGCAGCCAAATGGTGGTGTTGCCGAACCGATGGCAGCCTGCAGGGTGACGATGACGCCAACATGAATTGGGTCAAGTCCAGTGGCCTGGATCAGAGGTTTAAAGATAGGCACTAAAATCAGGATAACGACAATCGGATCGACAAACATACAGCCGATGAAAAAGGCAGCGGCGATCAGTAGCAGTGCGATGATTTGGCTGTCGCCAATGCGGTCAATGATGGGGTCGAGAAGTTCTTCTGGTACGCCTGCGGTACCCAGTGCTTGGGAAAACGCCGCGCCGATGGCGACTAAAATAAATACCACTGCGGTGATCATGCCGGTAGACAATGCCAGACTGCCCAAATCACGGATGGAAACCTTCCGGTAAATGACTACTTCCAGCAGTAGCGCGTAAGCCACAGCAACTGCCGATGCCTCCACCGCACTGAAAAAGCCGCCATAAATTCCACCGACAACAATGATCGGAAAACCCATGGGTAGAATAGCATTGCGTAATGCCTTAAAACGTACTGTCCAGGATGCCTTGGGTTCTGAAGCAATGCCCTTTATACGTGCCCAAAAATAGCAGTAAATAGAAAACATCAGCATGATCAACAGGCCAGGCAAAATTCCCGCCAGGAACAGGTCGCCGATCGAGGTTTTCATGATCACGCCATAGATAATGAAACCAATACTGGGCGGGATCAGCAGTGCGATATCACTGGCGTTGATGATCAGTGCGAGGGCGAACGAGTCCGGATAACCCTTGGTCAGCATACGTGGCCGCATCGGCCCACCCACGGCTACGACCGTTGCCTGGGTTGAGCCGGAGACCGCCCCGAACAGGGCGCAGGAAACAGCTGTAGTGATCGGAAGCCCGCCACGAAGATGGCGAGAGAAAGAATCTACCAGGTCCAGCAGACGGTTAGCGGTATGGCCTTTGCTCAGAATGTCGGCTGCAAAAATAAACATAGGTACTGCGGCCAGCACCCAGCTGCCCACCCCGTTTATCATCCAGCTCACGGCTTGATCCGGGCCAAAAAAAGTCATGTCCGTGAACATCATGAAGAGCGTGCCCACGGCCAGAGGCACCATCATGGGAAACCCAAGCAAGAGCAGTATGACCATGATTAGCAACAAGATGCTCAGCATGCTTTTTCTCTCCGGGTCAGCTGACTGTATTTATGAACCGAGTGGCCCTTGAGGCACATGGGTCTTACCGCTGTCATTTAGCGGTATGTCGGAATACTCTTCCTTTTCACGGAAAGAACGATAGATGTCGCCACTGAGCAGATTGCGAATGGTGGTCAAGATGTACTGAATGCCCGCCAGGGTGAAACCGAAGGGTAAGGCCAGATTGACGGTCCACATGGGGATATGCAAAGAAGAACTGAGGCGCCCGCGAGCATAGAGGGCGATATCGTATTGTGCTGATTTGTAAGCTAAGTA
>Ga0265293_10004256_pt1 | contig 25462 bp, 25 predicted proteins | sample Munlanlewell138R_FD_192505 | JGI IMG/M metagenome (GOLD analysis project Ga0265293, IMG submission 192505) | Leachate microbial communities from a municipal landfill in Southern Ontario, Canada - Leachate well 138R | ecosystem: Engineered > Solid waste > Landfill > Unclassified | place: Canada...
CCTGGATTTCAGCTTCGCTATATGTACCATTTACCAAATCCCGCTCACTGTAGATATCCAGGAAGGTGGAGACACGTCCTAAGCTCATCGCAGCACCATTTTGCTCCTTGGTTGCAGCGAGGAAAGCGAAGTAGAGCCACTGGATTGCTTCTTTGGTGTCGGTTGCAGGCTTGGAGATATCAAAGCCGTAGAAAGAAGCCATCTCCTTCAGTGCCTCTAGGGCACGAATCTGCTCACTGAGCTCTTCGCGATCTCGAATAACCTCTTCGGTCATTGCATCGAAGGTGTAGTTGTCCTTGGCATGGTGCTTTTGGGCGATCAAGTAGTCAATTCCGTAGAGGGGAAGGCGACGATAGTCACCGATGATCCGTCCGCGCCCATAGGCATCAGGCAGACCGGTGATGACCCCGCTGTGTCGCGCTCGCTTCATCTCGGAGGTGTAGACGTCAAAGACGCCATCGTTGTGGGTCTTTCGATACTTGAAGACCTCATCCACCTGCTCATCCATCGTTCGCCCGTAGGCTTTCAACTCGGTATGGACTAAGCGGATGCCGCCAAAGGGCATGATGGCTCGCTTAAGCGGCTCATCGGTTTGCAGACCTACAATCTGCTCGAGGTCCTGGTCAATGTAGCCGGCCTTATGACTGGTAATCGTCGAAATGGTCTTCTCATCGATATCGTACATGCCTCCGCGTTCGCGCTCGGTAGCCAGCAATCCCTTCAACTTCTCCCATAAGGCGAGTGTTCGCTCAGTTGGGTCGGCAAGAAAGGAGTCGTCCCCATCGTAGGGGGTATAGTGGTCGGCGATGAACTTGCGCACGTTGATCTCATATCGATTCTTCATGGTGTTTCCTCTTATATATTTCTTTCGTATACTGTCTTTACCCTTCTTCTACCATGAAGAAAAAAGAGTTGCTGTGATTGAAATCACAATACGAGCGTTTTACTAGGAGATTGGATGGAAACGACCCTTTCATGCGACCAGTGCACCAACGACCAGTGCATCCGTAATGTTCCCCTCTTTGCTAGCCTGCCCATCGAGGCAGTGCACGTTCTCACTGCCCAAATGGAACACAAGCGCTACCAAAAGGGAGAGATCCTGGTCAATGAAGGAGATCGCGCCGAAGGGTTTACTGTTATACAGAGCGGTAGCGCAAAGGCGTACCGTGTCAGTGCTGATGGCAGAGAGCAGATCCTCTACATCTTTCCGGTGCACGACTACTATGGCGCTCGCTTTCTTCTCACCGAAGAAGAGGTCCCTTATACCGTTGAAGCGTTGGAAGAGACAGAAGTTTGTATCCTCAGCAAGGCTCAGTTTCGCGAACTTTTGATTACCCAGCCCGAGGTAGCGATAGAGATCATCGAGGCGATGGCAAATCGGATGCGAGTCTTGGAGAGCGTGTTGCAATCGATGGGTGGGCGAAATGCAGAGATGCGAATTGCAAGTCTGCTTCTTGAGTTCCGTCGCCCTTATGGTAGACGCAACGGCGCATTTGAGGAGATCCATCTTCCGCTCTCCCGTGAGGGACTTGCAAACTACCTTGGCTTGGCCCGTGAGACGCTCAGCCGAAAGCTCAATGAGCTTGAAGAGGATGGGGTCATCCAACTCATAGGAGCGCGGATTGTCCGAATCGTTGACTTTGATCGCTTAGTGGAACTCTCAACTACTGCATCTGGTTGATCCGCTCGTACAAAGACTCTACCTCCTCTTTGTCAAAGGCCTTTGACATCACCAGGGTGATGATCAAAATTATGGGGATATTGAGGGCAAGACGGGTCAGCCCAAACCGCAATCCCAAGGAGCTCAACTCAAAGAGGATCATCGGAATCTTAGTCGTTGACCACGCTCCGATGAGAATCAGGATATTGGAGAATTTGACATCTTTTCGCATAAAGGCAGCGGCGATCGGAAAGACCACATAAAGAGGGCCAGCAGCAGCGCTACCCAACAAAAATGCGAGTAGGGCTCCCTTGATGCCCGAACCTTCACCCATGAAGCGAACCATCGTCTCCCGCGGCACCCATACATCAAGCAGTCCCAAAAGAATAAAGACTGGTGGCAGGATCAAGAGCATCTCCTTAAAACTCTTTGAGACAGTGGTCACCGCTTTTACCCCCACCGGCTTGTTGATGAAGAGCAAGAGGACGGTAGCTGCGACACTGATAATGAACAGCGCGTATTGTTTGATATATTTCATAACAAGCTCCTAAACTACGACCTTGCCGATGACAAAGGCAACGACAAAGGAGAGGGCGAAGGCAAGGGTGTTGCGGATTGCGGCAAACTTCTTACCAAAGTATCTGATCTCAAGAGGGAGAGTGACGACACCGACCATCGTGAGGGTAGAGACGAAAGAGGCGAGTTGCATATAGCCGGCCCCATTCTCCAGCAGGATTGCTGCCATCGGGAAGGCCACAAACGCCGGGATCAAAGTAATCGATCCAATGACCGCTCCGATGATAACTCCAATCCAACCCGAGGATCCGCCAATAAATGAACTGATGAGTTGGGGGCTGAGTACGGCGAGGATAACTCCAATGGAGGCAATCATACCCAGCATCTGTGGAACGATATTAGCAAAAGACTTAAACGCCTTGATGAGGGACTGTTTGGTCTTAGCTCGATCCTTGATAAACGAGAGGAGCAAGAGCCCCAACGCCACTGAATAGAAAATGATAGTTTGCAAGCTGTATCTCCTTTTGGTCTAAAACAATGTTCAGGATATGCCACTATGTATACTGTAAATTGTTGCCAGTGACAACTATTTGTCCCTTTTACTGCCTTTTAAAGGGGTAAATACAATTTACAGCACCCTAATTGCATCTTGCGTCCGCGGCGTTGGTGCGGTACCCTTGAAGGACCAACAGGAAAATTCGATGTGGAGGTATGGTATGGCAAACGTGCAATCGATTCTGGACCAAAAGGGAAACGCCGTCTACAGCATCAAGCCCGATGATGTATTGGCTCACGCTCTTCTGCAATTGACCGAACACAAGATCGGTGCACTCCTTGTCCTCAACGAGCAGGGTGATATCAAGGGAATCCTCTCCGAGCGTGATATCATCCGACACTTCTCGCGCCGGCTGGAGCATTTGAACACCGCAGAGATCAAAGTCAAAGATGTTATGACGACCCACGTCACCTATGTGAAACCGCACCAGAGTGCTGAAGACTGCTTGCAGTTAATGACCGCTGGTCGATTCAGACACCTTCCGGTGATGGAGGACGACAAAGTCATTGGCATGGTCTCCGTTGGTGACGTAGTCAAGATTGTCCTTGAGGAACGAGATTTCCAGATCGGAGAACTTGAGCACTACATCACGAACGCCTACTGAGTCACCTTTCTCCAAATTTTGCTATATGAAGCGCTTCACTATTGGGGCGCTTTTTATCATATTGAAATAGTAGGATATTAATATTTAGGGAGGAGTCATGGACGACGCCAAGATTTTACGATTGAAAGATATCATTGAGCGGCTACACCGCGGTGAGGATACTGAGAAGGTAAAAGCCGATTTTGAGAAGGACTTTGGCACCATCGATGCCGAGGAGCTAGCAGCAGCTGAGCGTAAGCTCATGGAGAGTGGAGAGATCACCGTAGAGCAGGTGATGAAGCTTTGTGATGTGCATGCAGCAGTCTTCGGTGATAGCATCGACGCCATCCACGGCAAGAGTGCCATCACAGAAACCCCCGGTCACCCCGCCTTTGTGTTCGTCAAAGAGAATGAGGGGTTGCTCGCCTTCTTGGATGGACAGTTCAAAGAGGCCAAAGAGACATACTTGAAGGCCCACGATGATAGTGCAAAGACGAACCTTTTGGTAGCACTGCAGGCGCTCTCCAAGCTCGACCGCCACTATGCCCGCAAAGAGAACCTCTTCTTCCCCTATATGGAGAAGGCCGGTCTTACTGCTCCTCCGAAGGTAATGTGGGGCGTTGATGATGAGATACGCGACCTCTGGAAGACGGCGATCGGGCAACTGGGGGAGAATAAAACCGTCTCCGAAGACGATCTCGCCAAACTGGAAGAGCAGGTGAGGAGCATGGTCACCAAGGAGAATAACATCCTCATGCCGATGCTCGAGGGCGTGATGGACAAGGATGCCTGGATTACTGTCGCTCGTGATAGCGCTGAAATTGGATACGCCTTCAATGGAGGCATCGAGGGTGCAAGTCCTTCTGATGCTACCTCATGGTATCGATGGAATGCCACCATCAGCGGAAAACTGGAGGATGAGGCCGCTCAGAATGTTGATGGAAAGATTGTTCTACCTAGTGGAGCAATGACCTTGGAGGAGCTGACGTGGATGCTCAACTCCCTGCCCAATGATATTACCTTCGTCGGTGCAGATGATCGGGTACGCTACTTCAGCGAAGCCGCTGACCGCGTCTTCCCGCGCACCCGTACTATCGTAGGCAGAGAGGTTGCACACTGCCATCCGCCCAAGAGCCTACATGTCGTTGAAGCTTTGGTCGAGGATTTTAAGACTGGGCGCAAGCAAAACGAGTCGTTCTGGCTGCAAAGAGGAGATAAGTTCATCTTGATTCGCTACTTTGCCGTGCGTAACGACAAGGGTGAGTATCTGGGGGTTGTAGAGACGAGTGAGGAGATCTCAGCTCTAAGGTCCTTGGAAGGGGAGAAACGTCTCAGCGACTAACTGTTCGCTTTGAGTCGATCAATAAATGTGATGTACGCCGAGATCTCGCCTTGGATCTCGGCACTTTTTAATGGCCCACGGCCTCCCCAGTCCTGCCCCTCATAGATGGTCAGGTGGTGTAGTTCACCCTCCAGGTCGTGAATCGAGAGAGTTCTCGTCTTCTGCCGACCTTCGAGGAAGGCGATGGTATTCTCATATGAATCATTGAAAGCGCGTCGCTCTCCACTAAAATCACTATCGTTCATGGCCCTACTATACCGAGCGGGTGGAGAGCGTTGCAAGAAGGTTGGAGAGTAGTCGCCTCACTTCGGTATTTGGCAGGCGATCGATATCGCGCTGAGCCCGCTTGCGATAGCGGTCCTCTACCGACCTGGCGTACTCAATTCCGCCAAGGGAGGCTACCAGTCCAATTGCCTTGGCAATGGCCCTCTCACCCAATCGTTTTTTAATCAACAAAGAGGAGAGTTCCTTGCCTCCAGCCTTCCTTTCCTCTTTCAGAGCGTAGATAAGAGGAAGGGTGGGGATGCCACACCGTAGGTCATTGCCAGTATGTTTGCCAAGGTTGGAGGAGTTGCCATCGTAGTCGAGGATATCGTCCTGAATTTGAAAGGCCATACCCAGGGCGTATCCAATGCGGTGACAAATCATCTCAAGGATCGGGTCAGTCTTTGTAGAGGCCACTCCAGCGTAGCATGCCAAGGAGAAAAGACTTGCTGTCTTTCCTGCAATGCGTTTGCGGTAGGTCGTCTCATTGATGAAGAAGTTACCCACCCCTGCATCCTGATCCAACTCACTCTCCAGCAGTCGACTCATTGCGCTGCTGATGACCTGGGCGTTGAACGTCTGGCTATTGCTGACCAAGCCCAATGCTTTTGCCAAGAGGTAATCGCCGGCAAGCACTGCCTGCTTGGCTCCAACCCGAGCATAGAGGGTAGGTTTACCCCGTCTCTTGGGAGCAGCATCAATGATGTCATCATGGACAAGGCTGGCAAGGTGGATTAGTTCCACGACCGCTGCCACTTCAACAGCATCTGCAGTCGCTTCTGGACCTGCCAGTAAGCTGGTGATCAAGGCGAGGGCAGGGCGAAGCATTTTTCCCGGGGCTTGTACGTGGTCAAGGAGGATTGGGCGAATAAAAGAGCGTGCTTCATCAGCAGTGGAGGCGATGGTTTGGTGCACCGCCTCCAACTGTGATTGTATTACAGGCTCGTCATTCCAGAAATCAAGCATACGTTGTCTACTTATTTCCCATCCTGCGTTCCATCTGTTTGCGGGTGAACTCAGGCTCACCGAGATACAGGTAGGTCTTCTTTGCAAAGGGAGTCTTGTTCCACTGCTTCTTGATCCAGGGCATGACCCAGTAGTCCATGCCAAAGGCCTTACCGGCACCACCGAGCATCACAATCGAGACTGCGATGTACCACAGGCTCTCCTTACCCGCAAGGGCACCGATGATGAACATGATCGAAAGACCAATGGAGACCACGGCTGCAGGGAAGGTGAAGAGACCGACGATCAGGGCAAGTCCAATACCCACTTCAGCGAGGACGATGACCAGCTGGAAGAGGTAGGGGGCCTGGGAGACGAAGGTGTCGTTGATCCAGGTATAGATACCCAGAGGCTTGCTCAAGAGCGGTGGGGCGAACTGCTGTACGCTCTGGCTCGCTGATGCCACGGCGTCGGCAACTGCACCGGTAGCTGCGGCCACAGCGTCTGTGGCAGAACTGAGGGCATCTGTTGCCGAAGAGAGTGCGTCAGTTGCTGCGGCAACTGCATCCGTTGCACCGGAGACACCATCAGCAGAACCCCAGTAGACTTTACCACCGGTGGTATCGGTGAGCCAACCGTCGAAGATCTTTTGTACACCTTCGATGGTCCACATAACACCCAACCACATTCTGAGGAAGGTCGTCCAGTAGGAGGGAACCTTGTACTCGGCAAGACCGCCGATCAACGAACGCTTGTTCTTGATCTCAAGGATCTCGTGCTTGATGTACGCCCAAGCGGCATTGACGCCAGCTACGGTGCTCTGGTAATAAATATTTACCACATGCTTCAGAGCCATGGCGAAGAAACCGCTCATGGCAATACCTGCGGTGTGGCTGACAGCCCAGGTACCACCGACGCTGATCATATATCCGTGGAAGTTTGATTTAAAGGGCTTGGGCTCGGGAGCCTTCAGACCCATTTCACTTTTTACGTTGTAAACAATGGAGGCAACGGCAGTAGCTGCGGTTTGCTCTGCAGCTTCAACAATCTGTGGGACTGCACGGTTGTCCTCAAGGAACCACATGCCATCACCGGCGACATAGACGTTGTCATAGTCAGGGCTCTGCATGTACTCGTTTACCAGCTTACGACCAATCTTACCATCGGTGATCGGAAGGCTTTCACAGAAGGCAGTTCCCCTGATACCACAAGTCCATACAAGGGTATCGGTCTTGATCTCCACACCATGACGAGTTACAAAGCCATCGGCGTAGACCTGGGTGATCAGGCTGTTGAGCATGATCTCAACTCCGCGCTTCTCAAGGTTGGCAAAAGCCTTTGCCCGCGGCTTCTCCCCAAGCATACTCAGGATGTTGCCAAGCGCTTCGGCGAGGATCAGGCGTACTTCCTTGTCGTGGTCGATGCCATTTTCTTTACAAAGGATGGGCAGCCACTCGATGAGTTCACCGACCATCTCAACACCGGTGAAACCACCGCCGGCGACGACGAAGGTAAGCATCTGCTTGCGAAGTTCAGGATCGGAGACCCGGGCTGCTTCACGAACTGTGTTCTCAATATGACAGCGCAGGCGCACTGCATCATCCAGGCTCCACAGATAGAAGGCGTGCTCTTTGACTCCAGGGATATTGAAGTCAGCAGTCTCGGCGCCAGTGGCGATGATCAGTTGATCGTACGGATAGGAGCCCTGTCCGCCGGTGAGTACCTGTTTCTTAAAGTCGATGTCGTCGATGGTATCGCGAACGACGTTGACCATTTTTCCACTGAAGATACGGTCAAAGGAAATCTTTACCGATGACTCTGGTACACGGTTACCCGCAACTTCATGGAGTTCAGTCATCAGGATGTGATGACGGTTCTTATCAATCAAGGTGATCTCTACCTTGTCCTTGTGGCGCTTGAAGGCCTTATGCAGTCGTTTTGCTGCATGAACCCCAGCGTATCCTCCACCCAAAACTACGATGCGTTTCTTCTCCATGATTCCTTCCTTGAGCCCAGGCTTCCAAGGGCTTGCGATTAATGCCGTCCCCAAGACCCTCCAAGAGTCTGGCATAGAGTTATCGACACTCTACCACACGACTAGGATAGCGCGCAATTATTACTTTTTTTATCGAAACCATTCTTCCATATTTTTGACAATTACGCTAGGCCTTTTCAACAAATTCGCTAAAAATCTACTGAAAAACTGAAATCAACCTAAATTTAATCGAACTTTTTTAATCGATATTTAAATATCCGATTAGTCCAATGGGAATACTCCTACAATTAAATGCTTTATAGGCAACAAAATGCATACAAAAACATGTATTTGTAAAGGAAAATAGCCTATCTCATTACAATATTGCAAAAGTGTCAACTCTGTGCTTATGATGGCAACGTATAGATTTTCATCGAGGAGAAAACAGTAATGAATACGCGAAAGCTCGTGGTAGTAACAGCAGTATTACTAGCCCTACTGCTGGTTGTCACCGGATGCTCAAAGAAGGAAGCGCCAAGCGTTCCAGCTGCTCAACAGGCTCAACAGGCCCAGCCTGTCCAGCCTACTCAACCTGCCCAACCGGCCGTTGAAGTAGTCATCCCTGCAGGCCTTGCCGATGGCATCTACTTTGCCATGGAAGACACCTTTCCAGCTTCTGGGTGGAGGGAGACGGTCACTCTCACCGTTGAGGGTGGAAAGGTCGTTGACGTTGACTGGAATGGCGTGAACATCGCCGGTGGGGTGGACAAGAAGGCCTATGATAAGGCCGGTCGTTACAACATGGTCAAGTTCGGTGCTGCACGAGCGGAGTGGTATCAACAGGCCGCCGATGTAGAGGCATACCTTGTAGCCAACCAAAAGACTGGGACAGTCGATGAGATCGGCAGTGTATCGATCCATGTTGATGAGTTGAACAATCTTGTTGCCAAAGCTTTGGCCGCGGGTCCTGTAGGCCGTGGTCCCCTAGCCGATGGTGCTTATTTTGCCATTGGTGATGACTATCCTTCTGATTGGAAGGAGTGGGTCTCCCTTACGGTTATCAATGGCCGTATTGCTGGAGCTAACTGGAGCGCTCTCAATCGTACAGGCGATGAGAAGAAGGCCTATGATAAAGCCGGCAAATACAACATGGTCAAATTCGGCCAAGCCCGGGCTGAGTGGTGGGAGCAGGCCTACGACACCGAGCAGTACTTGATTGAGAATCAGAAGACCGGTTCAGTTGATGAGATCGGTAGTGTCTCGATTCACGTTGACGCATTTGATGAACTCGTCGAACAGGCTTTGGCCAATGGACCAGTTCAGATGGGTCCTTGGGCTGACGGCGTGTACTATGCTATCGCTGATTCCTACGATAATGGTGGCTGGAAGACCACAGCAACCCTCTATGTCCATAATGGCAATATCGTAAACGTCTATTACAGTGGGCTGGATAAGGATGGTCGGGACAAACAGGTTGTGGCAAGCCAAGGCGGCTATGGCATGATCAAGGCAAGCCCGATCAAGAAAGAGTGGGATGAGCAAGCCCAAGCTGTTGAGGCGTATCTGATCAAGACCCAGGATCCGAGCAAAATCAAGCTGAATAATGATGGTTCTACCGATGAGATCGCCGGTGCCTCGATGACTGTCAGTGATTTCTTTACCCTTGCCCAAAAGGCATTGGCTGCAGGTCCAAGAAGATAATTTTACATGAGGGGTTGACCCTGTGCTTCGGTACAGGGTCAAATGCCCTCAATGGATATCCTTTCAACAATAGACATTCCAGCACTCTTAGCATTTACCTTCGCCTCGACATATAGTCCGGGACCAAACACGCTCTCAAGTGCATCTATGGTTCTGACTTTCGGATACAAACGATCGATTAAATACCAGAGTGGCATTGTCACCGGTTTCTTTTTGGTGATGATGGCAAGTGGTTTTGTGGCTTCTACCATCACGACACGTCTTCCAGGCCTCATACCGGTGATGACGGTGGCGGGAGCGTTGTACATCCTCTATCTAGCCTATCTGATCCTTCGATCCTCCATTACCGTGAAAGAGGATATCGCTCGCCCGTTAGGATTCTTTCAGGGGATGTTTTTGCAATTATTGAATGCTAAGACCCTGATTGTCGGACTGACAGTCTATTCCACTTTCTTAGTCAACCTGCCTAAAACCCTCTTATGGCGAGCACCCAGTGCTTCGTTCTTCACCGCTTTGGCAATTACCGCACTAGCACTTTACTCACTGTTCGGATTCTTCTTGTTCCGAATCCTCCAGTCGCCCAGAGTAGGGAAGATGATCAACACACTCTTTGCTGCAGCCCTGGTATATACCGCCTTGGCTTTACTGTGGCCGATGGTTGCCCAATTTGTATAATAGATTCAAGAGTAAAGCACGACACGGATTTCTCTTAGATATGACATTCATCATGATTGTTGACGGGTGAATTCTCGTGGCACCATGCATTGGCTCAAGGTTTTTTTAACCATATCGCCCACTGAGAGAGAAGGATTTATGGTGTAATACCTGTAGCCACAATATTGTTGTTCAATGTATCCAGCCTTCTTATTCTTAATCATAATGTCATCCGACCGATCTACGGCGGCCCATACATCTGCTAGTGATAGTTTATTTAGCAATCGTTTGAAATTCACTTCTTTTTTGTAATCATTCATATTGGAGAATCTCTCTTGAAAAGCACTGTTGATTGGATTGAGATATTGGTGACGGTAATTGAATGAGGCATTGCAATTGATCTTATGAAGGATCATCCATAGGTCGAATGTGAAATTGCTATATCCAAGTTTGTACGAAACAGCTTTGCCTATTCGTTGAGCATCCCTCATCTGTTTTAAAGTAGTAGCGAATTGTTGCACATGGACGGAGTCCTCGCTTTCGCGATCAATTACATGAAAAACATCGGATTTGCTCAACACTTGCAATCCTTTAATCCTTGAAAGAGGATTCTTTTCAATCTTTATGTCAAAGGAAGCCCTGAATCCTGCATCTCCAAGGGTGTTGATTTGTTGACTCAACCATTGCAAATACCACATTTCAGTTTCACCCTCAACAGAGAAAAAGAATTTTTTAGCTTGTTTTTTCACCATTCATCCCTTTTGTGAGACCTGGCCATAAAATCTTTGATGATTGGAGTCAGGTCAATATCCTTGATCGCTCCATACCTTTCAACAAAATAATTTTTCAGATAATCATCTGTCTGGCGAACTCCTGTCGTGCCAGAAGTTCCAAAATCTGATAAAGAGTAGTGGTTACTGGTATGAGTATTGTCATCACGTTCAACAAATTTAATTTCATCACGCCTAAACAGATTTGCGTTAAGAAAAATTGGGTTATGAGTATTGAAGATAAGCTGTGCACGATGAACATTCAGCTCATCATTGTGGAATAATGTGATGATATTCATTACAGCACTTGGATGAAGTGCGGCATCGAGCTCATCAACAACAAGTACTCCACCTTGCGCCAAGGTTCGTAAAATGAGAGGAAATAAATTTATAAACCGTATCGTCCCATGAGATTCAAACAGTTCTACTGGGATGGCTATTTGCTTGTTTCCATCCCTGAACATAGAGCAAAGTTGTGCCTCATCGTTTTGCCCATCCAGCACATAACCGAGCACATTAGAATTTACTCCAAATAGGGCAGCGGCTTCGTTTAGAGTTTTTTCAATAAAGACTGAATGCTTTTTTTGATTTGAAAAAATTCGGGTCAATTGCATTGTATCGGACTTGTAGATTACTGTGAAATGATTGTTGACCCAACCCATAATTGCTGAAATGAGAGAAGTGCTGAACATAGTTTTGAATCCATTGCAGAGAAACAACTCTTCTGCATGGAGACTATTTTGGGCCAAGGCTACAGCCCCTCTAATATTTTGCTTGTAGGCGGGTAACAAATAGGAATCAATGGCAGTAAGATCACCTATCTCCAAAGTTTCCGATCGTGTGAATATATTCGTGCTGTTAATGTTCAGGGTTTCTTCAATAATTCTTCGTTTATAATTACGCTGTGAGAATCTTCCAAGATCTAATGCGATGGAATATTCGAAGAGATGATCTTGATCTATGAACGTCATTGAGAAAGTTACTGGCTGAGGGGATTGGTTTGCATTGTTGGGAATGAGTTCTAGCACATTTGCTGCGATGTTAGGTGAGTCTGTTTGCTCAGTATTACGAATATGACCGCGTAGGATAATCTGCTTGAACGTATCCATCGCACCAATAATATTGGTTTTCCCAGAAGCGTTAGGTCCATAAATTACTGCTGTACTCAGCGCCTTATGGTATTTTTTTCCAACTCGTTTTGAGAGGATGCTGTAATCCAATCCTTTTTGCTTTGGGGCGACTTGCATTGAGAAATTACACTCATCTTTGAAGGATTTATAATTTTTCATTCTAAATTCTAGCAACATAGAAATGCCTCTATTTTGTGAAAATATAGTAAAATCATTTCTATAGTACTCCATGAGTCCTCCATAAGTCAATTTTAAGTAATAAATTTGTAGAAAAGTGGTAAAATAAAACTTACAAATAGTGTCTTTAAGCAGTGTGTTTGTTCTTTTTTACATTCTTAACCAAACAAGAGTTGGTGTGCTCAACGGTGTTTCCTCTATCAAGGGATTTTAATCAGATAAATACTATTACCTCTCTCTTTGCTAACAAAGAGCGTACTTTGGGCAAAACGCTTCAATCTTAAAATCCGATTGGGGGTGAGGTACGATCATTTTAATTACCATGATTCATATTTTTAAAAATTTAAGTTTTCAGCTTGAGACTCATTTTTGGTGGTATACTAAAAAATAGAATTACGGATTTAACAGTCTGTGCTCGATGACTGTCTACCCATCTTCTCTGGGAGGTCTCCGATGGATCAAACAAAACGTGATAATCAGATTTCGACTGAATTTGAGGCTAATTATAACAAATTAGACAAATGGATGCTCAATGCGCTCAAAAAAGAACATAGGCCTGCATTCTCTAGTCTCCTCAGAGAGCTGACAGGAAAAAATCCAACAATCAAGCGTCATTATCAATTTCTTCAAGATATGGGAGATATCAGAAATTTTGTCACACACAGTCGAAAGAGTGATGGTGTTGGACTGGCAGTTCCCACTCAAAAGACTTTAGATGAATTTCGTCGCATTACTGATTTGATTGTAGATCCCCCTTTATTGCTCGCTCAGGCAGTAACGAATCTAAAAATTCATAGTTTTCAAGATTCGCTTTCCTTTGCGCTTAGTGAGATGCAGAGAAATGACTTTTCCCAGCTCGTTGTCAAAGATTCAAAAGAGGTCCATCGTCTTATAACTCGAGAAGGGATTGCCAAATGGCTTGAAAGTAACATTGAAGATGATGTTGTAAGCATTACAGAGACAACCATCGAACAGGTGCTTAGTTGTGAAGATATACAATCTTGTCGATTTGTACCACGTGCCTGTAGCATTTTTGAAGGTTTAGAAGCTTTCATTGATCCTAAGAGACGAATCCAGGCACTGATACTGACACATAGTGGAAACGCTCGTGAGAAGCCATTGGGCTTGTTAACTGCCTATGATATTGCTCGAATTGCGTTGGTCTACTTTTAAGAAACAGAAAATATAGATGGCTGAAACGATGTTCTATCAACTACAAAAGTGAAATAACCAAGGAGGGGATGCCAATGCTAGAACAGTCTATAGGTTCTGTAGATTTCATTGCACTCATGAAGTTGCTGGAAGAAATTGATCTAATGCAATCATCTAGATTTAAGAGTACGGCAGGCACGATGAATCTTTTTGAAGTCAGTGGGCTCTCCCATTATGAAAATCAGCATAGTCACATTCTTGCGTATCTTATGGATGGAAACACTGATCACGCTCACCCAGAATTTGGATTATTGTTCCTCGAAATGATTAATCAACATCTAGCGGCGAATCCTCTTCCCATCGAAAAAATAATATCGGTACGGAGAGAGGAAGCTTTTCTCAATGGAAGACGAATAGATATTCTCGTAGAAACATCGTCGTGCGTTGTGATAGTAGAAAATAAAGTGTATGCGGGGGATCAAAAAAACCAACTTTCTGATTATTTTCAGTCAACAAAAAAGGAATATAAGCGAAAACGGGTCATTCTATGTTATTTGACGTTGGATGGATCTGATCCTTCAACGTTCTCGATTCAAAAAAAAGAGTTGGAAAAACTGAAAGATCAGGGTAGTTATGTATCTCTCTCATACTCAACCGACATATTGAATTGGATTAAATCGTTACATGTAAGAATAGATGAACATGTCTTGAAGTCTGCGTTACTACAGTATACGGATCTACTCGAGGGGCTGTGTGGTCTGAGAAAGGAGAATTATATGGATTTGAAATCAGTAATTAAAAGCATGAGCGACATGTGTGAAGATATTGATTCAAGCAGATTGCAAGAGGTTCTTCAAAACACAAAACTAATTGAAAAAGGCTGTCAGTTTTTTATATTTACCAAATTTCTACAAGATTTGGAAAAGAAGATTAAAGAAAAATATGAACTGGCACCGTCATCTCCTCGAATATTTTATACCTATAAACAAAACCGATACAGACCCGCCAACATAGAAAAATGGAAAAGCGACTGTATGAACGATTTTGAACAGATCGGTATTGAACTTGAGCTAGAGGAATTAGCGGGTGTTGGCTTTGAGCTAGAGAACCTCCTGACAAAACCTAATATGTGCTTTGGTATTATGTTTCACGGGACAAAAAATGAAACCTCTTATGGTTTATCAAAAGACTGGGAAAGTGGAAAACCATCAGAACGATATAAAATCGTTAAGGAAAACTCTGAACTCTGGGGAGAATACATTAAAGTGAATTGGATAGCTGAGAATTTGTTTACCATTGGAAACAAGAAACCAGAAGTAGATAAAATCACTAACTGGTTTGTAGGAGAATGGGAGAGCAATCAAGCTAAAGCACCCAAGCTAAAGCACCCAAGCATTGACTCAAGGTAAGTCTAGGTTTTGAGCAATTCAAAATTATAAGTTCTCTTTTATCGATCTCAATGTACTTTGGAAAGAAGTGGTTCAAGTTCTCCGAGGGTGACTACATTTCTCTCTATTAAATATTCCGATAAAATGGATTATTTGCCTCAAAATACAAAGATTGGTTAAATGTCATGCATCCTTGTTTGTCTCTTCTTTCCGATACAGTAGGTAGGAGTAGATGATCGGGATAAGGACCATGATGGCTGTGACTGTTAAAAAGAGCGTCATAGCTGGCAGATTTACAAGAAGGGCAATGATCAAAATGACGCTGCCCCCACTCCATACCCATCCAGCAAGACGATGAGTCTTGTTCCAGTTCTCTTCGTTAGCCAAGGTCCAGGGAATTTTGATACCGATGGTGTAGTTCTGTTTAGCTTTTGGCAGGTAATTGCCGATGATCAGAAAAAGAATAGCGACACAGAGAGGAATGATGCGCTCGATCTGAACAGCGATACCAAGGGCAATGAGCAGAGTCATTGCGTTGGCCAGTATGCTGATAGGAGCGATAGTCCAGCGTGCGAGACGGAAAATCTTGCTTTGCGTATCGCGCTTTGGATCTGTCAACAGGATGAATTGAGTTACGATGTTAATCCCAGCCAGAAGAAGTGGCAGACCAAAGACTGCAAAAGGTCGACTTGCCCAGCGATCAGCCACTCCTTGTGCATTGAAGTGAATGGCCACTTGCTCTGGTAAGCGTTGATAAAAGAATAGGGCAGGCACAATCGGCAATAGGACAACAATCGTGCTTAGAATAGTAGTGCGGTCAAAGATCTTTTTCATTGGCTTCCTCAGTGAATTGGCTTACCCAGAGCAAGAGTTGCTCAAAGACAGATGCATTCAATTCATAGTAGATGTAGTTCTTATATCGTTCTTCTCGAATTAGTGTGGCTTTTTTCAAGATTGAGAGGTGGTAAGAGACTGTTGCAGCGCTCAAGTCATCCAGATGTGCAGCAATGTCACCTGCTGAGAGTCGCCCCCCTCTGAGTAGCGTCAAAATAGTGCGTCTTTGTGGATCTGAGATTGCCTTCATCGTCTCTGATATGCCCATTGTCCCCTCTATTTCGAAATATATCTAAATAGATTATAGGAAGGAAAACTGAGATGCGTCAAGTGCCATCGCCAATGAAGTTGAATGGGGACAGTACGTGGTGAAAAAGGAAGAGCGGCCCCATCCTTCGATGAAGCCGCTCCGCTGCGGTAAACTGGACTTGAACCAGCACAGCCTTTCGGCCACTAGCACCTCAAGCTAGCGTGTCTACCATTTCCACCATTACCGCAGAAAGGTGAACGGGCCTACCATACAATATGGCTCGCATGAGAGTCAAGGCCCTTTCACAAAAATCAGGCCTTAGGCGAGCCCTAAGAGCTTTTCCAGCTGATCAAGCAGTGATGAGAAGACCTGTAATGCCTCCTCAACCGGCTTGGGAGTAGACATATCTACTCCAGCGGTTTTCAGCGTCTCGATGGGATATTTGCTGCCTCCACTGGAGAGGAATGCGAGGTATTGATTGCGCTCCTCTTCACCGCCCTCCATTACACGCTTGGCCAGGGCAATTGCCGCTGATAGACCAGTAGCGTATTTGTAGACGTAGAAGGGGGAGTAGAAGTGCGGGATCCGTAGTCCTTCAAGGTTCGTCTCGGGCAAGAATTCGACTTCAGGGCCAAAGTACAGACGCTGCAGGTCCCCATAGACCTCACGGATGAGGGCAAGGGTGATCGGTTCTCCCTCTTCTGCCTTCTGGTGGATGATCATCTCAAACTCTGCGAACATCGTCTGTCGATAGAGCGTGGCGACGATATCATCGACCTGCTTGCTGATGATGTTAGCCTTGATCTGCACATTGGTTGCGTTCTCGATCATGTACTTGGCAACCAGCTGTTCGTTGAAGGTAGAGGCAACCTCTGCCTCAAAAATCGTATAGTCGTAGTGAAAGAAGGGGTTGTTCTTACTGCTGTAGTAGCTGTGCATCGAGTGTCCTCCCTCGTGGGCGAGGGTAAAGAGGTCACGAAGCACATCCTCTTTGTAGTTCATCAAGATATACGGCTTACCAGTGAAAGAGCCACTGGAGAAAGCGCCACTGCGCTTGCCCTTGTTCTCATAGCGGTCAACCCACCGCTCTTCGGTCAGACCGGCACGAAGTGTCTCTACGTACTCAGCTCCGAGGGGAGCGAGAGCTGCGCTGATCGTCTCTACAGCCTGGTCGTAGGAGGTATGGGTATCAACGCCCTCAACGAGGGGAACATACACATCCCAGTGGGCAAGTTTCTCCACCTTCAACGCTTTTCTGCGAATCTCATAGTAGCGGTGCAGGGTTGGAAATGAAGCATGGACGCTCTTGATCAGATTATCATAGACAGAGAGCGGCACATCGTCATTAAAGAGTGCCATCTTACGAGCGCTCTCATAGCCGCGGGCACGCATCCTGAAGAGGTCTTGTTTGATTTGTCCTTCATAGAGGCGGCCAAGGGTGTGCTTGTGCTCTTCATACACGCCGTAGAACTGTTGGTAGGCGCGCATCCGCAGGTCCCTGTCACCGCTCATGAGGAAAGAAGCGAATGTTGACTGACTGAGTGGCTTTCCATCCACCGATCCAAAATCAAAGTCGACGTTGGTCAGGTCACTGAAGACCGCCTGTGCTGTAGAGCCTGCGTTGGATTGTAGGGCAAGGAGGCGCTCCTCGGCTTCACTGAGTACGTGGTCCTTCAGGTGACGTGCCTTTTTGATGTAAACAGCAAAGTCTGCGAAGGCTTCGTCGGCAAGGTATTCGTTGATGGTCTCTTCTTCAATCTGTAAAAGCTCTACGTCGAAGAAGGCCATTGCAGCACCGAGACGGGTATATGCCTCACGGGCGAGGGAGTACTTTTGTGTTGCCTCGTTGTTGGAGGCATCGGTAGCCCAGCTGAGGAATGCGTAAGAGTAGATGCGTTCAAGGAGAATGCCGGTCTGTTCATACCAACGCATGGTCTTGATGAACGAGTCCTTACCTGCAAGCAGAGAGCCTTTAAAAGATGAGGCTTCCTTGATACGCTCTTCCAATTGAAGACGCGCAGCCTCCCACGCCTGGTCATCTACAAAGAGACTGCCAAGGTCCCATGTGTCACTCACTTTCTGTTCGCTGCGTACTGGAATACTCATACTCTCAAATCCTCCAAAATTTTTATCATTCTTCGGGTAGCGATACCCCGGTGGCTATAGCGATCTTTCTCCTCATCGGCAATGGAGGCCATCGTCTGGCCTACTTCTTTGACGATGAAGATGGGGTCATAGCCAAACCCTCCAACGCCTGCGCTTTCAAAGGCAATGTAGCCAACAGCTTCTTCACAGACGGTAAAGATACGGTGTGGGTTGATGATCAGGGCCAGGGCACAGACAAACTGGGCGCTACGCTCTTCAACCTCTGTGATCGAGCTCAGGTTCCGTAAAAGAAATTGATTGCGCTCACTGCTGCCCAAAAGGCGTCCTGTCGCCGCCTGCCCATAACGGGCTGTGCGGACCCCAGGCTCACCGTCCAGTGCATCGACGCACAGTCCACTATCGTCGGCAAGGACAGCCCAAGAGGGCGGGGCGACGGTGGCAAGCGCCATTGCCTTTCCTAGTGCATTCTCGGTAAATGTCTCCTTGTCCTCACGAAAATCGAAGGAGAGGCCGAGGTCAGCCGGAAGGGCAATCGTATGGCCGACCAATAGACGAGAGAACTCGGCCTTTTTATGTTCATTGTTTGAAGCCAACAGAATGTTCATGCATCTAAGGATAGTCATTGAGTCGCATCTCGTCCATATGGTGCGCAAGCAGCTTTCGGATGTAATGGACAGCGCTATCGACTGTTCCTTTGGGGATTTGTAGTATCTTACCGGCTTCACTGTGGGAGAGGGAGATCTCCATCTCTCTTATTTGTTTGACCTTCGCCTTGTAGAGGCGGATAGTCCAAAGTCTCAACTGCTCAAGGCGCTTAATCTCCTCCTCACCCGTCTCTTGCTGTAGTGCGGCCTCGATTTCCAAAAGACGGCGGAAATGACGATTGCTGATTGTCTCGAACTGACGATGGATCGAGCGCTTCTCTTCGAGTAGTTCATTGACCCGTATCAAGAAGGTTGAGAGCAGGGAGGGATCAGTACCCAAAAGGGCAGCCATCTCCTCCAATAGATGGGTATGGGTATAGTCTGGACATAGAGTGAGTACTATCAAAAGGCGCTTACGGTTTGTCTTGTTGGCAAATGCCTGTTGTAACGGGCGGTGTGTTTCACCAAGTGGGTGACGGTCAGGCTGATAGGTCTTAAGCAGAGTATTGAAGAGGGTAGGAAGGCTTTTGTTGTTTTGTCCTTTATCCATACCTTGCAAGGAATGATAGGGGATAGTCTGTTCGGCGGTGAGCATCGCATCAAAGGGATCGGTGTAATCGTATCCTTGGCTTTTGACCAACAAGCGTTCCTTTTTGATCTTGTCTTTTTGTTGATGGATGAAGTAACGACTCCGTTGACGAACGACCTGGGTCAGGTATCCGACATATGAGAGCCTGCCAATCTTGAAGCTATTGAGGTAGTGGTCGATGGTATCCCAGCAGAAGAAAAGAAAATGGACACAGTCCTCTTCGTCGAGAAGACGAAGGTAGCGGGGAAGTTCATAGAGCAACTCCTGGGTTCTATGATGGAGGGATCGATAGAGCGCTGCATTTTTCGGCTCACTCTGATACTGCATGACCTGTCGGTCTAATTGTTGCGATTCGCTCTCGCAGAGAGGTAGGATTCTCATTGCATGCTCCTTGTGTGATGTTCACACACTCATGCAATGTGTATGCCAGTATTATTGGAAAAATTGTCCTGCAGCAGTTATGACCAGCTCTTTTGCCTCTTGAAGGGGCGCGTCGATTGTCGCCCCACTTGCTTTGCGGTGGCCTCCTCCGCCCAGTGATTCGGCAAATTCACCCACATTGATAGTGCTGTTGTAAGCAGAACGGAAGCCAACCTCAGTCATAGAATCCTCAAGTTCCTTAAAGAAGAGGACCATCTCAACACCTTCAATACCAAGCAATAGTCCATACAGGGCATCGCTTGGTTTGTCGTTGGTCGTGAAGTTTCGCTCATCCTCTAAGAACGCACTGACTGTCATCAGTTTGCCATTATAGTGGCTTTCACTGCGGTCGATGAGTTTACCCAGGTATTTAACATACCCTTCGTTCTTGCCCCCATTCATGCGGTCTGCCATTGCATTGGGGCTGACTCCAAGGTCAACCAAATCTGCTACCATACGCAGTGTTTCACCGCGGTAGGCGTTGATGAACCGAAAGAAGCCACTATCGGTAGCGAAGCCGAAGAAGAGGTGCTCTGCGACTTCTTGGGTGATCTCGATGCCCATCGTCTGATAGAGGTGCATGATGATCATGGTGGTGGAGATAGAGCGAGAGACAATATATCGGTAGGTGCCAAACTGCTCTCCACTGGAGTGATGGTCAAAGATGACCGTCTCCAGGCCCTCGATCTCTTCGGCCAGATGGCCAAGCCGCTCTGGGCTGGAACAATCTACGACGATCACCAAAGGGTTTTGGTTTTTTAAATCTTCATCGATATGCTTGATAAAAAGTGAGGAGAGATGAGAGATTTCTGAGCGTGTGAAGGGTCCGGCATTTGCCAGGGTTACCTCCTTGCCCAAGTGCTCGAGCAAGGCGGCAACGGCGAATTGACTGGATAGACAGTCCCCGTCCGGACTTACATGACCGACAACGATAAACTGCTCTCGTTCCCTCAGGAGGGCAAGAATCTCTTCGTCAATCGGCGGGTAGGCGAACGGCTCAGGCACCACGGATGATTTGAGGCTCTTTTCCGTCAAGAACGCACTCCTTTGTTACAATAACCTGTTTTACGGCTTCCAAACTTGGGATATCATACATGATTCCCATCATGATGTTCTCCACAATCGAACGTAGCCCACGAGCTCCGGTCTTCTGCTCGTATGCTTTTTCGGCAACTGCCTCAACCGCTTCGCCCTTGAAGATAAACTCAATGCCATCGAGGCGGAAAGCGGCCTCATACTGGCGGATAATTGAGTTTCTGGGCTCAACAATAATGCGGGCTAGGTCATCCTTGGAAAGGTTGTCCAACGAAACGTGGATAGGAAGTCGTCCAATGAACTCAGGAATCAAGCCAAACTTGACCAGGTCATCGGGCATCAACTGGCTGTAGAGGCTCTTTAGGTCCTTTTCCTGGCTCTTTACGATGGTAGCGCCAAAGCCCATGGCGTGGCTGCTGACCCGTTTCTCGATTACCTTGTCCAGGCCAACGAACGCCCCTCCACAGATGAAGAGGATGTTGTGGGTGTTGATCTTCAGCATCTCCTGGTTGGGGTGCTTACGTCCTCCTTGTGGCGGCACATTCGCCTCAGTTCCCTCGATGATCTTCAAGAGAGCCTGTTGGACTCCTTCACCACTGACATCACGGGTAATGGATGGATTCTCCCCTTTCTTGGCAATCTTATCGATCTCATCGACGAAGATGATGCCAAACTCAGCGGCTTTGATATTATCATTGGCGTTCTGGATCAGCTTGAGCAAGATGTTCTCAACGTCCTCACCCACGTAACCGGCCTCGGTGAGGGTGGTGGCGTCGGCGATGGCGAAGGGAACCTGCAGTTTTTTTGCAAGGGTAGAGGCGAGGAGGGTCTTTCCGGTACCGGTAGGACCGACCATCAGGATGTTGCTCTTATCAAGCTCGACGCCTTGTTCGGCAATTTGTTTTTGGTACTTCACTCGCTTGTAGTGGTTGTGTACCGCAACAGCGAGCACTTTCTTGGCATCCTCTTGGCCAATGACGTACTCGTCCATGTATTCCTTCAACTCACGGGGAGTAGGGATCTCTTCTGGCAGGCCGACTACCTCCTGGTGAAAGGAGGGATCTCCACTGAGCATATCGTTACAGACCTTGACACATTCATCACAGATAGCAACCCCGGGGCCGCTGATGAGGCGTCTGACCTCTTCCTGGGTTTTCCCACAGAAAGAGCAGGTTTTAGCATGTTTTGCCATCAATTACTCCTTCTCATCACATTGTCGACCAGACCATAGGAGACTGCATCGTCAGCGCTCAGGAAAAAGTCGCGCTCGACGTCTCGGCTGATCTCCTCTAGGCTCTTACCGGTATGGCGAGCGAGGATATCAATGGTCAGCTGTTTGAGACGGTTAATCTCCCGTGCCTGGATAGCGATGTCAGCCGCTTGGCCCTCAACTCCGCCCCATGGTTGGTGGATCATCACCCGGGAGGAGGGCAGAGCCCAACGCTTTCCGGCTGCTCCACTGGTCAACAAAAGCGCACCCATCGAGCACGCCTGACCCATGCATATTGTCTGTACATCGCAATGCAAGTACTGGATGGTATCGTAGATCGCAAGTCCTGCGGTGACCGAGCCACCGGGGCTATTGATATACAGGCTGATATCCTTGCCTGGGTCCTCGCTATCCAAGAAGAGCAGCTGTGCGACCACCAGGTCAGCATTGGCATCGTGGATCTCGCCATCGAGGAAGATAATCCGGTCCTTAAGCAGCCGGCTGAAGATATCGTATGCACGTTCGCCGATCCCAGATTGTTCGACGACCATTGGAATTGTATTGTACATCCTCGGAGGATGGTTGGTCATTGCACACCCCCTGTGCTTGGAATAACAAGGCGGAGCCGGTGAGGTTCCGCCTTGTTGTTAAGAATACTGACTTTTCTTCGTTTGGGCTAGGCGTTGTACGAGCCATCCATGAAGGCGTCGTAGGCTACCTCATCACCCTCCTTGAAGGTGTTGTTCTCCAACAGGAAGGGTCCGATCTTAGCAAAACGCATCTCGTCCTCGATCATTGTGCGGTAGTAGGAGAGTTGGCTTTCGTCAGTAATGCCCTTGGTTTGTTCCTCTAGGGCCTTGGTGACTTCTTCCTCGTCGACCTCAAACTTCTCCTCATCCTTGATCTTATCCATGATCAGCTGCATGCGCAGGTTCTTCTCTGCACCTTCGCGCATCGGCGCGATAATCTCCTCGCGGCTCTTGCCCTGGAAGTTCATGAACTGTAGGACCTGCTCCTCGGAGAGGCCAATCTGACGCAGGTAGCGGTTCCAGCTCTGCTCGGCCTCAAAGTCAATCATTGAGGCAGGGATGGCGAAGGTGGCGCTCTCCATCAGTTTTTCGCTGAGGTTGTTGAACTTCACATTCTCCAGCTGAGTATCAAGGTCGCCCTGTAGCTTCTCCCGTGTTGCCTTGAGCAGGTCAGCTACTGTCTTATACTCCTCTTTGACATCCTGGGCAAACTCGTCATCGAGCTCAGGGACGTCGCGCACCTTCAGAGCCAGCAGTTTGACCTTCAAGGTGATGGTCCGCCCGGCATATCCCTCAACGGTGGAGTCTTCGGCGTAGGTCTTAGAGAAGGTCTTCTCCTCGTCAACTTTCATGCCTACCAGCTCTTCGTCAAATTGATAGAAGTTACTGGTGCTGCCAAGGGTAAAGACAAACTCCTTACGATCGGTGCCAGCGACCTCACCGCCTTCCTCATCAAGTTCGACGTAATCGACGGTGGCGATATCACCCATCTCAGCGGCGCCGCTTTTGTCGATGACCATGGCGTTCTGGTCAAGCAGTTGCTTGATCTCAGCATCGACGGCCTCGTCAGTGACGGCTACCTTGGGGACGGCGATCTCAAGGCCCTTGTACTGGGGCAGCTCAAAGGTCGGCATGACGTCGTAGTGAACGGTGAAGGTTACATCCTTGTTGGCCTCAAAGGGGACCAAGCCTTCCTCGTCCTGAAGGACAGGAGTGCTGAATGAAAGAGGCTTGTGCTTCAGCTCCACACCCTCGATCGCCTCCTTAAGGGCCTCTTCGATGGTGTTGAAGGTGCTCTCTTCACGGATTGCCTTACCGAACTTGCCTTCAAGAACGGAGACGGGGGCCTTACCCTTGCGAAATCCCTTCACTTGGATCGTGGTGGCGTACTTCTTCAGGGCCTCCTGGTACTCTTTCTCCACTGCCTCCGCTTTGACGGTGACGGTCAGTGCGACGGAGGAGTTCTCCAACTCTTTGATACTCGTATCAGCAATCATCCTCTATTCATCCTTTTGGCCTGTGGCCAGTGGTCTTTGTTTTTCCAGTAAAACCCTTTGGGTGGAAACATATTGTATATAGCAACTTTTTAGCCTTTGGTCTAGGCACCTAGGGTTATTTGGATTGTCCTGAACAGCCCGCTCTGTTAAAATTGGAGCATGACTATCATCTGTTATCCCCGTTGTACAACGTGTAAAAGAGCTGTTGCGTACCTCGATCAGAGTGGCATCGCCTATGAGTATCGTGACATCAAGGTCGACAATCCAAAGAGTGAAGAGCTCGCCGATCTATGGAAAAAGAGCGGCCTGCCGCTTCGCAGGTTCTTCAATACCAGTGGCCAGCTTTATCGCCAGCTAGAACTCAAAGATCGTCTTCCCTCGATGAGCGAGAAAGAGATGCTCGATCTTCTGGCAACCGATGGGATGCTGGTAAAACGCCCCATCCTCGTCTCCGGTCAGGGGGTGCTGGTAGGTTTCAAAGAGGCAGAGTGGGAGAAGATGCTCAAAGGCTGAGGACCATGCCCACCAGGTCGCAATAGGAGCCATCGCGATTGCGAAAGCCCCGCTGAAGAGTCCCATATCGCTTAAAACCCAACTTCTCATAGAGGCGCACAGCCGCAACATTGTCGCTGACCACCTCGAGCTCCATCTGCTCAAAGCCAGCGTTGCGGGCTTGGGCGACCAATAGGTCCATCAAAGCGGCTCCTATGCCCTTTCCTTGATATTCTGGGCTCACTGCAATGGAGGTCGTGCAGCGGTGGCTCACCTTAAAGACTCTCCCCACTGCAGCCCAACTGCCGATACCAATCATCTTCTCTTCAAAGAAGACACCACACAAGAGCATATCTGCAGCCTCTCGGTTCATCTTGATATAGGCAACTTCATCCTCGATGCCCAGATTCCACTCATCGGCATATCGAGTCAGGTATGGGCTGTCCTCATACATCCGCTTCATGAAGGTGAGGGCCTGTTGGGCGTCCTCGACCTCCATGGGACGGATGATATAGGAAATGTCATTGAGATTAATTTGCAACGGATCGCAGTACATGGCTCTTAGGAGGCGTAGCTATGGATACTCGGCAGTAAGATATTCACTCCTACAAAGGTAAAGATGACCGAGACAAAGCCAATGATCGAGAACCAGGCTGCGTGTTTGCCACGCCAGTTCTTGCGTAGGCGCATGTGCAGATAGATGGCGTAGATGATCCACGTGATCAGCGACCACGTCTCCTTGGGGTCCCACGCCCAGTAGCGGGACCACGCTTTTTGCGCCCAGATTGCCCCACTGATGATGACCACCGTCAACATCAAGAAACCAAAGACCACCACGCGGTAGCTGAGGATATCGCTGACTTCGGCGTCATGGAGGATCTTGCGACCTTCAGTACGCTGTGAGTCGATGAGGTAGATGACCGCTATGGCCGCCGCAAGGGCAAAGGAGCCGTAGGAGAGAATGGCGGTTCCTACGTGGAAAGTCAGCCACATCGATTGCAGGGCGGGCATCAGGGGGCGTACCGTCTTGTTCTGCATGGAGG
>Ga0265293_10004257_pt1 | contig 25459 bp, 19 predicted proteins | sample Munlanlewell138R_FD_192505 | JGI IMG/M metagenome (GOLD analysis project Ga0265293, IMG submission 192505) | Leachate microbial communities from a municipal landfill in Southern Ontario, Canada - Leachate well 138R | ecosystem: Engineered > Solid waste > Landfill > Unclassified | place: Canada...
TATGCTTTCACTTCACCGTTATAGAGATCTTGTATTACAGATAGATATAATCGTTTACGATTAAATCTAAATTCCGATACATCAGTTGCCCATGCGATATTAGGCTTGTCTTTCTTAAAGTCTCTTTTGAGTAGATTTGGTGTTATTTTATTTGAGATTTGAGAGATATAGCGATATCTCTTTTTTCTTACCTTACAAACGATCTGTAGTTCTTTCATGAGTTTTACAACCGTTTTATAGGCTATTTTAATCTGATAGAAGTTCTGAAGAGTGAGTTTAATACGTCTATAACCATATGTTTTATTGCTTGATTCAAAAATATCTGAAATTAAGATTTTTATACGATGATATTTATCTGTTGATTTATGATGCTCATAGTAGTAATATACAGATTTTGGAAAACCAGCTATTTCAAGTAGATCTTTTAATGTATATTTTCGCCTTAATTCTTTGACTACTTGGTATTTTTGTTTATTCGTTCCTGTTTTTGAACTAAGGCGATAAGTTTTTTTGTATATTCAAGTTCCATTTCTAAATGTTTGACTTTGAGTTCTAAATCCTGTTCTACCTCTTTAGATGGTGTATGGAACTTTCTAACTGGATTCCTACGATAATCTTTTGGTGTCTGATAAAACCGTTCCTTCCCATAAAGTCTATATTGATAAACCCATCTGGCCGGTAGTGTATCATTTAGACTTCCTGATGATAAATACATATCATATTTACGCGCTGCTTGGCTATAGGATAGTTCGTTTTCAATGATGTCTAAAACGACCTTTAATTTGAATGCTCCACTCCATAATCTATTCTTTTTCTTTTTATCTTTCACTAGATCCCTCCTGCATATATATTAGGTTACACTAAGTACAGGTTTTTGGTATCAGTTCACACTTGCCCCCATTTTTTATGTTTTTAGGTTCAATCACTTGCCCCCAAATTATTACGATTAATTAAAATTAGGTCGCTTTTCTTTTTTTGATAATTTAGAAAATTGATAAATGACTATTTATATATCAAAAAACGCCCAATTAAGGGCGTTTTATGATGTTTTAGCCGTTTTTGTCTTACCAATCAAACATAATTTTGGAGCTTCCAGTCGGATTTGAACCAACGGTCATTGAGTTGCAGTCAATTGCCTTACCACTTGGCTATGGAAGCGCTGGTACATTATAACAAAATATTCATACGATTATCAATTTGAATCCATGAACTTCAACAAATATCTGATTTTGCTATGGTATTTTGTAGTTATCACTCATAATATGGTTATTCATTAGTATAATAAACCTAAGAGGTCTCCAAAATGAAAAAAATTACTTTATTATCATTACTATTAGTAATTGTCGCCCCTTTACTTATGGGAAACGCAGCCTATCCTTATGCCTATCCGCAAGAATATGATGCCTTCACAAGTACAGAGATCATCGTGACTGAGGGAGGTGAGGATGAAGACCACACTTATTCCTTTACCCTTACAAACATCGGTGAAGGCTATATTGAATTAGAAAACTCATACCTCTTTTCAAGTACGCGGGGCACCATTGCCTCATTTAGTGATTCTTACAATGAACTCCTTGGACCCGCGGCGTCCATTGCCTTGACACTTACTTCTGATCGTCTTGATTTAGCACCTACGATTAATTGTTATGCCTTTACAGGAGTCATGCCGGACATTACCTATACAAAGCTAAGCCCCGTCCTTAAGGAAGATCAAAGCTATTATAATGGCGATAAGTTTATTTATTTTTATAAATATTCATTTACCTTAAAAGCAAGCGTTGATAAAACTTATTATTATAGTGTGATGATTACCTATGAATATGAAGACACGACGAATTACACTTATTACGACGGAAAAGTCGATAACCCAATCTACTTCTACCGGAATGATAACCTCGATGAATCAAAAATGGAAATCCAAAACATCGCCTTCATCAAAGGTCGGCTCGTCAATCCGTACAAAGGGCTTACGACCTTCTTTGTCGTCTTAGGTGCTATCGGCCTTCTTTCCTTTGTCTTCTACGCGGTCATCGTCGTTGGTCTTATTATGTTAATTGTCAATCAAATCAAAAAGAAACGAGCAAAGACCTTCTAGTCAATGGTGTCTTGATCATCTTTAGAAAAATCAATCGAACTCGAAACCGAAAATAAAATTAGCACTAAAAGAAGAATAATAAACAACATTAAATAGACAATTAAAGCCGCTTTTTGACCATATTCAGATAACACTGATTGCGGATAAAAAAGAATAATACCCATCAAGAAAGAACCCATATTACTAAAAATTGAAAAAATGAGAGTCTTTTTTAGTGGCGTTTTCACAATATACACAATCACTGCGGTTTCAATGATAACGGTTATAATCTCAGCAAGTTGTAAAATCCGATTATAGGTCCCTGGATTTTTAAAACTATTTAACAAGAGATTCATGGCTGGATTAAGAATCATGTTTAGGACGATGACGGTCACCAGAAGTTTGATACTTTTTGGTTTCAAGAAAAAGTAAATCAGGGTTTCAACCAGTAATGTTAAGAATAAAGGAAGTAAGATATTCATATATCTACATATTATCACACTATTTTTAAATGACAAAAGCGGATTAAACCCATCAATATTATGACCATTTATTGTATAATAAATTCGTCTGGAGGTAATATGAACCCAATCTTAGAAGTAAAGAGTATTACAAAAACATTCAACCTTTCAAAGAAGCAACAAAAGATTGAAAAAACGAACACCAAAGTTCGTGTCGCCGTCAATGACTTATCCTTTAAAGCATATGAAGGAGAAATCTACGGACTACTGGGGCCAAATGGTGCTGGTAAAACAACCGCCTTACGCATTATTTCCACCCTCATAAAAAAAGAAAAAGGTGAGGTTAAAGTCAATGGCTTTGATATCACAAAAGAACCAGGAAAAGTCCGCAGTCAAATTGGTTTTTTAACAAGCGAATTAAAACTTGATGATTTTTTTACCCCAAACTATCTTTTCGATTACTTTTCTAGGCTCCATAATGTACCAGAAGAAACCATAAAAGACCGTAAAGATAAACTATTCCGTCAATTCGGCATTGATGAATTCAAAGAGGTAAAAATTAGTGATTTATCGACAGGGATGAAACAAAAAGTAAGTCTCGTGATCAGTATCGTCCATGATCCAAAAATCATTATCTTTGATGAACCGACCAACGGCCTTGATGTCATTACCGCTAAAACGGTCATTGATTTCTTAGTCTCATTACGCAATGCCGGAAAAACAATCATTCTTAGCACCCACATCTTCTCACTCGTTGAACGTATTTGTGACCGGGTCGGGGTCATCATTGATGGTCGCCTGATCTTTGAAGCACCGATGAGTGAATTCAGTGTGCCAAATAGTTTAGAAGAACGTTTCTTTGTTGAATATAAACGTGTGCGAGGTGATGAATAATGAAAAACTTATGGACCATTATTAAAAAAGAATTACGTCGTTTCTTTACTGATAAACGGATGTTAGCGGCGCTTCTCCTCCCGGGTATTCTTATCTTTGTCTTATATTCGATTATGGGTGACATCATGGTGGATGTTGGTGAAAATAAAGGTCACACCTACACCCTACGAATTGAAAATAAACCACTTGACCCTAAATATGACTTTGATCTTGAGATTGAAAACGAGATGACGTATCTTGAAGAAACCCCCGAAAACTACGCGGCGTTACTTGAAACAAAAGAACTTGATCTTTATGTCATCTATGACATTGACTTCTTAGCCAAAGTCGCCGCCAATGATCCCGAAGATCCGGCGATTGTTGTCTTCCATTACAATGCGAGTAGCATGCCAAGTATGACGATCTTCCAAACCTATTCTCAAAAACTTAATAGTGTCCTTCAACCCTTTGTTGCGGTCCCCCAAGATCACTCAACAAGTGGCGACATTAGTATGATGATTATTACAAGCCTCTTACCGTTCCTTCTCATCACCTTCCTTTTTAGTGGGGCCATGGCGGTTGCACCTGAAAGTATTGCGGGAGAAAAAGAACGAGGCACGATTGCCAACATGCTTATCACACCCGTTAAGCGTTCAACGATTGCCCTTGGCAAAGTCGTCGCGCTTAGTATTGTTGCCCTCGTCAGTGCTGCGAGTAGTTTCTTCGGCATTATCTTAAGTCTGCCAAAACTTGCCGGATCAAGTGTTGATTTAAGTGTCTATACCCCTGGCACTTACATCTTGTTACTCTTAGTTCTCATTAGTACCGTTTTAATCTTTATTATGCTGATCTCGCTTATTAGTGCGTTTTCAAAATCTATTAAAGAAGCCTCTGGTCTAGCGACCCCGCTCATGATCTTAATCATGGTGGCCGGTATTACTTCAATGTTTGGAAGTGCGGCTACGAATGTGTGGCTTTATCTCATCCCAGTTTTTAATAGTGTGAATATCTTACTCCTGCTCTTTAGTGGTGAGTTCTTACTCGTTCCGTTTATTCTCACGATTATTACAAACGTTGCCTTCACCGGCCTTGGCGTATATTTATTAACGCTGATGTTTAGCAGTGAAAAAGTGATGTTTAGAAAATAAGCATTTAACGTCAGTAAAAAAAGGGAGTGATTTGTCACTCCCTTTTCTTAAAATTCATTCATCTTTTCGACGAGAACGAGCTGATCTTTTGTAGATTTTTTTAAGGCAATAATGCGTTGATTTTCACTCCCACGATATAAGAGCTTAAGATTCTTCTTCATTAATACAAACGGCCCATCGATGAGATAATCAACATACGTGAAGATTTCATTAATGACAGGATCTTCTTTAGCGACCAAGGCTTCATAAGTCGATCCGGTATACATCACAACATTAAGGCCGTCCGCAACCGCCGCCTTAATGAGGGGCAGTAATTTTTCTTTCTGATAAAGTGGTTCCCCACCCGATAAGGTAATCCCGTCAAGTAGCGGGTTTTTACGCCATATCGCGATTAAGTCATCAAGCGCCACTTCTTCACCGCCACTTGGATCCCAGGTGTGCGGGTTATGACAACCGGGACAAGCATATAAACATCCTTGGGTGAAGATGGCGAGGCGAACGCCCGGTCCATCGACTAAGGAATCATTGACATAACCCGATAAACGGATGGTCGCTTTATTCATCTTTACTTTGTAGATGACGGACAATGTTTGAATAATTAATGTAAGCTTCAAAGCCGCCATCATTGGTGCGAATAAGGGTTGGGACCGTCCGAATATTATATTGTTGACTTAAAGCAACGTTTTCTTCCGCGTCAATTAAGGTGTACTTAATCTTCTTATCATCTAAGGCGACTTTTACGAGTCGGCAATTCGGGCACGCCTTGGTGGTGAATAGATAATACTCTTTGCCTGGGGTCACATCTTTTAGGACGGTTTCCACAATATCGTTCGTCGCTTCATGTTTGCCAAAGCCACTTAAATCAGTGCCATCATATTCTTTACGGGTTTCAAACTCAGCTTTTTTACCGTCATTCCAGTTTTTAAGTGGCCGATAGTAACCGGTAATCCGACTATAAACTTCGGTTTCATTCGCACATTGCGGACAGACGGTTACTTCGCCACTTATGTAACCGTGGGTTTTACAAATTGAGTAGGTTGGTGACATCGTGAAGTAAGGTAACTTATAGTTTTCAGCAATTTTGCGGACAAGTGTCGCGGCGCTTTGCCAAGACGGTAATTTTTGACCAAGGAACGTATGGAAGACCGTTCCTGAGGTATAAAGGGTTTGCATTTCATCTTGGATCGCGAGTGCTTCACTGACTGTTTCGGTATAGCCGACTGGTAGGTGACTACTATTGGTATAAAAGGGTGTCCCGTCACTCGCCATTGCCGTAATAATAAGCGGATAAGCAGTCTTGTCATGTTTAGCAAAACGGAAGGCAGTACTTTCCGCTGGGGTGGCTTCAAGGTTATAAAGATCGCCATATTGCTCTTGGTAATCACTTAACCGTTCACGCATGTGATTTAAGACTTTCACGGTGAAAGCTTGGCCAGCTTTGGTCGTTAAGTCTTTTCCTAACCATTTCGCGTTTAAACATGCTTCATTCATCCCAACAAGGCCAATCGTTGAGAAGTGATTATCAAAGTTTCCTAAATATACTTTTGTATACGGGAAGAGGCCATCTTGTAGTAATTTTGACACAACGTCACGTTTAATTTTAAGACTCCGAGCACTGACATCCATTAAATGGTTTAGCTCTTGGAAGAATTCTGTTTCCGATGAGGCTAAATAGGCAAGACGCGGCATATTAAGCGTCACAACCCCGACAGAGCCGGTGTTTGAGCCTGAACCAAAGAAACCGCCACCTTTTTTACGAAGTTCCCGTAAATCAAGGCGTAACCGGCAGCACATGCTCCGCACGTCACTTGGTTCCATATCACTATTGATATAGTTACTAAAGTATGGCGTGCCATATTTGGCGGTCATTTCAAATAAGAGACGATTATTTTCGGTTTCATTCCAATCAAAGTCACGCGTAATTGAATACGTTGGAATCGGATATTGGAAGCCGCGGCCATTCGCGTCACCCTCAATCATGATTTCTAAAAAGGCTTTATTAATCATGTCCATTTCTTTTTGGCAATCTTTATATTTAAAGGCGAGTTCTTTACCGCCGACAATCGCCGGTTTTTCCGCTAAGTCATTAGGTACGGTCCAGTCGAGGGTAATATTACTAAATGGCGCTTGGCTTCCCCACCGACTTGGGGTGTTGACACCATAGACAAAGGATTGAATCGCTTGTTTGGTTTGGTCATAAGATAAATTATCAGCTTTAACAAAAGGCGCTAAATACGTATCAAAGCTCGAGAAAGCTTGGGCGCCGGCCCATTCGTTTTGCATGATACCTAAGAAGTTGACGAGTTGGTTACTTAAGGTATGCAAGTGTTTGGCGGGTTTACTCGTAATCTTGCCTTCAACCCCACCAACGCCGTCACGAATAATCCGTTCAATGTCCCATCCAGCACAGTAAGCACTAAGCATCGATAGGTCATGGATATGAATTAAGGCGTTCCGGTGGGCATGCGCGATTTCTTCGTCATACACTTCACTTAACCAGTAGTTAGCAGTCACTGCACCACTATTTGAAATAATAAGTCCACCTAAGGAATAATTAACGGTTGAATTTTCTTTAACGCGCCAGTCGTTAACGTTTAAATAATCTTCAACTAACTTTTTATAGTTAAAGACGGTTCCTTTGGCATTCCGAACCCGTTCGCGGTCTTTCCGATAAAGAATGTATTTCTTCGCAATTACTTGATCTTTTTTCATCAAGTATTTTTCAACTTCATCTTGGACCACTTCGATATCAATGGTTCCCTCATAATTCGTATTAATCGTATTGGCAATTTCTGCCGCAAATAAAAGGGCTTGGACATCGCTATTCTCACCATAGGCGCTGTTAATCGCATTGGCGATTTTACTAGCATTAAATTTTTGTAGGCGGCCGTCGCGCTTCTTAATATGTGTAACCATGTATGTACCCTCCAGAGTCTGGTGTTAGTGTCTATCACTATAACCAAAAGAAAGGCTTTATTCAACCCAAGTTGTAAGTCGTGAACGGCCGACCGAAACAAGTAAAAAAGTAGTAATTTCGAAATCAAAAAAATGTTTCTTTTTTCATTCGTTTATTACTACTAATTGTTTACTAAAAGATGGTTTCGCCCTGCAAAATGGACGTAGTTAACAAGGAATATAGACAGTGTCTAATGAAATCTTCTTATTTTGACAATTTATCTACAAGATGTTTCGCAGCCCTGGTAGCGCTATAAAAGGCGAACCCTAAATTGTAGCCGCCACAGATGCCGTCAATGTCTAATACTTCACCCAAAAGATATAGGTTTTCATCGCCTTTAAGATGGAAGTCATCAGTAACTAAAGCAACATCAACGCCGCCACACATTGCTTGGGCATTTTCGGGATAGTGACCGCTTAACGGGGTCACCCTTAACGCCTTAATAAGGTTGACTAACTTCGTTTCTTTTTGATTAGCCAAAAACTTCACGAGATGAGGGGCAAAAACCTTTGGTAAGTCATCTTTCGACTTAATGATCGTTTGGACCTCAAAAAACGTGTGGTCTGGCATAAAGTCAATCGTCACCGTAAAAGAGCGATACACTTTTTCAATGACGTGCCACTCAAAGTAGCTTGAGACAACAAAACTCACAATTCCCGAAAGCCCATCCTCTTTAAAGAGGACTTCCCCACGTTCACTAAATAGCTTTTGATCGCCTCCCCACAACGTGAGCATAACATCTGCGCGTTGATTTGCGAGCGGCTTGAGATCTTCTTTGACCTTGATGGTCTTAATTACCGGAACGAGCGGCGAAAGCGTTAAATCAACACTATTTAAGAGTTTGGTGTTGTTATTATCAAGCGGATATTGAAACATACTAATACTAGAACCCATGGCGAACACCACAACATCATAGATGTCATCTAAGATTTGAAACTTTGGTCCCACTCTTTTTACTTCTTTAATATCCGCATTCACCACGAGATTCACTTTGAGAAGACTCAGTAAGTATTCTCGTAACCCTTTAGCGCTTCGACTAAAAGGATAAACCCGACCTTCTTCATCGGTATACGTTAACACCCCAAGATCGCGAAATAAATGATCAAGCGCTTCTTCCATCAAGGGCGCGTGACTTGCCATGAAGGACGGATGGTTATAGGCACTATTTTGAATACCACGGTTATAAATATTGGCTTTTCCGTTTCCGGTTTTTAATAGTTTTAAAAGCGGGGAGTTTTCCCGTTCATAGACCGTCACCAAAGCTACTTGTTGAAGTAAAAGGGCAAGCGTGATGCCGCTTGCTCCTCCGCCAATAATGGCTATTTTTTGTTTCATTTTTGACTCATCAGGCGTTTTCTACGCGCTGCTTTATGTTTGGTTACGAATTGATACGTCCCTAAAGCCCCGACTGCTAATACGATGACGATACTAAAGACGATCATCCAGTTTTGAATTTCGGTTGCTTTAAAGTTCGCCCACATATCAATGACGAGTTTATTTTGGTCACCGAAGTCGCGCATCACCGCACTCCGAATGATTTCATCATACGTTGGGAATTGAGTTGCTAGTTGACCGCCAATGTAGTCATTACTAATTTTAATAATCGCGTCATCTTCATTTTCAATGGTGTCACCAAAGAAATAGCGTAAATCCATTTCATAGCCGTCTTCACTTGGATCAATGACTTCATCATAGTCATTAATGTAGGCGAGGACATCTTCGCCGGCAATAAAGGAGGTGTAACCGATGTAATCCATGTTTTCGGTCGCCACAGCGGGGTCACTGACAAAGTTAATAAATTCTTGGGCAAGGGCTGTATTGGCGCCTTTTGGCATCACCCAACCATCAAACCACGTATTACTACCTTCTTCAGGGACGGCGTAACGTAAGACGTCTTCGCCAACTTCTTCGGCAGCTTGGTAGATGGCATACACGGCGTCACCACTCCAGGCGGTATTAACGGCGATGGTGCCTTTAATCATATCGTTTTTACCTTGATCAACTTCAAGACCATAAATGTTTTGTTTTAATTCACGAAGGGCTTTATCAACCCCTTTAATCGTTTCCGGGCTCGTATCATTTAAGAGATCATTGAGCACGTCATGATATTCTTTATCCGTTAAAAGGCCTTCTTCATGATCATCTGCTAAAGCGATTAAGGCATCATGGTGATATTTGAATAGTCCCACGAGATACCCTTCACGCATCGAATCTTTAATACTAATTTTTTTGTTATAGGCACTGTCCCATAAAATGGACCATGACTTCATATCCTCACTCACCGTTTCATTAATGGTGGTGTTATATAAAAGACCAAAGGTACCCCACATATAACCAACGGCATACTCCGTCCATCCAGATTCACTAAAAAGTTCTTGGTGGTAAGGACTTGCATAATCATTATAATTCGGGATGTGTTCGTAACGGCCTTCTTCATCGGTGTCGAAAGTGGTGAGCATTTCTTCGCGTATCATCCGTTGAATCATATAATCACTAGGAGCGATTAAGTCATATTTTGCGCCATTGAGTTTGACGGTGTTATACATTTCTTCATTCGTGGAATAGGTGTCATAGACAAAGTTTACTTCTTCGCCGTAGGTTTCAAGATAATACTCTTGGAAGGCCGCCATCGTATCAAAGCTTTCAGGATCTTCTTCGTCGCCAAGGGCGATATAATCTTCCCAGTTAAAAATACGTAACGTAAGCCCGCTCCCGGATGGGGTGGGGGTTATAACTTTGGCCTTAATCACTTGCGGATTTGGCGCACTACTTAAACTGACAGAACCCAAACTTAAAAGTGTTAAATAGAAGGCATGTTTGATTTTCATTATGGTAACCTCCGTAATTTAAGTTCACGCTCATTCGCTTTTTTGGCGGAGCGGGATTCTTTTTTAAAGCCGCTCACTAAGACAACCCCTAGAGTAATGAGGAAGATATAGGACGTTAAGGCACGTAATTCAGGTGGAATCGTTGATTTTACAATAACCCCTTGGACAAAGGTACTTAAGGTATCAAAGGATTGATTCCGCAAGAAACTCGTAATAATAAAGTCATCAAGCGATAACGTGAAGGCAAGCATAAAGCCACTGATGATGCCGGGGATAATGGCCGGTAAAACAACCTTAAAGACGGCATACATTGGCTTTGCACCAAGGTCAAGGGCAGCTTCGTAGTCATTTGGATCCATTTGCATTAGTTTTGGTTTAACATTCAAATAGACAAAGGCAATACTTAAGACCACATGGCCAACGAGGAGTGTAAAGAAGTTTGGACTATTGGCAGTAAGACCCATGCTCATGAGCGCATTACTCGTCACTTTGAAAAGAATTGCTAGACTAATGGCAATCACAATTTCAGCATTTACGACCGGGATTTCGTTAACCCCTTCAATGAGTTCCCGTGGCCGCTTCTTCATATAGAAGACACCAATTGCCCCTAAGGTCCCAAAAAGGGTGGCAACTAAGGCACTCGTTGTCGCAATGAGTAAGGTGTTAAATAAAGCACGCATGATTTTCTCATTTAAGAAAACCATCCCGTAAAGTTCAAAACTAAACCCAGTCCACACCCCCGTTGTTTCGGCGGTGGTGAAACTAAAAATCATCAAGAAAAGAATAGGGAGATAGAGTAAAAATAAGATGAGATAGATATAAGCTTTCGCTAAGATTTTCTTTACCATACATTACTCCTTGTCGCTTTTTTCTTATCGAATAAGCGGGGAATCAAGACACTGACGCCAATTAAGATGAGCATAACAAGGGCAAGGAAACTACCGTCATTCCAAATGTTTTGGGTAAAGTAAATTTCGATGTATTTCCCAAAGAGCGTCACTTTTCCTTCACCAAGGATATCCGCAATGACGTAGCTTGTCATCGTCGGCATAAAGACCATCGTCGCCGCACTCACAACCCCTGGCATCGTCATCGGTAGGATGACTTTTACAAACGTTCTGGTCGGGCCAGCGCCAAGATCTTGACTCGCTTCAATTTGACTCTTATCAAGTTTAAGCATCGTCGCGTAAAGGGGTAAAATCGAGAACGGTAAATAGTTATAGGTTAAGCCTAAAAGCGTTGCAAGTTCGGGGTAATCACCGCCACTAAGGCCAAAGAAGACCAAGACATCACGCATTGCCCATGTGCGAAGCACAAAGTTGATCCACATCGGCATGACGAAAAGCATGACTAAGACAGCATTTTTATTATATTTCTTATTGGCAAGGATCATCGCTAACGGATAACCAATAAGAAGCGTTAAAGCCGTATTGAGAAGTCCAAAAATAAACGAGACAAAAAGTACCCGCCATTTCGCACTACTTGTAAAGAAATTCACAAGCGGCTCAAAACTGAGTTGACCTGCGGTATTACTAAAGGCATAAAAAAGGATGAAAAATAACGGTAACAAGACAAATAGGATCATGAAAACAACATAAGGGATCCCAAGATGTGCCCGTCGAAAGTTAATTTTCATAAGGCATTAATTCTCCTTTGGCACGGAGCGCAATGTTTTCTTTTTTGATGGTCACACTCACTAAGTCGCCTTCGTTCCATAGGTAAGGGGTATCGACGATAAAGTCTTCTTCATCGCGAGTCCGGACCACGACTTGATAGTGGTCCCCAAGCCAGATAATACTGATAATGTGACCAGACGTCCCATTTTCTTCATCTTGGTTATCGCTAATTTCAATGTTTTGGAAATCAATCGTGGCCACCACATCAACATCATTTAAGTCATAACGGACGCCGTTTGGTCCGACGAGGAATCCGTCTTCATTAACGCTACTTCCTTTAATAAGTTGGGTCACATCGACGTCAAAGGCATCTTCACCAATCATGACTTGGTTTTTATTATTAATCCAGGCATCGGTGTAAATATTCGCCGAGATTTCTTTTTTCATAATATGAATGGATTCGGGATCAATTCGTAAGCCAATTTCAGCTTCAAACGGGAAATCTTTGGTCGTTTGGACAATGACTTCACTCTTACGGCCGACGCGCACGACATATTCGTAGTGGACACCTTTAAAGACTTTATTCATAATTTTTCCGTCGACATTACCTTTACCAAGTTTCACAATTTCGATGTCTTCAGGACGAATGACAACGTCAACTTTTTCGTTGGTCGTTAGATCGTCAACACATTCAAACGTCGCGCCTAAAAACTTGACTTCTAACTTCCCGGACATCCGGGCGTTATAAATATTAGATTCGCCAATAAAGTCAGCGACAAAGGGGTTCTTTGGTTCATTATAAATATCGGTCGGGGCCCCGATTTGTTGAATTAAGCCGTCATTCATGACAACAATTGTGTCGCTCATCGTTAAAGCTTCTTCTTGGTCGTGGGTGACATAGATAAAGGTAATCCCTAATCGTTTGTGTAAGGATTTAAGTTCTAATTGCATTTCTTTCCGCATTTTAAGGTCTAAAGCCCCAAGCGGTTCATCAAGTAAAATGATTTCGGGTTCGTTAACAATCGCCCGTGCAATCGCGACCCGTTGTTGTTGGCCTCCAGAAAGAGTGGCAATATCCCGTGATTCAAATTGCTCAAGGTCAACCATCTTTAAAGCTTTAATGACCTTTTCATCAATTTCTTTGCTCGTTAATTTCCGCATTACTTCTTTGCCATTTTTAAAATCTTTAATCTTTTTGATTTTAAGGCCAAAAGCAATGTTATCATACACATCTAAATGAGGAAATAAGGCATAACGTTGAAAGACCGTATTGACGGGTCGTTTGTAAGGTGGTAGGTTTGTGATATCTTCCCCGTTAAGGATAATCGAACCCTCACTTGGAATTTCAAACCCAGCGATCATCCGCAAGGTGGTTGTTTTACCACATCCAGATGGTCCTAAAAAGGTGATAAATTCTCCTCGTTTTACATATAAGTTAAATCCATCCACAACTGTTTTGCCGTCATAGACTTTGCTCACGTTTTTCAGTTCAATAATGACGTTATCACGTGCAACGTTATGTTTGCTAAGTTTACTCATAAAGCCCCCCCTTAACTAACATAAAATATAATGGAAAAAAAAGAAAATTACAATAAAAAATACTCCCTTTTTGACCCCACCCCCCTAAACCTATATTTTCTTCCCATTTTATGGGCATCTTTTTTACCTTTTTGTGTCAAATTTAATGTATAAAATCACTCTTATTTGAAAGTGGTTTTAAATCTTGCTAAAATGATTACGAAATTGAGGAAAAAAGAATGAAAAAAATACATGGTCTGCTCCTTTTGGCTAATGCCATCCTTTTAGGAGCCTGTACCCCGAATACACAAGATAATGAAAAGGTGCCCCTATATTATCGTCATAATGAGTTGACAGAAATTATCGAATTCACTGATGTCAAAGATGTCGATGACATGATTACCGATAAAGAAAATTTCATCCTTGTGAGTTACGCTGATTATACATGTTCATGCTGGGGTCGTTTTCGCGACTTTGTCTTGAATCCCTATATTAACGAAACCAAACTCCCGATCTATGTCATTGCCACGGATTTAATGGGCGACGATTTAAAAGGCCTCCCGATAAATCGCAATAAAACGAATACCCCGGTCATCGGGATCTTCGAAGCGGGAAAAGTGAAATTTAGTCTTGCTTACAATCAAGATGAAACGGTCTTTCAACAACTCGATAAATTCACAAGTTGGATCGAACGTTATATTGAGTTACCGATGATGACCTACATTAGTCTTGAAGAACTGAACACCCTCTTAAGTGGCACAACGCCCTTCCTCTTAAACTGGAGTTACAATCGTTGTCCCGACTGTAAAGCGCTTGATGGCCGGATGATGCCCGTCTACTTAAAAGAAAATACGATTACGCAAAAAATCCCTTATTACATCATTGAAACTGCCGAGATACGAAAACTCGAATCATGGACCGATGTCAAAAATACATATGGTCTTAGTAATGTCTTAAATGAAAGATTGGGTTACGGCACAGGTTATGTCCCGACCCTTCAAATCTTCCATCCTGACGGTAGTGACTACGTCACGAGTGGCGACGTGAGCCCGATTATGACCGATATGCTTGTTTTCCAAAATGAATTCGTTGAAAAAGTCGAGGGTGTCTATAAAGTTAAAGACTCCTACTGGAACGGGGTGCGAGGTACGACTTACTTAGGCACTTATGAAAGTGAGATCGGTAAAGTCATTGATCCAAGTATGGTTGAAGAAACAGAAACGAGCATCCGTTTCGTCGCGGGTTCCCGTTACGAATTGAATGCTCGCTATGCTGCTAAGTTTTTAGATTATTATTGGAAATAAATCGGATTAGAAAATTGATTTCTTTTTGAGAACAAACGTTACAACGGCTAATCCAGCCGTAACAAGTGTGGCCGTTATCAGAATGACCGGGAGAGAACTGCCCGGTTTTTCTTCATCAACCACCGGCGCGGTTACGATTTTAATATAACGAATATACACTGAACCAGCGGTCGCTTGAATATCGAGTTGAATATGGCCTGAAGCAGCACTCGTTAGTTCAAGTTCGTATTCACTAATCATTTGATCAGGATTATGAACGTCAATGATACCATCGATTTGGGTCCCAGTTTCAATCGCACTACTTCCGTTAGGAACTAAGTAGGCACCAACAAGGCCAATTGCATCACTTGTCGCGGCTGTCCCTATGATAATTTTACTTATATTTTCAAGATACGGACTGTTGCCTGTGGCACGGTGTCCGCCATCAACTTGTAAACCAAGGTGTCGGTTAAAGTTTAGGGCAGGATTAATAATGGTCCAATTCGCGGGTTCTGCGGACCAGTCTTTATCGGAGAAGATGTACGTTAAGTGATCATCAGCAGGAACGTCATTAACAACGAGGATGGCTGTGGTTGCAGTCTTATCGCCATCGTCCGTCTTAACCGTAATAATCGCGTTTCCACTATTAATCGCCGTCACAACTCCGTCGTTGACGGTTGCGACACCTGCGTCACTTGTCATCCAGGTAACTGCTTTATTTTCAGCCGTTTCTGGTAAAACAGTGGCCGTTAATGTTTGAGTTTCCCCTTTAGCAAGTGTCACATGCGTATCACTTAAGGTGACACCAGAGACGCCTACTGGGTCCATTGAGACGGTAATGGTCGCACTTCCTTTTTTCGTATGATCGACGGTTGAAGTCGCCGTAATGGTGGTAGTTCCGACACTTAAGCCGGTGACTAACCCAGTACTTGAGACGGTGGCAACATTAGGGGCGGAACTCGTCCAGGTAACCGATTTTGACGTCGCATTACTTGGGAGAACAGTTTCGTTTAATTGTAGTTGATGAACAGCGCTTGATAAAGAAATACCCGCAACGGACGGTGAGACACTCACACTTTCAACCGCGACAACATCGTTAATCACGGTAATGGTTGCACTACCCTTTTTCGTGTTATCTTTCGTCGATGTCGCGGTGATGGTCGTTGTCCCTGCACTTAAGCCGGTAACGTTACCCGTATTTGAAACGGAAGCGACACTTGGATTTGAACTGGTCCAAGTCACCGTTTTCGTGGTCGCATTACTTGGGAGAACGGACGCACTTAATTGTAATTGTTTGGTTGCGGATGAAAGATAGATGTCACCTGAAGCAGGCGAGACACTGACACTTGAGACAGGCACTTCTACTTGTGGTGTACAAATGTTACGTGTTTCCGCATTTGTTTCACCCCAAATTCGGCAAGCGTAATCAGGATTATCAATAAATGGATTGCGGTTCTTTTGGAGTGTATGAACCGTATTATTGCGATAAATTTCGCGGTTTGTAACTGGATTTTCGATATGCCAACGGAGCATGAGGGCAACACTTTGAAAGTTCCCTGTAATACTATTGCCATAGCGAATATTAACATACATCGTTGAACGGGCGACTTCACCTCTGGCAGCAGGGGTTGGCATAAAATAACTACTATTTTTGTAGTTATCAGTATTCTTACCATACATATCTTTTACAACGGTACCATTTGTTACTTCACCAAAAAGCATATTGCCTCTTGCACCATTGGTCTTATTATCATCAGCAAAGATGTGATGGTTATCTTTTTGTGCAGTACTGCCAATTTTTGATTGCGGATAAGTATGTTCACGATTCCAGTTGGTCGTGCCACCGCCACTATTACTTTTTGGGGTCGTATAACGGCCGTAAATAAGTAAAACGGAATTACTATCGCCTTCAGCCTCATCAGCTGCACGATACCGCGGCCAATCGTAATCGACATTAGCGCCGGCCGTAATCGTAGTAAGACGGCTTGCTAAGGCACTACCGGTTTCATCACCAACGGAGGCATAATAACTGCCAGCCGTACTTGTTTGGGTGCCGCTCCAAGCGGATGTTTTGATAACTTCTTTTTGATTATTTAAAGTTAAGATTGGTGATACTAGTAAACCTAGTAGCCCAAATAAAATAATTGATTTTTTTAGTCTCATAAAATACCTCGTGATGAAAATTATAACATCTTCAATATTTAATGATAATCATATGGTAATTAAAATTTAGGCATGGATTGGCGTCAAGAAATAAGAAAAACGCTAGCCGTTTGACTAGCGTTAATAGTGATTACTTTTCAATCTTTTATTTTTTCGATACCTTCGCCCGAATAAAGCGAATCAAGACCCAAAGTTCATGGATGACCAGTGGCGTTGTGCTTAAAAGCGCTAAGCCTAACCATTCCATAAAGCTTAATTCTATCGTTCCAAAGGCTAAGGTCAAGAAATGAATTTCGGTGACGGATACTTGAAGCAAGAATCCAAGGCCAAAGGCAACCCATAAGAACCATTTTTGACGATTGAACGCTTTAAAGACGGTTCGATTAAGGTTTGACATCCCAAACATATGGAATAATTGACTAACGCCTAAAGTAGTGAAGGCGAAGGTTTTTGCGTGAACAAAAATTGCTTCATTTTGAAAGACAGCATTGATGTCGGCAATCGATCTGGCGCCATGGACGACGACAGGTAAGTATAAGAAAGCCAATGTCGTAATAATGGCGATAATCGTCCCATAGAAAATCGTCACGAAGTAGCCACCTTTGGCAAAAAGAGATTCTTTTTTATCCCGCGGTTTTTGTTTCATGATATCCGGATCAATGGTATCCGACCCTAACGCTAAAGCGGGGATCCCGTCGGTAATGAGGTTAACCCATAAAATATGCAATGCCGTGAGTGGGAATGGATATCCAATTAACACGGCGGTCAACATCGTGATGACTTCCCCAAAGTTACTTGAAAGTAGGAACCACACCGTCTTTTTAATATTTTCGTAGATGCCACGTCCTTCGCGGACGGCCTTTGCAATCGAGGCAAAGTTATCATCAGTCAAGACCATATCCGCCGCACCTTTCGCGACGTCGGTGCCGGTGATGCCCATGGCAATGCCGATATCGGCGGTTTTTAAGCTTGGGGCGTCATTGACCCCATCACCCGTCATCGCGACAATTTCTCCATTCGCTTGGAGGGCATTAACGATTTGGACTTTGTTTTCAGGCGAGACACGGGCAAACACCCGTTTCGTGAGCAACGCATTTTTAAGTTCTTCTTCACTTAAAGCATCGACTTCCGCACCAGTCATCACAAATTCACGACTTTCCGTAATACCGAGTTCATGGGCAATCGCATAGGCGGTATCGGCATGATCGCCAGTTATCATAATCGTCTTAATGCCAGCTTCTTTTAAGTTTGAAACAGCTGGAATAGCTTCGGGCCGTGGTGGATCAACCATCCCCACTAAACCGATAAAGATAAGACTATCTTCGCTAATGGTGGCAAGTGAGACTTCTTTTTTACCAAGTGCTAAAACACGTAAGGCTCGCTTTGCCATTCTGGCGGCCATATCATTAATATTTTTAATATCGTCATGCGTAATCTTGCGAATTTCACCATTAATTTCAATATGGGTAGAATATTTTAAAATATTATCCATTGCCCCTTTGGTGTACTGCGTATAAGTATCTCCTGTTTGGTGAAGAGTAGACATCATTTTCCGCACACTATCAAACGGTAATTCAAGAACTCGAGGGCTTTTGTTTTCTAAGTCATCTTTATGATGGTTAATGGTATTGGCAAAGTTCACAAGCGCAATTTCAGTTGGATCACCATAGACCCCATGATCAACACTCGCGTCGCTGCATAAAGAGAGACCATCGGCTAGTTGACCAATGTTTTCATCACTAAAGTCGTTTGCTTCAAATTGTTTATCATCCATATAAGCACTGACGACGGTCATCACGTTTTGGGTTAAAGTACCGGTTTTATCACTACAAATAACACTCACCGCACCAAGCGTTTCAACACTTGGTAAACGACGGGTAATCGTATTGACTTTGACCATTCGTTGGACCCCAAGCGCGAGCGTAATCGTCACGACAGCGGGTAATCCTTCTGGAACAGCTGCAACCGCTAGACTGATCGATAATAAGAACATATGTTTGATATTATCTAAACTTGGATCTTTAACAAGGGCAATAATAAATAAGAGTGTCACTAATCCAAGGGTAATAATACCTAGTAATTTTGATAAATCAGCGAGTCTTTTTTGAAGCGGAGTTTCTTCTTGTTTGGTGCCGGAAAGCATTTTGGCAATTTGCCCTATTTCAGTTTTTAAGCCGGTACCAATCACAACCCCTTCACCCCGTCCATAGACGACTGGGGTCGACATATACACAATATTACGGCGGTCCCCAATTGGCATTGGTTTATCGTAGACAAGATTCGCGTCTTTTTCAGAAGGAACACTTTCACCGGTAAGACTTGCTTCACTTACTTTCAAATTAACACTTGAAATGAGCCGTAAGTCCGCTGGAATGGTACGACCTTCTTCTAAAATGACGATATCACCTGGGACCAGTTCATTGGCCTTGATCTCTCCGAGCTCACCGTTACGCCGCACAATCGTGGTCGGGGCACTTAGTTTCTCAAGTGCCTCAAGCGCTTTATCCGCTTTGAGTTCTTGAATCGTGCCGATAATCCCGTTGATAATCACAATCGTTAAGATTAAGATTGGTTCAAAGAACCCCTCTTCTTCAACGAGCGCCATCACAAATGAAATAATAGCGGCGATGAGTAAGACATAAATCATCGCATTATTCATCTGACTTAAAAAAGCGCCGAAAATCGTTTTCTTTTTGGCTTTTGGTAATTCATTTTTACCATACGTTTGTTGCCGGGCAAGGGCTTCAGCAGTCGTGAGCCCTGTGTCCCGATTGGTGTTCAGGGTTTCTAACACTGACTGAATGTTTTTTTGTTCCATACTATCCTCCTTTAGTGAACGTAAAACGCTACTCACTAAAGGTCTCGTTCCTATTTATTTAATAGGCTTATCAACCAGGACGATTCCGTGTTGTTGGCGATAAGTTGTACTACTCCCCTTTAGGATACGAGACTATTTTACTATAAATTAATCAAAGATTACAAAATTAAAAAGGCACAAAATAAATCGTGCCTTAAATACGTTAATTAGACTAATGATTTATTACTTAGCGTTTATACGGTCAATCCGTTTTGAATAGAAATGAATAAAGAGGACCATGGCAATAAATAGGACAATTAAAAGTCCAAATGAAATCCAAAACCACATCGTTCCTTGATAGATAAATGTGGTAATAATAAGCATTGGGGCGCCAAAGATGGCCGCCATGCCACTCCCATTAACAATATCTTCCGCCACGCCAGTTTTTAAGTTTGGATCAATTTCACGAAGTAAGGTAACTCCTTCACTCGCAGTACCCGTGAGCATCCCAAAGAAAGCAAAGAAGGTGTACCATCTCGTTTTTGCAAAGTATTTTTTGGACATATAGTTAGCGTAGAATAATGTAACAGCTGTACCAACTATCGCCATTAAGCCAAGTAGAACCCAGAAGCTTGGATCATTTAACTTACCAAAGTTAATCGACATAATGCCCGCCGTAATCATGAGATCGAACATGAATCCAGCAATCCGGTTTTGCATGTAATTATTAATATATTGACGTTTCATAACCCCGGTTTTCCGAAGTTTATTGAGAACTGCCTTGATAATCATTGTCACAAGAATCGCGAATAGGAAGTTAAAGCCCCATAAAATACCACGAACCGCGACAATACCAGCTAAATCAACGATCAAATAACTAAGAAGTGAGATAACGCCAAACGTAATTAAATAGGTCGTTAAAACAAACGCGGCTTGAATTGTAAATTTATCGACCGACTCAACAACTGGAATTTCACCCACTTCATCAATTTGATAGGTACTCTTTTCCAAGTTGCCAAACGTTTCCGAGGTATCACTACCATAACGAACAACTAATTTCTTACGGGCCACAATGTTTAAGATGATTGTGCCAATCACAGTGGCAACAATAAACCCAACCGCTGCAACACTTAAACCAAAGTCACGACCGCCTACGAGGGCATTTGCACCTGTAATGGTTTCATATACACCGCCAATATTGCCCGCTTGACCGGGTCCTTGACCAAATCCTAAAGGTAAAAGAATGCCCGCATAAGGGGCTTTTCCAATTGCGTAATTGACAAAGACGAGACCAACTCCGAGACTGAGTAAGACCCCGACAATACCTTGAATGAGGTAGCCACCAACAATTAAAATACCTGATTTTAAAGCGCGACCATCTTTGACTGTTTTCTTGGCGGCGCTTGTAATCCCTAATGCAATAAACCCGAGAGCTAAACTATGGTAAGTAAGGTAATGCATGTATTCTTCATTAATGATCGGGGTCCCACCAATATCCCACCCAAGGCCAAAGAAAACATATTTAAAGGCCAAGCCTAAAAAGCCAGCAATTAAACCGGTCGGCACTAGGTAATTTCTTAAAAACGGGGTCTTTCGACGAATAATATTTCCGAGTAAAATAAGCGCGCCAACGATGCCAATTTGCAAAATGGACGCCCAAAAGTAATTAAAGTCAGCGGTATCTGCTAAAAATCTTAGTTGCATAAATTTTCCTCCTTATGCCTTTAATTATAATCCTATCTCGGTAGCAGTTAATTTAATTAATGCTTCGCCTTTAGATAAGTAGTTTCTTTCATTTTTTAGTATTTGAAGTGTCACCATCAATTGATATGCACTAACACTTTCTGCATTAGCAATGAGTGCCATTTTAGTTTGTTCATTCTTTGGATAAATAACGAGCACTTCTTTTTGCTGCATTGCCATTGTATCAAGCTCGTCCAAACTGTAGGTTAGTGTTTTGAGGTGCTTACGGTGAAAATCAATGGTTAGTCCTTCCCGACTTAAAGATAATGTCGCCATGCCAAAATGTTTACGGCGACGCCGGAAGACTTCGCTCATCTTCGCACGCACCCGAATTGTAAAGTCGGGGTTATTTAAAACCGTCTCTTGATAGTGAATCTTGTTATCCAGGTCTAATTCGACGGTATTTTTAGGATTAGAAAATTCACTTGAATGGAGATACCCGTGGTTATCATAGGTCATTTTAAAGCCGCAATTTAGGCATGAATACGTGTCATTGATGGTTTTGATTGTATTGACTGCCTGGCATTTTGGGCAGGCAAATAATAAGCGATGAAGTCCTTCGGCGTTATGTTTCCCGTCATAGGTGTACACCGGACTTTCCTCATAAGCATTCACATTGATCCCTTTGATAATCAAATCATTCAGTTCTTCCGCAGTTAAATGTTTATATTCATCATAGGTTAATACTTGACGAATGTGTCCCCGTATGTGCCGTTTTCGCTTCGCACTTGCCCACCGCGGATTTGATAAATATCCACCATCAAAGTTAAAAATAATGAGCGGGATTTTTAACAGTAAAACCAGCTTCCCAATCGCGGCAGGGACATTGCTGATAGCCCCGTTTATGGTGGAGTTACCTTCAACGAAAACACCGACATTGCCACCTTCTTTCACCACTTGAATCATCGATTTAACTGACGTAATATCGGTTTGGCTTTTCGATTTTGGAATGGGGGCAAACGTATGTTCAAGCATCCGTGAAATTAGTCCTTTTGAAAAGATTAATTCACTTGAGACATAGTAAACTTGACGACCAAAAGTCATTGTTAATAGAATCGGATCAAAAGCGGTAACGTGATTACTAACAACCAGAAAAGGTTCATATTGTTTCACTTTAATACGCGGGCTTTTATATCCTAAAATTAAACGAATAAAAGGACCGAGAATAAAACCAGCAACGCTTACATAACGTTGATGGCGCGGTTTAACATGGCGAACTTTAGACGGTTTCATGTTTTTCCTCTTCTAGCGCACGGGCAATCGGTTTGACGTAGCATATCCGACGTTTGTGATTAAAATATTGGAATTTCTTCCATAGATCTTGAATGGGTTTATTATATTCTAATTGCGGACCCGTTTCGGCATATTCAATACCATCCTTAATCGCACTTTTAATCGATTCATGCATGACAATATTAACGATCCCGCTATTGCGAAGTTCGGGTTCAACCGCAACGAGCAGTAAATCTAATTGTTTTGACTTCTTAAGGGCTCTTAAAAAGCGGATAAAACCAAACGGGAAAAGACGACCTTTAATTTTTTTGAGGGCAAAAACAGGTGACGGGATCGATAGGCCAAAGGACACTAATTTCTCGTTTTCATCAACGACTAAAATAAGATATTTTAAATTGATGAGGGGGATAAATTGTTTCGCCAAGGAATCCATAAATTTTTCGCTAATCGGGACATAGCCATATAAATGATCATAGGCTCGGTTTGTCAGAGATAGCACTTCTCTAACATAAGGCTGTAAATGGCGCTTAGATTTAAGACGTTTCACGCGAACATTATACTTTTTTTGTACCATTTCACTAATCCGTTCAAAACGGGGATCGACTTCCTTCGGGATAATAATGCGGTGTTCAATCCAGGTCGCATCGGCGACAAAGTCAAGCGTTTCAAGATGTTTCATATAATAAGGGAAGTGATAAAAGGTAGCGAACATATTTTCATATTGGAATCCTTCGACCAGGAGACCTTCTTTATCTTGATCACTATAACCCAATGGACCGACAATTTCCGTCATGCCGCGTGAAAAACCCCATTCTTCAACCGCACTAATCAAGGCCTTGGTCACTTCGATATCATCAATCATATCGATGCGATTGAAGCGGACTCTTTTTTGATTATATTTCTTATTGGCGTAATGGTTGATGATCCCACATATACGACCAACGATTTTCTTGTCTTCATAAGCTAAAAATAATTTGAAATCGCACCACGTTGATGCCGGATTTCGACTCGGAGTTAAGTTGGCAATTTCATCTTCGAAAATGCCGGGTGTAAATTGTTTTACCCCTTTAAATAATTTAACAGGGAAGTTAACGAATTGCCGTAACTGACGGCCACCATAGACAGGAACTACTTTAATCATATAATTTTCCTCAATGAGTAATTAAAAATATTTTAACATAATCAAACGTTATTTGAATCATTGGCGTTCATCGACCTCTCATCTAGTAAATAGACATAGTAATATCCGTTATTAACTAAGAACAGCATTTTTCTCTGGCAAATTATAATAAAAGTGTGTTTTAGTTCTTATTTCCCTCTAGAGAAAGGAGGAATTTATGAATAAACCGGGAAGTAAACACTTAAATTTAACTGATCGCCAAATGATTTTAATGATGATTATCGATAATAAACCTTTATGTGATATCGCTTCAGTTGTCAAAAAGGATCCACGGGCAATTAGTCGCGAGGTTCGTAATCGTCGTGAACTAGAAGAAAAACCTGATTACTATAACTGCGAAGAAATTTACAAGAAACCTTGTAAACGTTGTTCCCGTTTTCCCTTTGTTTGTGATGGTTGCCCTAAAAAGCGAACTTGTAACTATCTAATGCGCTTTCGTTATTATCCTGAACCCGCTAATAAGATGTATAGAATTACATTGAGTGAGGCTCGGCAAGGGCTCAATCTAACAGAGGCTGAATTTAAAAAGCTTGATGAAACGATTTATTACGGTGTTTGTAAAGGTCAATCCTTACGTCATATCTTTCAAGCTCATGAAGAATTGCCAGTCTCTCTTCGCACTGCTTACCGCTATGTGGCGTTTCAATTACTTTCGACTAAAAATATTGATCTTCGCCGCAAAGTTCGTCTCCGTCAACGCAAGACCCCTAAGCAAAATAAATTGCTGTTAGACCGCGAAACACGCTTAAATCGCCTCTATACCGATTATATTCGTTTTATTGCCGCGCATCCCGGGATGCCGATTGTTCAAATTGATTGTGTTGAAAGTTGTAAGCCGATTCCTGCTTGTCTTCTTACTATGCACTTTATTAACACCCACTTTATGCTTGCCTTCTACTTACCAAAGAAGGACAGTGAATCGGTCACTAATGTCTTCCGTTATCTTCAAGATACTCTCACCACTGAAGAATATAAGAAACTCTTCGCAATCACTCTTACCGATCGTGGCCTTGAATTCTCTAATCCACTTGGTATTGAGGTTGATTACAAAACAGGTGAAGTGTTAGGAAATGTCTTCTACTGTGATCCTCAAGCAAGTAATCAAAAACCTCAAATTGAGCATAATCATACTCTTCTTCGTTATGTGGTTCCCAAAAGTACGAATCTTACTTTCCTTCAAGATAGTGAACTTTTGGAATTACTTGTTTCACATCTTAATTCCTATTATCGCGCTGCTGTCGGAGCCAACCCTTATCATCTCTTCTCAATCTACTATGGTCAAGAAATTCTCGACAAACTAAAAGTCAGGGCTGTTCACCCTGACGATGTCCACCTAAAGCCCGACCTATTCACCAAATAACGAAGGCTTTAGATTGTCTACTTAAGAACTAGAACACAACACAACGGATTTAACTTCGTCAAACGGATTTAGTCCTCCGCTTTTTACTATGTTCTTTTTCCCTTTTATCTAATTTCATTCTACAACAAAAGGATTTTAGGTCAACAAAAATTATCTCGATTATGCTATTTAAATTTTCAAAATTGCCACTTTAGTTAATAACGGATATTACTATGTCTATTTACGT
>Ga0265293_10004258_pt1 | contig 25458 bp, 25 predicted proteins | sample Munlanlewell138R_FD_192505 | JGI IMG/M metagenome (GOLD analysis project Ga0265293, IMG submission 192505) | Leachate microbial communities from a municipal landfill in Southern Ontario, Canada - Leachate well 138R | ecosystem: Engineered > Solid waste > Landfill > Unclassified | place: Canada...
AGACGATGGTAATACGGCCTCCCAGGCAGTTGCTTGACACTTTTGGAATTACCAATATCGGGTACTATATGGTCACCGCGCCTAGTTACGCCGAGATAGATAAAAAGAATAATGAAACGGTCGTCCGCAAAGGTCGCGTAATAGCAAACCGTCCTCGTGTCGTAACACCTTATTACCTGTCACGGCTTGAGGGTTTCAGCTCAGACGCCCGGCATTATTTTGATTCACTAATTCAGCAGCATGGCCCTAACACCCCGGGTATTTATTACACATATCGTAATGAACCGGGAGAATTAACCATTATTCCAGACAGTATGCAACTGGTAGTGGAGCGGATCAACGCTGAAATTGAGCGCAAAAGGGATCCTCTGATGGCGATTATCAAGGGCAAGGACGATATGTGGGATGTCTCCCTGCTTAAGTTCATACACCAGATTACTTCTCATTCTATGAAGGGCAACATTGCCCAGATGCAATCGCGAGGTTTGCTTGATATTGACTCGCTGGGTGTTCCCCTGGAAGCCAGGCTCAGAATTGAAGAAATGTTCAGCAAAGTCAATACCGGAGAGCTTGAGCCAAGAGAATTAAAAGATGAGCTTGACCGATGGGAACTTTTTGAAGGGTATCAAGACCGGTTTTTTGCCCTTTTTAATCGAACAGGCGCCAGATAAAATCCGGGAGCGTAACGCATGAAAATAACCACAATTGAAGCTCGTGACCTGTCCGAGGCCTGGTTTCAATGCCTTCGCCATGTACTTGATAGCGGATATGAATATCTCATTGAAAGAGGCAGCTATGCCGGGCAGAAGCGCAAGGAGCTAGATTTTGTTCAGGTTAAAATCACAAATCCTGGTAATCGTCCGCTGACTCCCGATGTGCCGGCTGGAGTCCCTTCTCCGACTACCATGGAGTATATTGAAAATTACCTCCCTTATTTGATGACCGCCAAACGCGCCGAAGGGGAACAGTATACGTATGGCCAATATCTGGAGCACCAGATAGCCGAGGTTATACGCATGTATCGGGAAGGCGGATTTAATACTAACCAGGCTTACATGAGTGTTGGCGATGATCGCTCTATTTACCTCACCGATCCTCCATGTTTACGGGGTATCGATACGAGGGTTAGGTATAATAGCCTGCATTTCATCTGTTATTTTAGATCCTGGGACCTCTGGGCGGGCTTTCCATCCAACCTTGCTGCTATTCAACTACTCAAGGAATATATTGGTTCGGAGTTGGGAGTTGAAGATGGGGAAATAATTGCCGTGAGCAAAGGACTCCATCTTTATGATTACTCCTGGGAGTTAGCTCATATAGCCTGTGGCATTTCAGAGGAAAGCGGAGCGGCAACGTCCCAGATGTAAATGTATTAATACCCGGCGGGTACTTACCAGATAAAAAAATACCGATATATATGTGAAAAGAATACTGGCTTCCAATATCATCAGCACCAAAGTTTTCGCCTTGATTGTAGTGGCGACAATTTTGTTTTGTGGTTGCAATGGAGAGGCTGGGCTAACTCGCCAGATTAACCAAATTGCCGACCCATACCATTTCAGTATATTCGATTGGCAAATACATGCCCTTACGCGTCAGTATGATCAGTATATCTTTAATAGCCGCGCTGAGGATCCAGAAAATTCCGAACTGGTTAAGGAATACTTCAGTAACCGGCAACAGGTCGTCGCCCTCGAACAAAAACTCCTGATGTTACAACAAGGCTTGGAGGATGGGGACGTATCATCAGTTGAGGAACAGATTTTAAATCTATCCGAGCGCAACCAGCATATATTATCCGAAGTCGAAGGCACATTGTCTGCCCAGGTCGAAACAATTCTTGCAGAGTGCGGTATTATTAATCCTTGGCAGGATGTGCATAATGCAGCAGTTGTATTCCCTCCGGTCAACTTTGTGATTCAACCGCCGCCTCACCTGCTGGTAATATCCCCTCGCGATGAAATATCCAGATATAAAGATATCGCCCTTGTCCAAATAATGAATGATGATCAAAAACAGGCGGTCGAAGAAGAGATAGAAAAAATCGGGATGAGTGGATTGGTAGTGAGGCTTGGCGGAATTGCTACCTATCCTTCTTTTGTAGCTGATACTCTTCCCCTGGATTATTCTATCGAAGTGGCAGTTGAAGAGTGGTTCCATCAATATCTGTTTTTCCGCCCACTCGGTTTTCGTTATGGCATGCATATAGCCGGGATAATCCGTGATTACGAAATAGCAACCGTAAATGAAGCATTGGCTGGAATGGTAAGCCAGGAAATTGCATCTATGGTATACGAAAAATACTACCAGGAAACTGCCACCACATCAGCCAATTATGCAATGGCTCCAGCCAATGAGTTCGATTTTTATGCTGAAATGAGGACAACTCGCCTTGTGGTGGACGAGATGCTGGAAAAAGGACAAGTCGAAGAAGCTGAACAATACATGGAAGAGCGCCGGTTATATTTAGCTTCAAACGGATATTACATTCGAAAATTGAATCAGGCTTATTTTGCGTTTTATGGGACCTATGCTTCTTCCCCGGGGTCAGTAAGCCCTATCGGCAGTGGATTAAAAGCTTTAAGAGAACAAAATCCGTCTCTAAAAGATTTTGTAGAGCAGGTAAGTTCTATGACTGATGCTGAAGATATTATCGCCGCGGCAGATTAGACTACCAGGTCTTTGCTTAACTTGATGGCGGTTTCCTTGCCAACCCAGCGTTCAACCAGTTTGAGAGCAAACTCCATAGCGGTGCCCGGTCCGCGGCTGGTTATAATATTGCCGTCCTCGACTACCCGTTGAGGGCTGAAACGAGCAGTCTTCAGGCTGGTTTCAATCCCTGGAAAGCAGGTGACCGTCTTGCCTTTGATAACTCCGGCTTGTTCGAGGACGAGAGGGCCGGCACAAATAGAGGCAAGATATTTACCAGCGGCTGCCATTTTTCTAATCAATTCCAATACAGCTGTACTATTACCTAGGTTTACATAACAAGGATAGCCGCCCGGGATTACAATTCCATCGAGTTCAGAAGGATTAAGGTCATTTATTGTTGCATCAACAACAATTTTGAGTCCTCGTGATCCAGCTATTTCTCCCGAGTGGAGGCCGGCAGCGATGACATCAATCCCGGCACGCTTTAAAACATCGTAAGTAACAGATGTTTCGATCTCTTCAAAGCCTTTAGCTATTAAAATTGCAATTTTCACGCTGCCCCGGTCCCTGCAAGATTAATTTCACTTCCGCAGTGAGGGCATTTAACAGTGGATCCTTTATAATCGGGGGGAATGCGCAGGCGAGTACCGCACGTACAATTGACAGTGGAGTAATTATTTAATTTCCACAAAACATCACTGGTTTCGCGCGTGCGCTGCAATTCATTAGTGGCATCATCTGGTACTGCGGCTAATTTTCTATGTGTTCGCTTGAGCGGTACTTTAGGGGCAGCGGCCAACGCGGAAGCGGGAAGAATACTGCCGCCGCTGTGTACTTCACTGTATGCCTTATTGTAATCAACAAAACTGGCGCCACCCATCGAACGTAAAATACGTACACGATCCGAGATAGGAGGGTGAGTACTGGTAAGATTGGCAGCCGCTTTCCCCTTTTGTCTGAATGGATTCATGATGAACATGGGAGCAGTTGCCTGATTCGCTGTTTTTAGCTGTTCGGTAGAAGAGGCAATTTTTTCAAGTGCTGATGCCAATCCTTCCGGGTAACGGGTAAATGAAGCTCCGGAAGCATCTGCCAGATATTCCCTCTTGCGGGAAATAGCAAAGTAAATCAGCTGGGCAAAAAGGGGAGCAAGAACCACCAGCAGCAAGGCTATGAGCATGATAATACCCTGCCCTGCTCCCCCTCCAGAGTCACGCCTTGAGCTTCCGGAACCGCCGAAAATCATCATCCTGGATGCATACCAAGAGAGTATTACAATGGTACCCAGCATCACCGAGGTGAATGCCATCAGCAATACGTCCCGGTTTTTGATGTGTGCCATTTCATGGGCAATTACACCCTGGAGCTCGTCACGATTGAGCTTGGTCAGTAGCCCGGCAGTTACGGCAACTGCACACTTGTTTTTATCCCTGCCAACAGCGAAGGCATTCATGGCAGGATCATCGATGATATACACATCCGGCATTTTTTTAAGGCCGGCGGCAATCTGCATTTCCTCAACAATATTGTAAAGGCGCGGGTGGTCGTTGGGGCCGATTTTTCGCGCACCGGATATCGATAGCAAAATATTATCACCCTGGAAAAAAGCTATCAGGTTCATTATTAACCAGAGCCCAATGGCAAAAAGAACCCCGGCTACTCCGCTATCGACAAAATACATGCCAAGCGCATAACCCAATCCAGCCAACACCAGCCCCATGGAAACCGTCAGTACCACAGAGCGCCACTTATTAGAGCGTATCTGTTCCCACATTTATTTAAAACATTAACTCCAAAAAAGCTATATTAAGTAAAACTGACTTTAGGAGCTTCCCGTTCGGTAGTGGTAGTTACTTCGAAGAACTCGCCGCCCTTGAATCCGAACATACCGGCGATTATGTTAGAAGGAAACACCTGAGTTTGGTTGTTATAACGAAGTACGGAGTCGTTATAAAACTGCCTGGAAAAGCTGATCTTGTTCTCTGTGCTGGTAAGTTCTTCCTGAAGGGCTAGAAAATTCTGGTTGGCTTTTAAATCCGGATAAGCCTCAGCAACTGCCAGAAGGCGCATAAGGGCAGAACTGAGTTCTCCTTCAGCTTTGCTCCTGGCTTGAGCGCCAGCTTCTGACATTTTTTGCGCTATAGTACGTGCATTAGTCACAGCTTCCAGTGTTTCGCGCTCATGTTTTACGTAGCCTTTTACTGTTTCTATGAGATTGGGAATGAGGTCATAACGCCGTTTTAACTGGACGTCTATCTGAGCCCAGGCATTTTTTACCTCATTGCGTAGTCTTACCAGGCCGTTATACAGGGCGATGATTGCTATTACAATAACAGCAATAACTCCAAGGGCGATCCACAGTCCGATCATAGGTTTCCTCCTGATTAGTTACAATTACCCTCGGCTTCAAAAGCTTCGCCGAGAAACACAAGCAGCTCCTGTTCGCTGCTATATTCAGTAATATCACCGGCCTCCATGCTGCCTACAAGGTGGTGCAATTCACCGGAATCAAACCAAAGACCGTGTTGTTTGGTGCAGTGATCAACCAATACTTGCGGGCTGGAGCCAACAAAATGTTTTTTCATGTTACGACGGCAGATAGGGCATTTACGTTTGTTTTCGGTTGATGGTATCTCCGGCTGCCCGGCAATACGTTCCAGCAAGTTTGGCGAGTCATCCAGCTCCATTGAGCGCATTAGCAACTCCAGCTCGCCTTTATCAAACCATGTTCCATGGCAACTTGCGCAGTAATCAAGCTCAATGCTATGGTACTCAACCACTATCATAGAATTATGGCATGCAGGGCACTTCAACGAGATCAAAACCTCATCACAGTCAATATATCCAGTTTAACCAGCAATCAGGCTTGTGTCAATATTGACAGTCATGTTGGCAGCTACTCGCTGCGGGTAAAAGACCAGACGGCTACACTCATCAGCGCGAGTCCCAGTAATACAACCACTATAACGTCATCCATAATTGTCATGGTGTGACCGAACACCGTTACTCCAGTGCCGTAAGCGGATTCCGAGCCCAGAAATACCTGGCGGATAGCATCTACGCCATAAGTTAACGGATTAATTTTGGAGATTACCTCCATCACAATCGGAACGTTGTTCACCGGGTAGAATACACCAGCCAGGAAAATAAGCGGCATAATCAATAGCTGAATCACCATTTGAAAACCCTGCTGGGACTTCATCCGGGAAGCAACCAGTAAACCGAGAGAGGAGATGGCAACCGAAACAATAAATATTACCGGTAAAAGCTTTATCACCATCGAGAATGTGATGGACACACCCAGGATAGGAGCGAGTATCAACATTATTGACCCCTGGATTATTGCAACTGTAGCACTGCCGGCGGCTTTACCCAACAGTATTCCCCTCCGATCAAGGGGAGATACCATAATTTCCTTCAGGAAGCCGAACTCGCGATCCCATACTATCGAGACACCGCTCATAAGGGAATTCATCAGTACGGTCATGGCAAGTATTCCGGGATACATAAACTGTATATAGTCTACTCCGGGTACAACTGTGCCTATCATTCGGCCAAAGCCGGCTCCGAATACGATCAGGAAAATAAGCGGCATACCGAAGGAAGAAATCAGCCGGGATCGTTCCTGTACAAAACGCAATAGCTCCCGGTAACCTACAACCCAGATCCCTCTAATAATCCCGCTCATACTATCTGCCGTGCCTTCTTCTTGACATTGCTACCCGATCACGGAAGTTTACTTCTTCATCACGAATGGCGCGACCGGTTAGCTTAAGGAAGACGTCATCCAGGGTTGGCCGGCGAATGTTGATGGCGGTCAATCGGGTGCTAAACCCATTGAGTAGCCCCGCGATAAATCTGTCACCGTGCGGCACATAAAAAGAGAGCTCTCCGTTATTTGCCTCCGGGTTGAGGTTGTAGCTTTGAATCAACTCCATTCTGGCAGATTCTTCGTCTTCTGCGGTGAGAGTTACCAAATCACCCCCTACGGAATCCTTGAGTTTATCCGGGCTGTCCATGGCAATTATTTGCCCTTTGTCTATTATTGTTATACGGTGGCAGTTTTCGGCTTCGTCCATATAATGGGTAGTAAGAAAAATAGTAAGTCCACCGGACTTTTGGAGATTGATAATATGGTCCCAAATATGGCGCCTGGTCTGTGGATCAAGGCCAAGAGTGGGCTCATCTAAAAATAAAATATCCGGGTGATGGAGTAATCCACGGGCAATTTCCAGCCGCCTTTTCATGCCGCCAGAAAATGTACTGACTTTGCTCTTTCGCCGGTCGGCAAGACCAACTAGTTCGAGCAGGTCGTCAATGCGTTTTTTTCTTTCTGCGCGGGGAATGCTGTAAGCATAGGCATGGAAGTAAAGGTTTTGTTCGGCGGTTAGATATTCGTCTAAAGAAGAATCCTGGAAAACAAGCCCAATCGAATGGCGTACGTCGTCACGCTGCTTGACTATATCAAACCCACTGACGGTAGCAGTGCCCGATGAAGGTTTGAGAAGTGTGCACAACATGGAAATTGTTGTTGTTTTCCCGGCGCCATTCGGACCCAGAAATCCAAAAATTTCCCCTTGTTTTACCTGGAATGATACGTTATCGACTGCAATTACATTGCCGAAACGTTTAACCAACTGATTAACATCTATTATATGCATTAAATTCGTTTCAGTACTTGTTAGCACTAGATTAGGCGCTTCGCCGGCAAGTACATCATTGTATTTTAGTATCAGAGGCATACTGTATACAAACCGCAGCTGTTATCATGGCAAAAGCAAAAGGATAACCAGATAATGAAAAGCAGCTCCGGCAATTATCAGTACATGGAATATTTCATGAAAGCCAAATACGCCCGGCACCGGATTGGGTTTTTTTATTGCATAGATTGCAGCACCTGCGCTATAGGATATACCGCCAAGAAGCAGTAGAACAATTTCTACCGTAGTTGCCAACGGCCACAATTTGCCTAAAAACACAACCACCATCCATCCCATCAGCAGATATATGGAAACTGATAGATATCGCGGCGCCTTAAGATAAAAAAGTTTAAAAAATAATCCGGCTATCACTAGCCCCCACTGGATCAGGATAATGCTCCAGAACCAGGCTCCATCAAGGTAGTGATATGCAAGCGGGGTATAGGTTCCGGCAATCATGATATAAATAGCAACATGGTCCAACTTGCGCCAGATTGTTTTGGTATCTTCACCGCGCTTTGAGGCGTGGTAGACTGAACTGGCCGTGAACAGGTTTATTGCAGAAATACCATATATAAGGCAAACAATAAAATATTGCCAATTTCCCCAGGATAGAATCAATAAGGCAACAGTGCCGGCGACAGCGGCTATTAAACCCACCAGGTGGGAATAAAATGAAAATAGCTCTCTTTTTAAAATGGTAATAGTGCTTCCTTCCTTTTAGCGGCTTTTTTTCAGATTGGTTTTTAAGTGATTAAGTGGGAAAAATTATTTACTATACATCTGCCGTAATATTTAAACCCCTGCCATTAACACCGAAGGCAGGGGTTTAATAATAATCTCAAATACCAAAATTGGCAAACAGCTACTTGCCGGTAATTCGTTCACAGAGTGTGCGGTATCTGTCAATGGTCTGGAGCATGATGTTGGCCGGTATCTGGGGCAACGGGCCTCGTTGTTTCCAGCTTGTATGCATCAGCCACGCTTTCAAGGTTTGGGACTCAAAGCTGTAATAGGGAGATCCAACCTTGTAGTGCTGCATATCCCAATAACAGGTTGAATCTGGCGTGAGAATATCATCTGCAATGTAGGCTTTCTTGCGGTCTTTGCCAAATATGAGTTTCATGTGGGCAACAATGAACTTGCCGTTAACCCTGAGTGCCCGTTGAATATCGTTATACAACCTGACATAAGCTGATTTAATATCTTCGAGTAATTTGGGACCAGTAAGCTCAACAAGTTCATCGTCGCTCAATTGTTTGCGGTTGCCTTCAGCATCGGTTGTAAAGGCAACGAGTATACTTCCCGGTATGCATTGGCTTTGCAGCAATCCGCTGATCTGGGGATGGCCAAATACGTTTCCTGTTTCACTATACTCTTTCCAGGCTGGGCCGGTTAGATACCCCCATACTTCAAAATCAGCTTCCAGGGGTTCAATCTTTTTGTATACAAGGCACCTTCCAGCCAGGTTCTCTGGTAGTTGGAAACTCTCGCCTTCTTTCAGAAACTGGTTCAGATCATTAGTTTCTTGAATAAAAGCCTTGAAATGATTAGGGACAACTATGTTAGTCTTGGCCATCCAGTGGCTGGTAAGGCGTGCCATGTAGATTCCTCTTTCTGGTATCCCGCCTTCGATAGGTACACCAAAAACACTTGCCCGGTCAGTATAAACCGCAAGATTATATTCTCCCAGGTCATAAATATCCCGGGCATCATCTTTCTTTAGTAGAGGAAGAGGCAGTTCGGTGTTCAGTATTGCCTCTGGCAATTGAGGTTCCGGGGGTGATGCCGTTTCCTGGGTGGTTTCTGGTGCAGGCTGAGTATTTTGTTGATTGATTGGCAAAGATCCTGTTTCCATAAGCAATTCTTTCTCCTTGGTACTTTTAATAAAGCTTAAAACTTATTATTAATAGTTATCGTGAAGTAGCTACATAACTAAAAGAAAACAATTTTAGGGCTAATGACGGTTTGCCATTCATAGCTGCAAATCAATTGCACTGTATTGTAGGTGGTTTAATTTATATTTACCAATAAATCTGCTTTCTGTCAAGAGAGGCGGGCAGGAAACTACTCGAATCCGGTTTCAAATTCTCCCGGTTCAAGAATCTGGTCAAGTTCTTCGCTGAAAAAGAACTTCTCTTCCCCGAAAGCCGGTTTAAGTTCTGTGTACCAGGTAGCATTTTCATCGTACTCGGCAAAAAATGGGCGGCGTACCCAATCCGGATTTCTTCCCTGCAGCATTTGCATCCCGATTACCTTTTGTCCGCATATGTTGTATAAACCGGTTATCTGTATTTTTCCCGGAAGGCAAGACATGCTGGGACCTCTTACAGTACGGCAGAGACCGCTTACAGACTGATACGCCTGTTTGTAAATTTGCCAGGCTTCAACCAGCGGTACCGAAAAATAGTGTTGAGCTCCGGTATTTCTGGCAATAAACATATAGTAAGGTATACAGTTTAGAGATACTTGCTTTTGCCACATTTCCGCCCAGATCTCAGGATCATCATTAATATGGCGTAACAAGGGAGATTGAGTTCTGATTATCGCGCCAGCCTCCTGGATTTTGGCTATTGCTTCTTTTACTTCTTCTGTTTCGAGTTCTACCGGATGGTTGAATTGTGCCATGAAAGCCAGGTGTTTGCCAGATTTCCTTATTCTGGTAAAAAGTTTTAACAGATCCTCAGAATCATTATCGGTCAGGAATCTATAAGGCCAGAAGGTTAAGGCTCTGGTTCCAATACGGATTGTCTTGATGCCAGAGAGCTCAGGGGAAAGAAGTGGCTCAATGTAACTCTCTAAAACATTTGCTTTCATTATAAGCGGATCGCCACCGGTAATTAACACATCTGTAATCTCAGGGTGAGCTCTAATATAATCTGATAACTTGTAATTATTTTCAGTTGATATCTTCAATTCTTCGATGCCGGTAAATTGCGGCCACCGGAAGCAAAATGTACAGAATGCATGGCAATTCTGCCCTCTCTGTGGAAAGAATAACAGAGTTTGCCGGTATTTATGTTGTACCCCATTCAACCGTTCGCCCTGAAATAAGGGTGTGTTGTATTCCTGCTGCCCGGCTGGGTGCGGATTAAGTTTGAGGCGGATCTGGTTAGCGGCATTGTTAACTGTTTCTCTGTCAGCACCCGAGTGATAAAGATTTGCCATTGTTTGGTAATCTTCCGAAAGCAGCATTTCCTTCTGGGGGAAGGTAGCTACAAACATCGGGTCATCTGGTACGCGAGCCCAGTCTATAAGCCGGTCGGCAACGTAGTTGTTCACCCGAAACGGGAATACGGAACCAACTATTTCTATGTCTTGCAGCTGTTCTTCGGGTAGATTTGCCAGTTGTGGAAGATTCCTGAAGTTTGAGAGAGTGTATACATTATACTGCATAGCTCTACCTCCTTTGGTGTAAGCGGTACAGGGCGAGCCTGGTACAAAAAGGGATATTAAATTGAATTGTGCAGGTGCTCTTACGACCTGATATTTATGCGGTAAAAATTTCCGGCGTATTTTATACTATGAAAATTATTTGCGCAAGTAATATAAGTAAAAAATCATAAAAATCCTTGGTTTTTATGCTATTAAGAGAGGATATATATAAACTGGTATTTTCTAAATATTGCAAAAATTCGCAATTGGGAGGATAACCAGATAAATGGTATTATTATTGGTCATAAATTCCTTTGTAAAAGAGAATATAGCCAACTCGGAAAAAGGAGAACTCAGATATGCGAGCTGTTATTACCGTAATCGGGACCGATAAAATAGGTATCATAGCTGGTGTCAGCACTATTCTGGCCGAAGCCGGCGTAAATATACTGGATATCACCCAGACTACCATGCAGGAACTGTTTACCATGATAATGCTGGTGGATATCAGCAAGGCAAATATCAGCTTTGAACAGCTTTCCTCCCGGCTATCAGCCAAAGGGGACGAAATAGGTTTGAAGATAAGAATTCAGCACGAAGATATTTTTAAGTCAATGCATGAGATTTAAACAAGTAATTAGTTATTTAACAACTGGAGCAGTCAAATGATAAGCCCAAGAGAAATTCTTGAAACTATTAATATGATTTCAAATGAAAACCTGGATGTCAGAACCATCACACTTGGTATTTCTTTGAGAGATTGCGTACATCCGGATGTTGATGAAATGAGCCGGCAGGTATATGAAAAAATTACCCGTGTTGCCTGCAAGCTGGTAAAGACTGGCGAAGAAATAGAACGGGATTTTGGTATTCCGATAATCAACAAACGTATTGCCGTTACCCCTATATCCGTCATTGCGGAAAGCAGCCGGGGTGATGTGGCTAAGATTGCCGTTGCTATGGATAAAGCTGCTACGCAGCTCGGGATCAATTTTATCGGTGGATACGGGGCTTTGGTGCACAAAGGTTATACCGCAGGGGACCGGCGCCTGATAGCCAGTATTCCGGAAGTGCTCTCGGAGACTGGCAAGGTATGTTCATCGGTGAATATCGCCACGACGAAAGCCGGCATAAACATGGATGCAGTAGCGCAGATGGGCTCTATCATTAAAAAAACGGCAGAGCTCACCGCTGATAAAAATAGCATAGGCTGTGCCAAGCTGGTAGTGTTTGCCAATGCCCCGGAGGACAATCCCTTTATGGCAGGGGCTTTCCACGGTATCGGAGAGCCAGAGTGTGTGATAAATGTAGGGGTAAGCGGACCTGGTGTAGTCCACAACGCGTTAAAAAAGCTCAGCCCGGAGGCTGATTTCAGCCAGGTGGCAGAGCTCGTCAAAAAAACCGCCTTCAAGATAACTCGTATGGGTCAGCTGGTAGCCAGCGAAGCATCACAAAGACTGGGTATCCCGTTTGGGGTTGTAGATCTTTCTCTGGCACCTACTCCAGTTATTGGTGATAGTGTTGCTCATATTCTGGAACAGATGGGGCTTGAAAAATGCGGAACCCACGGTACCACTGCCGCGCTGGCGCTTTTGAACGATGCGGTTAAAAAAGGCGGAGTGATGGCCAGTTCGCACGTTGGGGGGCTATCGGGAGCTTTTATACCGGTGAGTGAGGATGCCGGAATGATAGATGCAGTTAAATGTGGCGCATTATCGCTGGATAAACTGGAAGCCATGACCTGTGTGTGTTCTGTTGGGCTGGATATGATACCCATACCCGGGGATACGCCAGAACATACCATTGCTGCCATTATTGCCGATGAAGCGGCTATTGGGGTTATCAACAATAAAACTACCGCAGTAAGGATTATTCCCGTTCAAGGCAAAAAAGCAGGCGAATCGGTAGAATTCGGAGGTTTGTTGGGAGGCGGTGTAATAATGCCAGTCAGCAAATACTCAAGTGAAGTTTTTGCCCGCAGAGGCGGCCGTATACCTGCGCCCATCCACAGTTTAAGAAACTAGATGTAAACCAGCCGCCCCTCCACTTTTGAAGATGCGTTCTGATGGTTGTGCAGATATTCTTCTACAACTTCGGGCACTGAGGTGGAAATAACCCTGGATTTTCCGGAGTTGCTGAGCTCTTCCAGGCTGATGTTTAGGTACCTGTCACAATTGGCAATGTGGTAGCCTATCAGGCCAATGGAATAGTTTTTACAGTCTTCTACTGGTTGTCCGTGTACTTCAAGTGACACCAGCGCCCGCGCAATATCAGAATAAATTGCCCTGACGGTTGAGTTAACCTGGTAACACTCACCTTCCCCATTGCGGTTTTCCGGGCGCATTATATGGCTGAATATTCTTTTTAGTTGGCTGCCGTTGATCTGGTAGCGGGACATATAATCGTCATATGGAAATATGGAACGGTAATCTTTAAGAGTAACCACAGGTCCTAATTTTTCGCCTCGGATAGAGCCGGAACCGACCAGCATAATATCACAGTCTCCAGTTTCGGCCAGTGCATCTGCAAACAGGTTTCCAAGAGAGGTTTCTATCTCTCTCCTGGGGTGGGTAAGCTCAGTGCTCAGCTTGCAGAGTATAGCGTTGTATTTGCTGTCCACTTCACTCTTGAATGTGTTAATAAACTCTTCAAGGTGCTGGTCCGGTTCAGCAATTCCTTCAACTATAGGTACCAGTTGCCACTTGTAATCCACAACGCTGTTGGTATCATCGTCCACTACTATATCAAACCGGCCAATCTGGTCTGTGCCTACGCCTGCCTGGGCAATCAGTATGTTGTTTACCATGGCTGGTTTCTCCAGTATTGTGTGGGAATGCCCTCCAATTATGATATCAACCCCCCACTGAGGATCAAGCATGGCAGCAAGTTCAAGGTCAGATTCATACCCGATATGCGTTAACAGAATTGTCAGGTCAATATCATCATTCTTGTAAGCATTGGTTATTACGCCCACTTCGCGGCTGGCTTCTTCCAGGGTGATGAAGCTGCCTATCAGGGGATCTTTTTTAAGGGCGTCGATAACTTTTTCAGTGATGATGCCGGTAAAGAGGATGTCAAAACCGGCTTTTTTGATAATTGTATAAGGGTGCATCAGGCGCTTGTTGTATTTTTGGATATAGAGGTTGGCGTTTACAATTGGGAATGTAGCCACTTTCTCCAAAAACAAAAGATGCGGCAAGCCGTAATCGAATTCATGGTTCCCAAGAGCTACCACGTCTGGAGCCAGGTAGTTCATAATTTCCATGGTCGAAACGCCTTTATATTCAGCATCTATCAAAGAGCCTTGAACCATATCCCCTGCTATAACGTACAAAACGTTTTCTTCTTCAGCCCGAACCTTGTTTATATAGCCAGAAAGCAGTGCTAGACCGCCTATCATTTTCTTTTCACCGCTGTGTAACTCTGCCAGGAAATCACCATGCATGTCGTTGGAATGGAGAATGGTAAACTTTTTAAATCTGCTCATTATTTGTACGTCCTTAATTTAATATAAGTGTTCGATCATTGATGGTGCTTTAATTAACGCTAAAAAGTATTGAGGTGATCTTAATAATAGTTGTACTAGAATATCTTTTAGGCACGGCTAAAGTCAATAGCCCTCAGGTTGGAGGAGTTTTTTAACTTTTATATGGAAAAAAATATAAAGCAGATTCATTTCACCAAGACGCAAATTTACAGCTGGGTACCTACAAAATTACAAAAATCTTTCACAGGTGTTTGATAATGGCCGAATCTAATAATATAATGGCGCCAATATTAATTTTGATACTGCTCATCCGGATATAGACAAATATTAATAACGGAGGTCAGAATCATGGCGCAACCAGAACTGCGGCGGGACATATCTATTTTTCAGGCAGTAATGATACTGGTGGGTTATATAGTGGGCTCGGCAATATTTATTCTTGTCGGACCATTGGCGGGGATGGTTGGGCCTGGGTTGTTTATTGCTTTTATTATTGCAGCTATACCAGCTGTGTTAGCCTGCCTGTACAATGTTCAACTAGCCAATCTTCTTCCGGTTACCGGGGCAAATTACATAGCCATCAGCCGGTTTGTACATCCGTTCGCTGGCTGGATGGGCGGTGGAATAATTATTGCAGTATTTTTCGGCTTGGCTTCAATTGCCTGGGGGTTTGCCCTCTTTCTTGAATACCTTGTGCCGGGTATACCAACCATGCCGGTAGCTCTGGGAATTGTGCTCTTGTTTGGGATTATCAATATTTTTGGTATTCGGGTGGCAGCCTGGATACAGACGATGATGGTTGGGCTTTTTATCCTGGCTCTGGCAATATTTGTTGTTGGTGGTTTTTCGCATATTGATCCCGGTTTACAGCGCCCCTTGTTTCCGCTGGGAATCAGCCCGTTGTTTACTACTTCCGTAATTGCATATATGACTTATACCGGGTTTACAGTTATTACTGAAATATCTGGAGAAGTAAAAAATCCCCGGCGCAGTATTCCGCTAGTGCTGGCTGTTTCCTTCCTGTTGATTATGGCATTGTATGTATCGGTGACTTATGTTTTAACCGGGGTAATGCCCTGGGAGGCGCTTGGAGAATCCAACGCGGCACTGGTAGATGCCTCAAAAGGCTTTTTACCACCCGGGGCAACCGTGTTTATCGCCATCGGCGGTTTGCTGGCTGCAGCAACAACTATCAACGGGATTTTTGTGGCAACTCCAAGAGACTTGTTTGTATATGGAAAAGATAAAGTGCTCCCTAGTTTTGTGGGGCGCATCAACAAACGCTTCGGCACACCAGATGGCGCAATATTAGTAACACTTCTTGCCGGGCTGGCAGGTGTATCTATTGGGATGCGTATTGAAGAGTATGCGCTTTTTACAGTTATGTGCTTTATGATATTTCACATACTGGTGGTAATCGGGCTGTTACGGCTTGAAAAGAGTATGCCGCAGCTGGCGGAGAGAGCTTATTGGAAGCTGGGAAGAAAAACAAAATTAGTTGCCTATTACGGCATGCTGCTGTTTGCGTTTCTGTTCCTGGGAGTCGGCCTCTCCACATTGGATTTATTTGGCATATTGCTTTTCTTTGGGCTGTTTGCGGCAGGGTGTTGTTATTATCTGCTGAGATGGTTATACTTCAAGCGCAAGGGCGTAGATATCGTAAAAGAGGCAAGAGAGTTTACTGCCATGACGATGTCTGAGCTGGAAGCTTGATAGCTGCCTGAAGGTAACAAGGAGAAGTTAATGCTACAAGGTATATTAGCTGTAATCTTTGGTTACCTGTTGGGTTCGATACCTTCAGCTTACATAATGTGTAAGGTTCGCAAAGGTATTGACATACGGGAAGTAGATGTGCGCAACATGGGCGCCGGCAGCACCTTTCGCCAGTGCGGCATCTGGGAAGGGGCAGTAGTTGCCATTGTAGATGTTGGCAAAGGGGCTGCGGCAGTTCTTGTGGCTAAGTATATCGGGGTGGATTATTTATTTGTTCTGGCTGCCGGGTTTGCTGCAATGCTTGGTCATAATTTTCCTTTTTCAATTGGTTTCAGGGGTGGCCAGGGAGTATCCACAATAATGGGCGTATTTTTCGTTCTTGCTCCGCAGGCTATGGTGCTTATGCTCATAGTTATGGCAATAGTTCTGGTTATTACCAGGCATATCTTTTCAATGATATTTATTGTTGCTCCCTTCCTGCCGCTTTTCATCTGGATAAGCCGGCTGGACTCAGCGCTTATTCTTTTTTCAGTGTTTATCGTTGCCTATATAATCTTTCGCAGCCGGGGCAGGCTACGGGAGCTCAGCTTTCTGCCATGGAATAAAAAACAAACCTGAATCAATAAGCTATAACTCTGTATAGACTTAACCGACTATAAAGTTTTACAATTAGCCCGTGCTTGCCTGGCGGCATTTAGGCGTTGCTTGCTTTATATATTTAGATAAACCAGGAAAAAACACATAAAGGCAATCCATTGAATTATCTGTTTATAATTAATACAGAAGGTCAAGTACATACCTGGAAGGGTGTTATAAGAAAGCTAGTTGAGAAAGGTGATTATGTTTCGATATATGGCAGGGACTACGGAAGGACGCTCGAGGTACTCTCAGAAGAAGGTTTTAAATTTAGACCTTTTAAACCCACAAGAAGCAAAGCCTTTAAAGCTTTAGATATCTTCAAGCACATCACCCTTGGTTTCAAAGCAAGGTTTTCATTCAAACCGGCGTTTGTTCTGGGATTTGGTGTTGATGCCAGTGTTTTCGCCATAGTGGCCGGCGCTACATCGATTATTTTTACTGATAGTGAGCCATTAGGTATGCAAAATACTCTGATGCGCATCTTATCTACCTGTATCATCACGCCGCAAAAATTTACAATTGACCTGGGCAAAAAACATATAAGGATACCCAGCTACAAAGAACTTGCGTATCTTCACCCTGATCATTTTTCGCCAGATGAGTCCATAATTAAGGAACTAGGTATCGAAAAAGGCCAGCAATACGCAATACTCCGTTTTAATGCTTTTGATGCCGTGCATGATGTTGGGCGCAAAGGCTTTACGCTTCAAGATAAGTACAACTTGGTAGAATGTTTAGGCAAATTCGCAAAAGTATTTATTTCATCAGAATCAGATTTGCCAGAAGAGCTTAAACAGTATGAATTGCCCGTTTCATACAACCGTGTTCACGATGTTTTATATTACTCCAACCTGCTTATTGCAGATACTGGTACAATGGCAGTAGAAGCTTCAGTGTTAGGCACGCCATCTATCATGTGCTTATCTAATTATGATGAATTCAGCAATTTTATTGAACTCGAAAAAGAATATAACTTGATGTACTGCTTTAAAGATCCAAGACAGGCAATCAAAAAAGCTGTTGAGTTAATTCAACAACCCGGCTTAAAGGCGGAGTGGCAAAAAAAACGAGAAAAACTTTTAAAAGAAAAAATCGACCTCACTGCCTTCATGGTTGAATTTATCGAAAGATGGCCTCAAAGTTTTAATGAGCAGACAGCCCGGCAGGTAAGTAAATGAAAATCCTCACAGTTGTAGGTGCCAGGCCACAGTTTATTAAATGCGGCTCAGTATCCAGAGAAATCAGAAAAGGCCGCCAGGAAATATTGGTGCATACCGGCCAGCATTATGACTATTTGATGAACAAAGTATTCTTTGAAGAGCTGGATATTCCTGAGCCTGATTATAACCTGGAAGTCGGCTCCGGTTCCCATTGCTCTCAAACCGCTGAAATACTCAAGCGTTTAGAGTCAGTATTAATAACAGAAAAGCCCGATTTGGTACTGGTGTATGGTGATACCAATTCAACCCTGGCGGGTGCTTTGGCGGCTACCAAGATGGGTATCAAACTTGCCCACGTAGAAGCTGGCTTGAGGAGTTACGATAAAACCATGCCAGAAGAAATCAACCGCATACTAACCGATCATTGCTCTGATATTTTATTTTGCCCTACTCAAACCGCTGTGACCAATCTTGCCAAAGAGGGAATAAGTAAAGGCGTTTACCTAACCGGAGATGTTATGGTGGATACCTCTTTATATGCTCGGGGGAAAGCAGAAAAATCCACAATTCTGGAAAGACTAAAATTAAAAAGTAAGGGTTACCTCCTTGCCACTATCCACCGTGCTGCTAATACAGATAACAGAGATAATCTGGAAAACATTGTAAAAGCATTTTGCGCTATTGAAGAAAAGATAGTCTTCCCCCTTCACCCCAGAACGGAAAAACAGCTCAGAGCCTTCGGTTTGTATGATAAATTGTCATCAAAGGTAAAATTAATAGAACCCCTGGGATACCTTGATTTTACCAAGCTGCTTAACCATGCCAAAAAAGTGCTTACGGATTCAGGCGGTGTGCAGAAAGAGGCATACTTGTTTAAAGTGCCTTGCATAACATTGCGCTACACAACTGAATGGCCGGAGACGGTGGACTCAGGCTGGAATAAACTGGTTGGGTGCAGTGTGGATAGAATCATTGGCAACGCTCATACATTCGAGGCCTCCAAACAGTATAATGATTTATATAAGAGTGGGGCGTGTAGAAGAATAGGGGAGATTTTGGTGGGGGAAAAATAAAGTGTATTCAGCGATAGCAAAAAAATTAATTTATCCTCTCGGAGATTTGGCTTTAGGCACCTCTGTTATGAAGTATTACCATACGTTAATGAAAACTCAATGGTGGCCTGTTGAAAAACTGCAAGAATTACAAAATGAAAAACTAAGAAGGCTGATTAATCATGCATACAACAATGTGCCTTATTATCGCGAGCTGTTTAATAATCTAGTATTGCAACCAGGAGACGTTCAGACGGCAGAAGATCTTATTAATTTACCTATACTGACCAAACATGATGTTATTAAGAATTTTGAAAATCTTAAATCAAGTGATTTTGATAAATATAAACCCATTATAAATTCAACTGGTGGTTCGACTGGGGAGCCATTGAAGTATTATATAAGCAAAGATGTTGCATCGATCAATTGGGCAGGCATGTTTAGAGGATGGAACTGGGCAGGATATAAGTTAGGTGAAAAGAGAATTGCTTTTGGCGGCTCGTCCTTGGTTCCTTTTGATAAAACTTCTCTCTTTTCACGCATAAGGCAAGCCCTGGAGAGGAATACCCCGCTTTCGGCGGTTAGTTTGAATGAGGATAAGTTAGCTTCGCATGTCCAATATATGAATAAGGCCAAGGCGTCTTTTATTTATGGTTATCCATCCTCAATCTACTTACTGGCAGATTATTGTTTGGGGAATAATATTCAAGAATTATCCTTTAAAGCGGTATTTTGCACTGCTGAGGTATTGTTACCAAAATATAGACAGGTTATTGAAAGTGTATTTAATTGTAAGGTTTTTGACCAGTACGGTTCTTATGATGGTGGCGCGCAAGCTTTAGAATGTGAAGAGCATAATGGTTTTCATATATCAGCCGAAAAAGTAATCGTAGAAACAGTAGATGATGATGGTAATCCGGTTGAGCCTGGTAGAACAGGGCGAATAATTGTAACAGATTTGCATAATTACGCTATGCCTTTCATAAGATATGAAAATGGTGATATAGGCTCATTATCAAATGAACAATGCCCATGCGGTCGTGGTTTGCCGCTGCTCGAGTCGCTCGAAGGCAGAACCGCTGATATAATCAGATTAAGCAATGGCACATCTATAACTGGCCCTGCAGTCACTTTAATATTTAAAGGTTGCAATGTTAAACAATATCAACTTGTTCAAACTAGCCATAATCAACTAGTAGTAAATATTGTAAAAGGCGAGAATTATTCTGAAGCTGATGAATGTCACTTCATGCGAGTATTGAAACATCATGCTGGCGATGGTGTTTCTGTCAATGTGAATTATTGTGATACCATACCAGTAACCCGAGCCGGGAAATATAGGTTTATCATCAATCAATGTAGTAATACTGGGTAAAATTGTATTTGAATTTACTGATTTGGGAAAAATAGTAGTAACAGCTGTTGGCGATTTGATGTTGGGAGACGGCCCACTTAATCCTGGTTTTGGGGTAGCCTCTTATATAAGGAATGTCGGGGGAGATTCCTTATTCAAAGTAGTTAAGCCAATCTTGGAACGCGGTGATATTGTGTTTGGTAACTTGGAAGCTGTCTTGGCGTGCGGCGTAATAGGAAAAACGGCATCCAATCACAGGCAATTAATTGGCTCACCTTCTTCAGTATCGAGTTTGAAACAAGCTGGTTTTAATGTTTTATCTATTGCGAATAACCATGCCTTAGAACATGGTAATACCGCTATGTTGGACACAATTGAACACTTAAAAAAGGAACACATCCGGACAATAGGCCAAAATCTAGAAATTATCGAAATAAAAGGCACTAAGGTAGCCTTGTTGGCATATTGCTTGATTGAAGATTCGACGGCGTATACATCTACTGTTAATCCTGATCAAATCTGTTCTCAAATAAAGAAGGCCAAATCCGAAACAAGCTTGGTTATTGTGTCGATGCATTGGGGTGATGAGTTTATACACAGGCCTTCATTGCGACAAATTGAATTGGCACATAAAATGATAGATTCTGGCGCTAGTCTGATCATTGGGCATCATCCTCATGTGGTTCAGGGTATAGAAATGTATAATAATGGCTTGATTGCCTATAGCCTCGGTAATTTTGTATTTGATATGGGGTACATCCCTGAAACACGAAATAGTTTTATACTTGAATGCAGCTTAACCTATAACGGTAAGATGGATGATTATAACTTATTCCCGATATATATTAATGATGCTTTTCAACCTGTTCCTTTGAGTGGTGTAGAAAGGGAGCAGGCATTGGGTGAAATTGAACGGTTATCACGATATACTTCTGAGCGTGAAGAAAATTACTCAGAAAGTTATGAGGTAGAATTACTTTCACGAAGAAAACGTGCTCGGAACAAAATGAAATTACAGTTTATTAAAAATATTTATCGATATCCATTTGGATTTACTGTAAAAGTCATGGCAGATTATGCTAGGAAGATTGTCAAATGAAAGTCCTCATCCAGATGGGCAACGTTGGAGATAGCATCATTGACCATTTGATCAGTCCTATCGCGCGCGTTGAAGACGTTGATGAAATTATGCTAGTTGTTAGAAAACCGGGACCTCAAATTGAAAATATTAAATATTACTGCCCGCCAAAATGTTTAAGAACAATTCCGGGGATTGCAATTATTTTTGAATTTTTTATACTTATTACACTTTCTTTATGTAAGAATCCTGGTTATATTGGTGGTTATCTATTTTTTCCTCATGGATTATTGGCTTATATTGTTGCTAAAATCACCAGAAAACCAATAGTCATTGTACTTATAGCAGGGCCTGTGGAACTATATTCGATAGCTAGTCCTGTAATCTATAATCCAAGTAAGGACTTGAAACTATACGGCAAGTGCATGCTGGCTATTTTAAAAAGTTCTAATGCGATTGTCACCACAGGGTCTTTCACCAAGGACTTCCTCGTAAAACATGGTGTGTCTTCTTACAAGGTATTTCCTGTTATCAGTTGTCCTAACGCAGACAGGTTTTATCCTACTAACGAAACGAAAGTATTTGATGTTATTTTTGTTGGCAGGCTCGCTCAGGTAAAAAATGTTGAAACTGTACTTCTCTCGATAAAAGAAGCAAATAAAATAATACCGAATATAAAAGCAATTATTATTGGAGATGGTCCTCTTCGCAACCAACTTAAAGAGATGTTACCCGAACTCGGTATAGAAAGTAATATACAATTCTTAGGTTATAAGAAAGACGTTCATGTTTATTTAAACAAATCACGAGTCTTAATTCTCACCTCAAAACGCGAAGGTTTCCCAAATGTATATCTAGAAGCATTATTTTGTGGTTTACCAGCAGTTGTGTCTAACTGTGGAGATATAACCGATATTGCAAAGGATGGCTATAATTCCTATGTTGTAGAAGACCCTGCAGACTATAAAGCGTTTTCCGGTGCCATATCAGAGCTGCTAACAAATGAAGATCTATATCAACGAATAGCTAGAAATGTTAAAGATACCGTTGATAGGTTGAGCTCTTATGATAATAGCATCGCTTGGAAGAATGTTATTAACACTGCGATGAAAAAACAGAGTTAATCATCAAAAAAGAGATATCCATTTGGTGATCCTGTATACAAACTGATAAAAATTGATGGCCCTGTTGTTGAGTTTGACCGCAATGCGGGAATTACTAGAAATACTCCGACTATCGATGATGTAGGTGAAGGCACTAAGTGTTTCTAGCTAGTTTAGGAAAAGAAAAAGGTAAGCGCGTTCCAACCTGGTGAGCCGCACAGGTCTCGAACCTGTAACCTACTGATTAAGAGTCAGTTGCTCTGCCAATTGAGCTAGCGGCCCAAGAAGCTTTATTGTAGCTAATGGCTTAATTGTGTGTCAAAAGCTGGTGATTAACCCAGTGCCTGCCCCAGGAACAACGGCCAGACTACAATACCCAGAATAATCTTCCACCATACCAGGTGGGCATACGAAATTGTAAATAACCAGCCAGCAAACCAGAAAATACCAGCCATGGAACCAGTGCTACCCTTGCTCATGTTGCGCCTCCATTGATTGCTGTAACTATTATAATCCGCTTAAAAGGTGTTTGTTAAGAAGGGCTAGAAAAGCTCCCCTTCGCTTTCTTTAATAGCCTTTTTAAGCTCGGCATCCAGTTCCGGGGGTAGGCCGGAGATATCTACGTTAAGGAACCCCCTTACAATGGCGGCAGTGGCTTCTTCATGCGTAAGCCCTCTAGCCATCAGATATTCAACTTCTTCTTCGGCAATTTTACCTACAGCAGCTTCGTGGGAAAGGTCTACACCGGCAAGGGTTCCCATCAGTTCTGGTATGGCATGAATTGCTCCACCGTTATTGCCCAGAATAAGGCCGCCACATTCAAGGTGGCCTTTAACATCCGGGCTGGCGCCTTCGATATAACCCCTGGCTATTATCGTGCCGCCGGTTGTAATGGCCCGTGAAATAACTTCGGTTTTTGCACCTTCTGCTTCGAGGTAGACTTTGGAGCCGGTATCGATATGAGAACCAGGTGTAGCAACCAGAATCGAGTTGAAACGGGCGGTGGCGTTTTTACCAATGCACCTGGCAACCGGGTAAGACTGAACGGAATGAACAGGATTCATAATTACATAGTTGCTCATGAACATGCCGTCTTCCTCTATGATGGTGCTGGTCCGGGGGCGTACCTCAACCTCCGGGCTCCAGGAATGAATCATGGAGAAGGTTACCTTGGCTCCTTTCTTAACATAAAACTCGGATACCCCGAGGTGGAGGCCGGGTTCACGCCCCTTGGCTACCGCACAGCCGGTTATAATATGCAGTTCGGAGCCTTCTTCAGCAATGATAATGTTGTGAACATCCTGGATAAGACGAGTTTTGGCAAGATACAGACAGGCTTGTACCGGGTAGACTGATTTCTTGCCGGGCAGGGCGCGGATGAAGTAGCCATCTGCATTGTTGAGCCCAACGTGGGCGGTAAATTTATCAGCGTCTACCTGAACCGCCTTCCACAGGTATTCACTTAACCAGTCGTATTTTTTCAGTGCCTCGGAAGTAGCCATTACTTCAATACCATCCTGGGCTGAAGAGTGGTGGATGGGGGTGTTGTCTTTTTGAATAAAAGTGCCAGACCTCTGGCTGAGGTCATCTAGCATTATTCCGGCTGAAAGCATGCGCTGTTTATCTTCCTTGCTTATATCAGCCGGGTTGACCTGAAGCATTTTTTGTTCTGCTTCTGTGGAGTATTTGGAAAGATCAATATCTTGGCCAATGGCAGCCTTTTTATCTTGTGCTTTTTTCGCCCTTTCGATAATCTGGCGTTTTATTTCATCGGGCATATTGCACACTCCTGGTAGCCTTTTCTTTTAATATTGTCCAAAATATCCAGTGGGGAAGCGCCGCAGCTGATTATCTTCCCATTAAAAAGTACATATCCAGTTGCAGCGTTAACATATTCAAGAATGTGGCCGGTATGGGTAATTACCAGCCCGCCGCGGGTGCGTTGGTGTACCGGGCAGCCTTTTTGTAACAGCTCGTTGATGAGGTCCCCGATCAAGGCAATGTTTTCCAGGTCTACTCCGCTTTCTGGCTCGTCCAGCATAACCAATTCGGGTGTTTGTGCCAGCAGTTGAAGAAGTTCGCTTCGTTTAATTTCACCACCAGAGAAGCCGGCATTGATATCACGTTGTAAAAAATTAACCATGTTGGTTTTTTCTGCCAGCGCTTCTACATTTGCTTCTCTCCCCCTGGCTTTCAGGGTGGCTGTTACCATATCTCTGGTTTTAACGCCCTTGACTACTGGAGGCCGCTGGAAAGACATTCCTATTCCCAGCCTGGCGCGTTCATCCAAGGTAGCTTGGGTAATATCCTGGCCTTTAAAAATAATTTTACCGCGGGTAATATGGTAACGCGGAAATCCCATGATGGTCATCATCAGGGTCGTCTTACCGCTACCATTCGGCCCGAAAACCACGTTAGTTTCACCAGGTTTAACGCTCAAGTTTATCTCATGAAGGATCTCTTTACCGTCTACCGAGACAGCCAGGTCTTGTATATCCAGCAGGTTTGGTTCAGGCATTACTTGGCCTCCTTTGTTCCCTTTGTGGTACCAGGTTAGATTATAACATTTAAAACAACGCATATAAAAACAATACGGTAAGAATGGTACATCTTTAGTGTTTTGTACTGCCGGAGTTGGTGGTTGTTGGTAAAGTTGGGAAGTGTGCAGTAGACAGGATTTTATTGATATCGCGTTAGTTGTGCTAAAATACGGCGCCGTAAAAGGCAGTTTAACCAAAAGGGGAAGAAAGATGCCCAATTTAGATCAATTAAACAATCGCGTAAGGCAAAGGTTAGAAGGCGGGGGTGAAACGCAAGTAAGTAAACAGCATGAAAAGGGCAAGTTTACTGCTCGTGAACGTATAAACATGCTTCTGGACGAAGGCAGTTTTAATGAACTTGATTGTTATAAATCACACAATTGCCGGGATTTTGGCCTGGAAAAACAGGTTCACCCTGGGGATTCGGTGGTTACCGGGTATGGCAAGATCAACGGCAGGAAAGTATTTATATTTGCCCAGGATTTTACGATATTGGGTGGTTCATTATCTAAAGTAGCTGGGGAAAAAATATGCAAGGTTATGGATTTGGCCTTTGAAAACGGTGCTCCGGTTATCGGCTTGCTGGATTCTGGCGGTGCCCGCAT
>Ga0265293_10004259_pt1 | contig 25453 bp, 28 predicted proteins | sample Munlanlewell138R_FD_192505 | JGI IMG/M metagenome (GOLD analysis project Ga0265293, IMG submission 192505) | Leachate microbial communities from a municipal landfill in Southern Ontario, Canada - Leachate well 138R | ecosystem: Engineered > Solid waste > Landfill > Unclassified | place: Canada...
ATTTATCTATAATTTTCGCTACCCCGCGGGAAGACAATCGTTTGCCGGCATAATTAAGAAATAAAGCCTCTGTCTCGTTGTCACCTTTTAAGTTGTTTCTGCTTGTTTCAAGATATTTTTCCAACCAAATCATGCTTGGTCTGCCTAAAGGGGCGAGTCTCTCCCGTCCGCCCTTACCTTTAACTAAAACACTACCCAAATCCAAATTTAAATTTTCCACATCCAAGGAGACCAGTTCTGAAATTCTTACCCCGGACCCATAGAGGGTTTCCAACATTGCCCTATTTCTGATGCCTAGATCAGAGCCGACCTCTACTGTCTCCAGGATCAGTTTTAAATCGGGATAGTGTAAAAACCTAGGTAATTGTCGGTTTTTTTTGGGGGTGCTGATATTCGCAAAAGGGCTGGAATCTATAATTTCTTTCTTGAGCAGAAAACGATAAAACCTCCTAATTGAGGCTAATTTTCTGGCAACCGTATTTTTGGATAAGCCCTTTAGACTTAAATGCCCTAAATAGTTTCTAATTTGCCAGTTTTCAAGCTTTAAAACAGCAATTTCTTCGGCTGTATGGTTAAAATAGTTTAAGAATTCCTGCAAATCCAGCAGATAAGCCTTAGTAGTGTGGGCAGAATAGTTTTTCACAGTTTTTAAGAATAGTTGGTATTGGTGAAGCAAATCCCGGGAAGTATCCATTCCCCCACCTTCCTTTACTTAATTAGTTATATGTTGCCACACTTAGAGAATAAGTTCAATATTAAATATTATTAATTCTTATAAAGCTATCCAAAGTTTCTAACGCTCTTCGGGAAATGTGCAAATTACGCTCTTTTTTACTTTTAAGTTTTTTTGATAAAGGAGGAAACAAACCGAAATTTATATTCATAGGCTGAAAATCAGTAGCCATGGTGTTGACCAGGTAATAATGCAAGGCCCCGATTGCAGTTTCTTGTGGGAAGCTCAACAGCTTTTTATCCCTTACTAAGTTTACAGCATTTAATCCCGCCACCAAACCGCTCGCAGTAGATTCCAAATAACCCTCCACCCCGGTTAATTGACCTGCAAAAAAAACACCTTTTTCTTTTTTTAATTGGTTGGATTGCGTCAAAAGCCTCGGAGCATTAATAAAACTATTGCGGTGCATAACTCCATAACGCACAAAATCTGCTCTTTCCAACCCGGGAATTAAACTGAAAACTTTTTTTTGCTCCGGCCAAGTCAGGTTGGTCTGAAATCCCACCATATTATATAGGTTACCACGTTTGTCATCTTGCCTTAACTGGATGACCGCATAAGGCAGTTTCCCTGTCCGAGGATCTATTAAACCCACCGGCTTTAAAGGCCCAAAAGTAAGGGTTTTTTGACCTCTTAGGGCTAACTCCTCAATGGGAACGCAAGCCTCAAAAAATTTGCCCCTTTCAAAATCCTTCCTTGGAAAGACCTCAGCATTAATTAACTCTTGATAAAATTGCTGATACTCCTGTTCGTCCATAGGACAATTTAAATAGGCCGCTTCACCCTTATTGTAGCGTGAAGCTTCAAAAACCTTATTCAAATCAATGGATTCCTTGGTAATTATAGGTGCGGCGGCATCGAAAAAGTAAAAATAGTCCTCACCCGTCAGTTCAACAATTGCCTCTTTAAATGCTCCGTCAGTTAAGGGTCCAGTAGCGATAATTAATGGTCTTCCGTCCGGTATCTGTTTTAACTCAGAATTAATTACCTTAACCAAAGAGTGGGCGGTTAGTGCCTTGGTAACACCTTCGGCAAACCCTTCCCTATCAACGGCCAATGCCCCTCCGGCGGGAACCTGACTCTTTTCGGCAACTTTCATAATTAAAGAATCAAGGTGTTTTAACTCTTCCTTCAATAAGCCTGAGGCATTGTCAAGACTAGTGCTTTTTAAGGAATTACTGCAGACTAGCTCAGCAAAGAAACCCGTTTTATGGGCGGGAGTCAGTTTAACTGGTCTCATTTCCCACAGCTCTACCGGTATACCTCTTTTCACAATCTGCCAGGCCGCTTCCGCACCGGCTAAACCCGCACCTGCAATAACTACTTCCTTCATCTTTATCTCCTGTTAGCCCCGTTCTTTATTTAATATCAGCGAACTTTTATATTCGCAACCATCTTTTGAACAGACCCTTTGCATTCCCTTTTTACTCCGTTTTTCCACCAACATTGAACCGCAGACCGGGCATTTTTCTAAAGTTGGTTTGTGCCAAGAAACCCATTGACAATCCGGGTAATTGCTACAACCATAAAAGGCTCTGCCTTTTTTAGACCTGCGCAAAACTACTTCACCCTGACAGTTTGGACATGGAACACCAATTGTCTCCATAATGGGACGGGTATTTTTACACTCGGGGAACCCGGGGCAGGCTATAAATTTACCGTATCTCCCCGTTTTGATAACCATATTTCGTCCGCATTTTTCACAAACTTCATCCGTTTCCTCATCTGCTAACTCTATCTCTCCCATTTCTTGTTCCGCTTTTTCCAAAAGAGTTGCAAAAGGTTCATAAAAATCACCTACTACCATCTTCCAGTCCAGGTCGCCTTCCTCAATTTCATCAAGTTTTTGTTCCATGTCGGCAGTAAACGTAACTTCAATAATCTCCGTAAAAAATTCTTTCAGCAAACCTACTACAATTTGTCCAATTTCGGTCGGCACGAATACTTTGTTTTCTCGGATGACATAGCCTCTATTTAAGATGTTATCAATGGTAGGAGCATAGGTACTGGGACGTCCGATACCCAGCTCTTCTAAAGTTCTTACTAAGGAAGCTTCTGAATAACGGGGTGGAGGTTCGGTGAAATGCTGTTTAGGCTCTAATCTGTCCAACTTCAAATTTTCACCTTGTTCGAGTTTTGGTAAAACTCCACTTTCCTCCGCTTCTTCCTCGCTTTGTTCCTCCTGGTATATTTTTAAAAACCCCATAAACTTAATAATTGAACCAGACGCTCTAAATTGATATTTATTCGCTTCTATTTCAACAGTGGTTACATCCATGATTGCCGGACTCATCTGACTGGCGACAAATCTATCCCAGACTAACTTATATAATCTGTACTGATCCCGTGTAAGATGATCTTTAACCGCCTGGGGAGGCTTTTCCATAGAAGTGGGCCTGATAGCTTCATGAGCATCCTGACTCTTTTTACCCTGGATATATTGGGGTGTTTTTTTAGGGACAAAGTCGGCTCCGAATTCCGTATTTATATATTTTTTAGCCTCTTCCTGGGCAACCGTGGCAACTCTTGTTGAATCTGTCCTTATATAGGTAATTAAACCTTGGGTCCCCGCCTTTTTACCCAGATCTACTCCTTCATATAACTGCTGGGCCAAACGCATAGTTTTTTTGGCCACAAAACCTAATCTTTTATAGGCTTCTTGTTGAAGGCTGCTGGTAGTGAAAGGGGGAGAGGGGTTTCGCCTTTTTTCTCTTTTTTTAATTTCAACAATTTCATAGTTTGCATCCAGCAGGTACTCCAAAATTTGATCCATTTCTTTTTTGTTATTTATTTCAACATTTTTACCGGACTGATCTTTAACTAGTTTAGCTTTAAAACTTATTTGCTCCCTATTGAGCAGTTTTGCCGCCAAACTCCAATATTCCCTAGGTTGAAAAGCCCGAATTTCTTCCTCTCTCTCAACTATTAATCTGACGGCAACCGACTGCACTCTTCCGGCACTCAAACCTTTTCTGACTTTGGCCCAAAGAAGGGGACTTAATTTGTAGCCTAAAAGCCTGTCAAGAACCCGTCTGGCCTGCTGAGCATTTACCCTATTACCATCAATTTGACGGGGACTTTTAATAGCTTGTTGCACAGCATTCTTAGTTATTTCATTGAACTCGATACGACACTTTTCATGTTGATCAATTCCCAAACTATGTTGCAAGTGCCAGGCAATAGCCTCACCTTCCCTATCCGGGTCCGGTGCCAGCAATACGCGATCACTTTTTTTAGCAAGGGTACGCAGCTCTTTTAGCAGCTCGCCCTTACCTCTAATGGTAATATATTTGGGTTCGAAGTTCTGTTCCAAATCAACACCCAATTGGCTTTTGGGCAAATCCCTAATATGTCCCATGGAAGACTTAACCGTATAGTTTTTACTACCTAAAAAGTTACCAATGGTTTTGGCCTTCGCCGGAGACTCTACAATTATTAATACCAAAAAATTCACCTCATGTTCAGTACTGTTTATCTATATTATTTTGATCTAAGCCAATTTCTTTAAACATATTTAATAACTTTTTCTGATAAATTGTTTTCCGGGGCGTTGTTCTACTAAGCCTTGGAGTTCAAGTAAAGTCAAAATTGTTTGTATTTTACTTAAAGACCAACCAGTTTGTTTAGCAATTTCTTCAACCCGCAGGGCATTGTAGCCCAAAAGTTCATAAATTAAGCTTTCATCCGGAGAAAGTTTTTTTAAAAAACTCCCGGTTTGATCCGGCATTAGCTTATTAGAAAAACCATATTCCTCTAGAATATCCCCTACTTGGCTTACTAACTTGGCCCCCTGTTTGATTAAGCTGTTAGTTCCTTCGCTGTTGGGACTGGTAATCGGCCCCGGAACCGCAAAAACCTCCTTCCCCAATTCCATTGCAAAATCAGCTGTAATTAAAGCACCAGATTTAATTGCAGCCTCAATTACTAATATTCCCAAGGACAGGCCGGCTATAATTCTATTGCGGGCGGGAAAATTAATCGCCAAAGGAGGTGTGCCTAAGGGGTATTCTGTTAGCAATAGACCGGTTGATTTAATTTCATCAGCCAATTTAGCGTTCTCTTTCGGATAAATTACATCTAATCCCGAACCTAAAACCGCGATAGTTTTTCCTTTTGCATTTAAACAACCTTTGTGGGCATAACTGTCAACGCCCCTAGCCATGCCGCTGACAATTGTAAAACCGGCATCGGCCAGCTCCCTTCCGAATTTTTCAGCAATTTTTTCTCCATATACCGTAGTTCTTCTTGAGCCTACAATACCCAACATATGCTCGTCCTTTTGACTCCAATTACCTTGATAATAAAGGACTAAGGGTGGGTCGTAAATTTGTCTGAGGCTACCGGGGTAACTACTATCTAATAATGTCAATACCTGTACGTTTTTTCGTCGCAATTTTCCAACTATGGCGAAGGGGTCTTCCGAATTTTTGATTTTAAAAAAGTTGTCCATAAAATGAGCCGGCAAATCTGTAAGTTGCTCCAAATCCTTCCGTGTTGCCCCCCACAAAGCCTTGAAATTTTTGAAATATTTTAATAAGAGCTCCACTGTTTTTAAACGCAAGCCGGGAATCTGGCTGAGACCCACTAAATATATTCTTTCCTCAGCTGTTTTTTCTGTTTCAAAACCATTAAAACTCTCTTGCATAATATTTCCCCTTTTGCTCGTTAAATGATTATTGTTTCAGTTAATAAACAAAAAAGGGGAATCATCCCCTCTTAAAATTCAAAACATCTGAATATTTAAAACCAACGGCACTGAGAATCAAAGCTAAAGTGAAGAGCTGCAAAAACATTCCTATAAAGGCATACAGATAAAACATTTCCATGCTCCTTTCATGCTGTTTTATAGCTAAACCTTATCCATATTATAACAGATATTTTTTCGTTTGCCAGCATTTTTTATAAATTAAGCCATTTAGGGGACGCTAGCCACCATATTCATCTGTTAATTTCCTGTTTACTATAAAAAATATAAAACCCCCCGCCAAGATAAGAATAACTTGTTCTATTTTTATCCCCGTTTCATCATCCGGAAAATTAAGGTAAGGAAAACCAGGAAGGTAACGAACAGGAATGGTTGATATTTCAGCGGTTTCAAAGGAATCAGGCGTACCGATTTTTTTTGTAAAACCATCAACTGTTTCACCGTTTGGCAAGCTAAACGAATAAGTGATAGTATATGTAAATCTTCCGGAGGTGCCAATACTTCTTTCACCGCTATCCCTGCGAATAGTAGTAATTGTGGCAGTAGTATTTTCCCCCACGATACCCAAAGTAACTTGCAAACCGCCCATCAAGATAAAAGCCACGCCCAAAAAACTGATTACAACACGGAGCATCAAGCTTTGCTGCATTACTTCTCCTCCTAATAAATATTGTACCAATCAGCACTTGCCTATAAACTAAAGCCTAGTTTTTTTAGTACAAAAGGAGCCAAGTTTTTCAGCCAACTAACATAGATTAAATTCGGATATCAGTTAAATATAATTTTTCTTATTCCCATCATATATTACCACAATAGCAAGTTAAATACAAAAAAAACAAGGTACCGGGATACAGAATTTTAAAAATGACAGACTATGCTTCCCTATCCCACAATCTATATTGTAGGGCTTCTGCTATATGTTCTTGTTGGATTTGTTCTTTGCCGTCAAGATCAGCGATGGTGCGGGAAATTTTGAGGATGCGGTCGTGGGCACGCATGCTTAGCTTAAACTGATGGTAGGCTCTATGTAGTAACTCAAGACCACGGGAATCACTTTTACAAAATCTTTTTATTAAGGCACCTTGAATCTGAGCATTGTAGAAAAGCCCGCGTTTTTCTAGGCGCTTTTCTTGCCTTTTCCGTGCTTCCGTTACCCTTTCCCTGATGGTGGCAGAATCTTCGCCATACTCTTCTGTCTGAACTTCTTTTAAGGTCAACCGGGGCACTTCTATTTGCAAATCAATTCTATCCAGCAGCGGGCCGGATAACCGACTACGGTATTTTTGAATTTGATAAGGTGTGCAGCTGCATTCCCGCTCCCTATCTCCGTAATAACCGCAGGGACAAGGGTTGGCAGTTGATACAAGCAAAAAATCAGCAGGAAAATTATAGGCCGCTTGCACCCTTGTTACAGTTACTTGTCTGTCTTCGAGGGGTTGTCTTAAACCCTCTAAAACATCCCTACGAAATTCCAATAATTCATCCAAAAAAAGCACTCCATAAGTTGCTAAACTTATTTCTCCCGGACGCGGGTTTCTCCCTCCGCCAATCACACTGGCTGTAGAAGCAGTGTGATGGGGAGTCCTAAACGGCCTTTCTGTAATAAAGGGTTGATCTGGGCTTAATAAACCTGCAACGCTGTATATTTGATTAACCTTTATTGCCTCCTCGACATTCATAGGCGGTAAAATACCGGGTAGGCTTTTCGCCAATAAAGTCTTACCTGAACCCGGAGGCCCAATCAGCATTACATTATGCCCCCCCGCTGCAGCTATTTCTAAACCTCTTTTGACACTTGCCTGCCCGCGAATTTGGTTGAAATTGAAGGCCGTAGTCTGTTGATTTTTAAAAAAAGCACTTATGTCCACTTGGAAGGGCTCAAAGAATAGGCTCCCCTCTAAAAAAGATACTACCTCTAATAAGTTGTCAAGAGGAATTATTTGCTTGTGGTCAGTTAGAGCGGCTTCAAGGGCATTACCCTTAGGTACAATAAAAGAATCTTCCCCTTGATTTGAATTTGCCAAGGTAGCTGACATGGAAAGGACTCCAGGAATCCCTCTCAGTTCGCCTTTAAGAGACAATTCTCCGGTAAAATAACAATCTTTCCAGTTTTCTGTTTTTATTTGTCCGCTGCTGGCCAAAATGCCGATAGCTATCGGCAAATCAAAGCCGGGGCCTTCCTTTTTTAAATCAGCAGGGGCCAGATTAATTGTAATCCTTTTATTTGGAAATTGAAATCCGGCATTTTTTATTGCAGTACGTACCCTTTCCCTGGATTCCCTGACAGAAGCATCCGGGAGCCCTACTAAGTCAAAAGACGGTAAACCCTGGGATACATCCACCTCCACCTGGATTTCTAAAGCATCCATGCCTTGCAAGGTTAAGGATCTTATTATTGATAGCACTTTAAACCACCTCTATTGCCATCCCGATAGCGATTAAAAAGCATTTTTAATCAATTCTATTTCGAAAGTCTTTTCCCCTTCCGCCAAGATAGAAACAACATCAAATCTAAGATCAAAAATTCCCGGCCTCATTTCTTGTAAATAATGAAGGGCAATTTTTCTAATCCTTTGTTGCTTAACCTTAGTAACACTTTCAAAGGGCAAACCGTAATTAACGTTCCTGCGGGTTTTAACTTCTATGAAGACTAAGTCACTTTTTTCTTGGGCTACAATATCTATTTCACCGAAGGCGCAGCGATAATTCCGCATCAAGATCCGATAACCCTCTTTTTCTAAATAATTAACGGCAATATCCTCTCCCATTTTTCCTAAAGCCTGACGATTTGGCATTATTTTTGCCCCCTTAGAATAGCAAAAGCCTTAATTATTTTAAAACAAATTCGGCCCACCTCAAGGCAAGCCGAATTTAGTTCTGTCGCAACCTAAAGTATTTGCAGGTCACCTACTTAAAGCGGGTACCTAAAACGGAAAGAAAATCTGTGCTACATCTAAGGCCATATTTATTAACGGCGTGGAATAAAGACCAAGAAAAGTAACCCCGACCCCACAAAGAACCAAAGCCAGCTTCAGACTACCGGAAATTGTGATCGGCTTGGAGTTTTCCTTAGGTTTACCGAAATACATTGCTTTAACTACTATCAAATAGTAATAAACGGAAACCATGCTCATACCGATACCCAGGAAAGCTAGCCAAATTAACCCTTGATCTATCACTGCGGTAAAGAGATAAAACTTACCTACAAAACCCGCAAAGGGCGGTATGCCGGCTAAGGAAAGTAAAGAAGCCAACATAATAGCTGCAAGAAACGGTGAAGTCTGAGCCAGTCCACTATAATCTTTTATTTCATCACTGCCGGTAGCATTTCTAACTGCAATGGCAACACCGAAAGCACCCACATTGGAAAAAACGTAGATAAAAGAATAAAACAGTAAAGCTGCAACTCCCAGCGAACTGAAGGCTATCAATCCAAAAAGGATATATCCTGCTTGAGCAATACTGGAGAAAGCCAACATTCTTTTAATGTTCGTTTGCGGAATAGCTATGAAGTTACCTATAACTACTGTCAAGGCGGCAAGGACAATCACTATACCGCTCCAAAAGGGTTCTACTCCGGGTAAAGCAATCATGAAAACCCGTACAAATGCCGCCAGACCCGCAGCCTTAGAAGCAACTGCTAAAAACGCTGTGGTTGGCGTAGGAGCCCCTTCATAAATATCAGGCGACCACATGTGAAATGGTACTGCCGAAACTTTAAAACCAAAACCCGCTATTAAGAAAACCATTCCCAACAATAATAAAGGGGTTACACCGGTTTCGGTTATTTGAGCAGCTATCTCGCTAATTATCGTAGTTTGGGTGATACCAAAAACCAAGCTCAAACCATAAAGCAAAACGGCTGAGGACATGGCACCCAAGATAACATACTTGATTCCGGCTTCACCGGATTTCGCATCAGTTTTTTGGAAGCCAACCAAGATTATAAAGCTGATAGTCATCAGTTCCAATCCAATATAAAGGGTGATTAAGTCGCCTGCACCGGCCATCAGCATCATGCCAAGGGTTGCCGCTGCCAAAAGCCCATAAAATTCACCCTGGTTCCTTTTTAAATTATCTACATAATCTCTGGAGGCTAAGACAACTACTACTGCCGCCGTTAAAAACAGAAAGCGGAAAAACATCGAAAAGGGATCCGCCAGATATAGACCTCCCAGCACCTTTTCGTTTACCCCTAAATAGGTGAAGTTTAAAATCAAGATCCCAATAAAACCGGCTGTTGCTAAAAACCCAATACCCTTGGTTTGATTTCTGGGCACTAAAAGGCCAACTATTAGAATCCCCACGGCCAAAACGGCTGTCGCTATTTCAGGCATCATCAAAGCAAAATCGGATAGTTGTAGTTGCATTAGAAAATACCTCCAATCTCTACAGCAGCAGCAATTTTAGCAACTAGGGGCTCAATACCTACATTGATTGTATCAATTAAGAGGGAAGGGAAAATGCCGAAGAGCAATAAAACTCCAACCAAGATTACTATCGGCACCATTTCGACTCCCTTGGCATCCGTTAAATGATCCCACTTGGGGTTTCGAGGCCCAAAGAAGACCTTTTGTACAACTCTTAAAACATAGATCGCAGTTACGACAACTCCAAAAATCGCAAGTATTGAAAGGACGCGAAAATGCAAAAAGCCAAATAAAATCTTTTCTACTCGCCAGGAGCCAAGGAAAATCAATGCCTCTGCAACAAAGTTGTTTAAACCGGGCAAACCCAAAGATGCTAAGCCACCAATTAAAAAGCCGGCGGCAACTCTTGGCATTTGATGAGCTAGTCCTCCAAAGGCCGCAATCTCCCTGGTATGAGCCTTATGATAAACATTACCAACCAAGGCAAAGAAGAGAGCCGTCATAATACCGTGGGCAAACATTTGGGCTACTGCACCATCTAAACTCAAGTAGTTCATGGAGGCAATTCCTAACAATACATATCCCATGTGGCTGACACTGGAATATCCAATCACAAATTTCAAATCCTTCTGAACCATGGCCACCATAGCCCCATATACAACGTTAACTATACATAAAACGGCTATTAAAGGTGCCCAAAATTTTGCCCCTATTGGGAACAAAAATACACCTGCCCTTATTAAACCGTATCCCCCAAGCTTCATTAAAACTCCGGCGTGAAGCATACTTACTGCAGTCGGAGCGGCCACGTGACCGTCAGGAGACCAGGTATGCAAAGGCCACATGGGCACTAAAAAGCCAAAGCCTATCATCATGAGGAAGAAGGCAAACTTCTGGAAGGCTATATCAAAGTTTACAGTTGACAGTGTAGCAATATCAAAGGTACCATAGCCCAGCTGCCCTTTTGCATAAAGATACAGAGCAATAATGCCGATTAAGGCAAACGCACTGCCTACTAATAAATAAATTGTTAATTTCATAGCAGCATACTCTTTTCGTGTACTGCCCCAAACACCAATTAACACATACATCGGAATTACGGCTACTTCAAAGAACAGATAGAACCAAAATAAATCTCTAGAAACGAACACACCAAAGACACCGGCAACTAAGACTAACAAAAACACAAAAAATTCTTTACTGCGATTTTTCATGTCCCAAGAAGCAAAAACCCCGGTAAAAATAACAATGGCTGTCAATAGTACTAATGGCAAACTGATTCCGTCCACTCCAAAAGACAAGTTAATTCCAAATCGCTCAACCCAAATAAAATCTTGCAAAAATTGCAACCCGCCAACTGATTTGTCATAGGTTATAAATGCATACAGTGACAATACCAGGGAAACGAAGGTGGCTAGGGCGGCGGTAATTTTGATAACCATTTCATCCTTCTCCGGAATTAAAATTATTATCAAGGCGCCGATAATAGGTGCTAATACAATTGATAATAAGATTGGGAAGCCGTCCATTATATCCCTCCTAACACAGGTACTGCCAACCATAGTGCGATAATAACTACAGCGGCGAAAATAACTAAAGCATAATTTTGCAAATTACCGGTTTGAATGAATCTAAGTCTAGCACCCATTTCTCTCAAACCATCACCAAATCCATCAGCTATTCCGTCTACTATTGTTCTGTCAAACCAGCGGCAGCCATCTGCAATCCTTAGGAATACCTTATCAAAAAACCACTGATATGCTTCGTCTATATAGTACTTATTATACAAAAGAGTATGAATAGCGCTAAAGCGCACAGCCAGTTTTTCCGCGGAAATAGCTTTTTTACCGTATATAATCCAAGCGAACAAAATTCCGGCAAAAGCTACGATAGTGGAGAAAATCATGATAAAGTAATTAGGCTCCGGCAAATGTGGATGTCCATAATAAACCCAAGCTGCAAACCCATTATCGGTAAAAGGGGTGCCGATGAATCCGGCAAATATAGCAAAAACAGCTAAGATCACTAGGGGGAATGTCATGGAAATCGGCGACTCATGTGCCTCCTGCCCGGCCTGTTCTGAACCGAAAAAGGCAACAAATATCAAACGGAACATATAAAAAGCGGTCATAAATGCTACTAACAAGCCCAGTGTTAAAAAGAGTGGGCCAAGAAAAGGAACGCCAAAGATCTCACCGGCATTAAGGGCAGTAACCAAAATTTCATCCTTACTCCAAAACCCTGCCAAGGGAAAAATACCGGCCAATGATAAAGAACCTATTAGGAAAGTCCAAGTTGTTGTTTTCATCTTTTTAGCCAAGCCGCCCATTTCAAATATATCCTGAGTATGAACTGCATGAATCACACTACCTGCACCCAAAAACAGCAAGGCTTTGAAGAAAGCATGGGTTGTTAAGTGGAACATACCCGCGGTAATGCTTCCAAGACCAATCGCCATTACCATGTAACCGAGTTGGCTCATGGTAGAAAACGCAAGAATCCGCTTTATATCCCTTTGAACCAAACCGATGGTGGCTGCAAATACGGCTGAAAAACCACCAATGATGGCTATAATTAATAAAGCAGTTTTTGCACTTTCAAACAGGACAAAACCTCTGGCCAGCAAATAAACACCGGCTGCAACCATGGTAGCCGCATGAATTAAGGCACTAACCGGGGTTGGGCCCTCCATGGCATCCGGCAACCAAACATGCAAAGGAAATTGTGCAGATTTGGCTATCGGGCCAACAAAGACTAACAAGGCAACTATCGTCAATAGTGTTTTATTGGCAAATGCAGGAATAGCTACGGAGAGCTCCTGAAAATTAAAAGTTCCAAACAGCAAGAACAAGAAGAACATCCCTAACATAAAACCAAAGTCTCCAACCCGGTTAGTAATAAATGCCTTCTTACTAGCATCCGAAGCGGAATCTTTGTTCCAATAAAACCCGATCAAAAGATACGAACTTAAGCCGACCAGTTCCCAAAACATAAAGGTTAAAAAATAATTGTTTGAAATCACAAGACCCAACATGGAAGTACTAAACAGCGACAAATAAGCAAAGAAAACCGAAAAGCCGGGGTCACCTTTCATATAGCCTATTGAATAGATCATTATCAGAAAAGCTATAGAGGTTACCACAAAGAGCATCACAGATGAAAGCGGGTCTATCAGCACACCGGCTTCTATTAACAAAGAACCGGGCACTTCCAGCCAACGAACAACTAATTCAACAGGCTCTGCTATAGTAATATTGGTAGAAAAAACTTGTACCAAGACTCCTATAGCTATAATTAAAGAACCCGCCATAGCCACTATTGCAGTCAATGCGCTAACCATCTGCATGCGGCGTGTTAAAAAAACAATTACAGCAAATGCAATAATCGGCAATACTGGAATTAACCATGCAAATTGAATCATAAGTCAGTCCTCACCTACCTTCTCTACCTATCTACCATTTCAGCCAATCTAAATCATTTACATCTGTTGTCAAGCGCTGACGATAAATATTGAGTATTAATGCCAGGCCTACGGCGACCTCTGCTGCCGCAACTACAACAACTATAATTGCAAATACCTGTCCTGTAACTTCACTGGGGGTTAAAAACCGATTAAATGCGATTAGGTTAATATTGACTGAGTTTAACATCAACTCAATTCCCATTAAAACAGCTACTGCGTTTTTCTTTGCTACAGCCCCGTATAGACCAATACAAAATAAGATGGCTGCAAAGATGAGGTATTCATTAAGTCCTACCATTTAATCCCTCACCTCTTTCGCAATAATAATGGCACCGACTAAAGCTACCAATAACAAAATAGCGGCCACTTCGAAAGGTATAACATATTGTCCTAACAAATTCTGAGCCAACAAACCTACATTATTTTCAGGGACTATTTCCCGGCTTATAATCCATTTGGACTTCATAATTGAGCTGACAACCACAACAAGTAATCCCAAGGATATTACCCCACCGGAAACACGGTATCTGGTAAACAAATTACTTTCCCGGATATCCCCTCGCCTGGTTAACATAACCCCAAACACTATCAAAATTGAAATGGCACCTGCATAAACCAACACTTGGACCGCCGCCAAAAACTCCGCCTCTAACATCAAATAAGTGGCAGCTACTCCAACAAAAGCGGCTACTAACCATAGGGCACTATGAATTAGGTTTTTTAAACTAACCACCGCCAAAGCAGCTAGAATTGTTACCCCGGCTACAATCCAAAAAGTGATCGGTGATACCATTATAAAATCACCCCATTCCTTAAGCCATAAAAGAAATTATTCATTCTGCAACTGGACCTCATTCTCTTTCTCATAAAAAACATATTCCGTACCCTTGCGTGTATAACTGCTTAAATCAAACTTACTATCCACATGGAGGCAATCACTGGGACATGCTTCCACACATAATCCGCAATATAGACAATACTCCAAGCTCATTACATAACCGGTTAAAATGCGTTTTTTTGTTTCTTTATCCCGATAAGAAGAAACAGTAATAACATCATTAGGACAACTCATGCTACATAGTCCACAGGATGTACATTTTTCCGGTTCAAATAGAAAAAATCCATGGGAACGAGGAGGCAGATTGGGTTTACGTTCCGGATATTGTTCTGTAATGGTTTTTCCCACCAAATGCTCTCCTGTAACTTTTAAACCCTTTAACAGTCCTTTACCAAACATCCAATCACCACCTTAAAGTCTGAAGCCATTTATAGACTTCTAAACCTATTCCCGTTAAAAGCACATTGGCCAAAGACAACGGAACCAGGAACTTCCAGTTGAAGGCCATTAAATGGTCAATTCTAATTCGAGGAAAGGTCCAACGAATCCACATATAGGCACCAATCATCGCATAAATTTTAATCATAAACCAAAGCCAGGATGGCAACCACGGTCCCTGGGGACCTCCCAAAAACAAAGTTGCCGCTATCGCCGAGACAGCAATCATATTTGTATACTCCGCCAGAAAAAATAAAGCGTATCGCATTCCACTATACTCGGTAAGAGGACCGGCAATAAGTTCCTGTTCTCCTTCCGGCAGGTCAAAGGGTTGTCTGTTCAGTTCAGCTGTAGAAGCAATAAAATAAATCAAAAAAGCTATCGGCTGAAGCACAATAAACCAAATTGTTTTCTGAGCAGCCATAATATCCGAAATTTTCAAAGAACCCGTCAACATAATAATACCCAACAAAGAAAATACTATTGGCAATTCATAACTAACCATCTGAGCAACGGAACGCATACTCCCAAAAAGAGAGTATTTATTATTGGAACCCCAACCGGCCATTAAAAACGCAATGACTCCCGTGGACGAAACAGCTATAAAGTAAAAAATACCAATATTTAAGTCTACAGCTATCATCCCTAACCCAAAAGGAACTATGGCAAAGGCCATAATTGCCGGAACCATTACTAAAAGCGAGGCAACTATAAAGACCCATTTATCCGCTGCATTAGGAATTATATCTTCTTTGCCCAGTAATTTTAAAACGTCCAGAACTGTTTGAAACAAGCCTCGGGGGCCCACCCTATTGGGTCCCAAACGCTGCTGGACATAAGCTGATAACTTTCTTTCCAAATACACTAAATAAATTACGTTAACCAGTACAAAGACTATGATAGTGACTAAAAAGATCAGCGTCATAATAGATTCAACTGCCATTGTTGATAATCCCATACCAGTAAACCAATTACGTAGTGCACCGGAGATATTGACAAAAAAGTTTTCCATAGCTTTCTCCCCTACACTGATTTTTTATCGATCCACTTCACCTAAAATAAAATCAATGGAAGCGATCGTTGTAACAACATCTTGAACCATTAAGCCCGTACACATTTCCGGTAAAGCCCCCAAATTTACGAAGGAAGGCCCATGGATATGAATTCTGGACGGCTTATTGGAACCGTCGCTGGCAATATAATACCCTAAAAGCCCCTTGGAGCCTTCAATTTGATGATAAACCTCTCCCTCGGGTGGCCTGATAACTCGCGGTATTTTGGCCTGAATGGGACCGTCAGGAAGATTTGCAATGGCCTGTTCTAGAATTCTTAAGGATTGCTTCATCTCCTCAATCCTAATCACGAAACGATCAAAGCTATCCCCATTGTAAAAAACAGGGACATCAAAATCAAACTTCTCGTAAATACTATAAGGAGCAACCTTCCTTAAATCATACCCAATACCCGCCGCCCTTAAGTTTGGCCCGGTTACCCCATAGGCCAATGCTTTTTCGGCAGTTAAAATCCCCACTCCTTTAGTCCTGGCAATAAAAATTTCATTGCCGGTGACAATATTGTCATACTCCTCAAAAGAAGCAGGCATGCTGTCAATAAATTTTTTCAGTTCCGGTATGAATTCTGGATTAAGATCATCCATAACCCCGCCAACTCTCATGTAGGCTGGAGTCATGCGAGCGCCGGCCACCATTTCGAACAAATCCAAAATCTTTTCCCTGTCTCTAAAACAGTACATCCAAGGCGTGAAGCCCCCTAAGTCTAAAGCAAAACTTCCTATCATTACTAAGTGGCTGGCTATCCTTTGCAATTCTGCCATGATGATACGGATAAATTCCGCTCTTTCCGGCAGTTCGACCCCCATTAATTTTTCCACTGTTTGCACATAACCCAATTCATTCAACATCGCAGCAGCATAATCCAAGCGATCGGTGTACGGCAGGAATTGGGGGTAGGTCCTTGCTTCGGCCAGCTTTTCCATTCCCCTGTGGAGGTACCCGATTACATTCTCCATATTTTGAACATATTCCCCGTCCAAAACCAAAATAGCGCGGTAGACGCCGTGGGTACTAGGATGCTGGGGACCCATATTAAGCGTTAACTCCTCGGTTCTTAAAATCTTGTCCTCTGCAATTGACATTAAAACACCTCCTTATTTGCCTTATTTCCTGCGAGATTTTGTAACATAACTCTTTCGCAGAGGATGTCCTTCAAAGTCTTCAGATAATAATATTCTGGTCAAATTAGGGTGTCCATCATAGATAATACCGAACATATCAAATACTTCTCTTTCCTGCACATTAGCGGCAGGCCAAAGCTCAGTAATTGAGGGCAACCAAGGTTCTTCCCCGGAAGCATCAACCTCGATCCGTAATAAGCGATAAGGCTTCCACGACATTAGATGATAAATACCCCTAAACTTACCTTCTCCCAAATCAAGAGCCGTTAAGTCAGTTAAAAAATCTAAACCGTGCTCCTCTTTTAATTCCTTTGCCACTTGAAAAAAAAGCTGATCTTTGACACGGATAGCGGCATCTAAACTGTCCTCCACCCTCTCCAACCGACCTTCATATTTTTCTACCAACAAAGTGATAATTTCTTCCAATGAAGTTGTTTTATCCATGAGCTTCCATCACCACTTTCGGATTTTTAACCTTTTCCCTTAACGTTAATAACGCATCAATAAGGGCTTCCGGCCTGGGTGGACAACCCGGCAAATAAACATCCACCGGCAAAATAGTATCCGCACCAGGTACTACATGATAAGAATCCGCAAATGGGCCACCGCTAATAGCACAACTGCCCATAGCAATCACATATTTCGGCTCAGGCATTTGATCAAAAATTCTTTTTACTAAAGGAGCCATTTTATCTGTTATAGTACCTGCCACAATCATCAAGTCCGCTTGTCTGGGTGATGGTCTAAAAACCTCATAACCGAAACGGGCTATATCATACCTGGCACCACCGGCAGCCATCATTTCAATGGCACAGCAAGCAAGTCCAAAAGTAACAGGCCAAAACGAATGAGCCCGTGCATAATCTAATGCCTGATCAACAGTTGTCATGATAATATTTTTTTTGACTTGCTCTTCCACGGGGTCTATTTTTTCCAGATTATTGCTGTTTACTGCCATTCCAATGCCCCCTCCTTCCATGCATACCATAAACCAATTACTAAAATTCCTATAAAGACAATCATTTCGATAAATGCAAAAAGTCCCATGCGCTGGAACTCAACCGCCCATGGATATAAAAAGATAGTTTCTACATCAAAAATCAAAAATGCAAGTGCATACATAAAATAACTGATTTTAAACTGTACCCATGTCGGCCCTTGAGTTTCAAGGCCACATTCATAAGTCGATAATTTTTCCGGCGAGGGCTTTTTAGGTCTTACCCACCCGGCAACCACAAGTACAATTATACCAAACAAAAAAGCCACGATTAAGAAAATGCCCAGAGCCAAGTATTGTTCCATTATCATTTCCCTCCTCTCTTAAGTTATAATACTTTATAAAACAGTTGCGATTGCCGTACGGCAACAACAACGGCATTTCAGCCAAACAAAACAGGAGCAATCGGTACTTTAAAAACAACCAACATGGGCAGTTCACAAACACGGTGACTACCCTTGCCTATTATGACTGAAAATCATTGTTTTTTCAACCTCTATAAAGCTGGAAACACCTTCAATGTAGTCGGCACAAACATAATATGTATTCGACATGATCGAACAATTCCCTGCTACAAGGTATCAATATTTATTGTTCCAAACATTAATGCAAAAGATTGAAACTATTCACAATAAAAAATAGCTCCAAACCAATTCACTACATTACACCCTTAAAGGTTTGCCGATGAACTGGTGAAGAACCGTTTAGTTTAATGGCATTTAAATGTTCTTTTGTTGGGTAACCTTTGTGTTTTAAAAAGCCATAAACAGGATATTTTTGATGCAACTCCTCCATTACTTTATCCCTTGCGACTTTAGCAATTATTGAAGCTGCAGCAATCGAGGCGGAAATACTGTCACCCTTTTGAATGGCAATTTGAGGCAGGGAGAACTCCGGGATTTCAAATCCATCAACTAGAACAGTATTCGGCCTAACAGTCAAACCTGCTATTGCTCTTTTCATGGCTAAAAAACCGGCATTATGTATGTTTAAACAATCAATTTCTTCAACTGTTGCCCAACCTACAGACCAGGCAACTGCTTTTTCTTTAATTAATCTAGATAACCTGTCCCTTGTTTTGGCCGTAATTTTTTTCGAGTCATTTAAACCCGGTAAACAAATCTTGGAATCCAAAATTACAGCCGCCGCTGTTACCGGCCCCGCTAAGGGACCCCGCCCGGCTTCATCTACGCCAGCAACGGGTTGCGCAGAAGCAATCAAGCTTTCTTCCCATAAAAAAAGTTTTTTCAGCCTTTTTAATTCATCATTTTTCTTTTGTTGCTTTATCAGCAGGTCCCGGTAGAGCTTTTGAACCGAAAGCCTTCCATCCGAAGCCAGCTTCTTTTCTAATTCTTCCGATAAACTTTCTTCGCCCTGCAACATTTTTTTTAATTCGGCTATTGTTCCCAAAGATTCCACCCGCTTCTCGCCCTTCAAAACCACTCAAATTTTAAAAATTAACCAGTTGAAATGAATTCTTACTTATATTTAGCCATCAGCACCGAGAATCCTTTTAATATCTCTGATTAATTTAACTTGAGGGGTATTCTAATGTTAATTTTCCTAGTTTACCTTTTCTAAATTCCAGCAATAAACGGTCAGCAGTTTTCTCCAAATCAATCAGACCTCCCGCTTTTAAAAAGCCCCACCTTTTTCCCAAGGCTTGAAGCTGTTCTGATGTTGTTCTATTTTCACTAAGGTCCTTTATGTCATAAATATGCTCCAGTATATTTACTTCTCTTGCCTGCATCATTTTCAAAAACCGCTGGGCCACCTCTACCCGCTCATAAATCTCCTGCCTGACAGAGCCCGTTAAAGCCAGCATAAAACCGGTATCCGGGCCCGTAAACTTTGGCCATAACAGTCCAGGGGTATCTAACAACTCCAAAGTCCTGCCCACCCTGTACCACTGGTTTCCTCGTGTAACACCGGGTTTATTGGCTGTTACCGCTCTGCTTTTTCCGATAAGGCTGTTAATCAAGGTAGATTTGCCCACATTGGGTATGCCCACTACCATAATTCTTTGGGCTCTGGGATTTATACCTTTTTTGCTTCTGGCCTGATTATTCTCATCGGCTGCTTGTTCAATCATTTTCGATAATTTATTGATTTCCCTAGAATGCGAGGAAAGAGCGATAGCTTGCTTTCCGTTTTGGACTAAGTAATCTACCCATAGCATATTTCCTTTTTGATCCGCCAAATCAGCTTTATTTAACACCACAATTCTTTGTCTTAGTCTTAACAAATCCGCCAAATCCGGATTGCTGGAACTGATAGGTATCCGGGCATCGCGTAATTCCAGCACAATATCAATTAATTTAAGCTGTTCACTAAGTAAACGTTTGGCCTTGGCCATATGCCCCGGGTACCATTGGATCTCCATAATAACACCTACCTTATCGCACCGATTCTAGACACCGGCCAAAATGTTGCGACCGCCTTGCCTTTAACTAAATCACGGGATAAAGGACCCCAAACTCGACTATCTTGGCTGTTACTTCTGTTATCTCCCATCATAAAGTAGCAGCTATCGGGAATAAGAACCTTTTGAAAATCAGGGTAAACAAGATTAGGGGGTAAATAATTCTCCTTTAAGGGAACATCATCAATATATACCACACTATCACGTATCTCTATAGTTTCCCCCGGTAAACCAATAACTCTTTTAATAAAATCTTGGGAAGTGTCCAAAGGATAACGAAAAACGATTACTTCCCCTCTTTCGGGTTCTTTAAAGAAATTGCCCAATTTATTTACAAAGATTTTATCACCTACCATTAAGGTGGGCTCCATGGAGCCGGAAGGAATATAGAAAGGTTGAATTAAAAAGGTCTTGATTGCCAAAGCCAAAATGATGGCAATACCAAGTATTTCGATCCATTCCCAAATAATACTTTTTTGTTTTTGTCCCATTTTTACACCTCGATATCAAGCAAAAGAGGACTGACAAAGTCAGTCCTTATTTTAGTTTCTTTCTTTTATCCTAGCGGCCTTCCCTACCCGATCTCTCAGGTAATAAAGCTTAGCTCTTCTGACCTTGCCCTTTCTAACCACTTCAATTTTATCAACACGTGGGGAATGCACGGGAAAAATCCGTTCCACACCAACACCGTAGGACATACGTCTAACCGTAAAAGTTTCTTGCAAACCGCTGCCCCTACGACGAATAACTACTCCCTCGAAAACCTGAATCCTTTCTCTTGTGCCTTCAACTACCTTAACATGAACTCTAACTGTGTCCCCCGGCCTGAATTCAGGAATATCGTCTTTCATCTGTTCCCGTCCTAATGCTTGCACAATATCCATGTTTCTGCCTCCTTTCTTCTAAACCTATTCATCATCTAATCAAAAACAGTTCAACTAACTATGCTAAGTCCTGACCATTACCCTTTTTAGAACTACTTATCAAATCCGGGCGTCTTTCTTTGGTTCTTTTGATTGCTTGTTCTTGACGCCATTCTTCAATTTTTTTGTGATTACCCGACAAAAGAATTTCCGGCACCTCCATGCCACGGAACTCCCTAGGTCTTGTATATTGAGGATATTCCAGTAAGCCTTGACTAAAACTTTCCTCCAACAAGGATTGCTCGGCCCCAAGAACGCCGGGCAAAAGCCTGGTAACAGCATCGATTAATACCAAAGCGCCCAATTCCCCGCCGGTTATAATATAATCCCCTAAGGAGATCTCATCTGTCACTAGGTAGTTGCGAATCCTTTCGTCAACCCCCTCATAATGACCGCAAATTAAGATCAATCGTTTCTCTTGAGCCAGCTCCAATGCCAACTTCTGATTAAACACCCGCCCCTGGGGGCAAAGCAAAATGGTGCGAGGTTTTTTATTTCTTTCTAAGTCCCCTGCAATAGACTCCCAGGCCCTAAAGATAGGTTCCGGTTTTAGCACCATACCCGAACCTCCCCCAAAAGGGTAGTCATCAACCCGCCTATGTTTATCCACAGCATAATCCCGGAAGTCTGTCAAGACTACCTCTAGCAAATTCTTTTCAATGGCTCTTTTTACAATACTAGTTTTTAGCGGGCTAATAAATAACTCCGGAAAAATTGTTAAAACATCAATCCGCATAATTTAGCTCCTAATCCACCAGTCCCGGCAACAGATCTACCATGATCCTCCTGTTTTCCAAATCAATTGTTTGTATGCATTCCTTTATGGCCGGAATAAGGATTTCTTTATTGGTAGCAGGATGCATAACCTGATATACATCATTTGAACCGGTTTGAAAAACATCTTCAAGGTTGCCCAAAAATCGCCCCTCCATTGTAAAAACAGGTAGTCCTTGAAGTTGAAAAACATAATAACTCCCCTCCGGCAAAGGCATAACTTCATCAGAAGTTATTTTAATCAAGCAATCCCGTAAACTTTCAGCCGTCTTTAAATCTGACACCCCTTCCAAACCCAGAATCAACCATTTGTTGTGGAATCGTGAAGATGAGACTTTGAATTTTTCAAACCCGGCTTTGCTATGAATATAAACCTCTAAACCCTGCCGGAACCTTTCAGGAAAATCCGTTAGGGGCATCACTTTTAGCTCACCCTTATTACCTTGAGTCGTTAAGATCTTGCCAATTGCAACAAAGGAGTTTTCCTCCATCTGATTATTCACTTGTTCCACCCTTGCACTTTAATAATTTAATTATTCATAGGCTTTCTAGATTATTTCCACCAGGACCTTTTTGCTTTCCTTGGCGGAAGCTGCTTTAACAATTGCTCTGATCGATTTAGCTATTCTGCCTTGCTTTCCAATTACTTTTCCCATATCCTCTGAAGCAACTCGTAATTCAAGGGTTATTGACTTTTCGTCTTCAACAACACTTACCTTTACCTCATCAGGATTGTCAACAAGAGCTCTGGCAATTCCTTCGACCAGTTCCCTCACTTATAGTCCCCCTATTCAAAATTTAATAGTCAGCTAAACTTCCTTAGCATCAGCTATAGCTTGCATTACACCAGCCTTTTTAAATAAGGCTTTGACCGTTTCCGAAGGCTGGGCTCCACTATTGACCCATTTAATAGCCTTTTCAGTATCAATTTTTATTGTTTCCGGCTGGCTTACTGGGTTATAGTAACCAATTTCCTCAATAAAACGTCCATCCCTGGGAGATCTGGAGTCTGCCACTACCACCCTATAAAAAGGAGCTTTCTTTCCTCCCATTCTACGCAATCGAATCCTTGTTGCCAAAAATTTCACCTCCTTAAATGTTCGTCAATATTTAAAGGCTGCCACTATCTAAACAGTGGCAATTTATAGCCGCCTTTTTTGCCTTTCTTGCCTGTTGAAGAAAAATCTCCAAGTTGTTTCATCATTTTTCTTGCTTCGGTAAATTGCTTCAGGACCTTATTAACATCCTGCACTCTTGTGCCGCTTCCTTGAGCAATTCTTTTTTTACGACTTCCATTAATAATTTCCGGTTTTCTTCTTTCTTGCATCGTCATTGATTGAATGATGGCCTCTACCTTATTTAATTCTTTTTCATCTACTTGCATGTTTTTCAGCTGCTTTACTTGACCCATTCCCGGCAACATACCCAGTAAATCCTCCAATGGCCCCATGGATTTCATCTGATTTAACTGATCGAGAAAATCTTCTAAAGTAAATTCATTTTGGCGAAGCTTTCTTTCCATTTCTCTCGCCTTTTCCCTGTCTACCCCTGCTTGAGCCTTTTCTATTAAGGTCAGAACATCTCCCATGCCAAGAATTCTGGAGGCCATACGATCCGGGTGAAAGGGTTCCAGGGCATCAAGTTTTTCCCCCATACCTACAAATTTTATAGGCCTGCCGGTTACCGCCTTAGTAGACAAAGCGGCACCACCACGAGTATCACCATCCAATTTAGTCATAATAATACCATCTAAACCCAATGTCTTATGAAAATTATCTGCAACGGTAACGGCATCCTGGCCTGTCATGGAATCCACCACCAACAAGACCTCATGGGGTTTCACCGTTGTCTTGATATCTTTTAGTTCCTGCATCAGTTCTTCGTCAATATGGAGCCTGCCTGCAGTATCCAAAAACACTAAATCATTGCCATTTTTAACAGCTTGACTGATGGCGGCTTCCGCAATTCGCACGGGGCTAACTTTATCTCCCAAAGAAACAACCGGTATTTCTAACTGCTTACCAAGTACCTCTAACTGCTTTATAGCTGCCGGCCTGTAAATATCACAAGCTGCTAAAACTGGGCGCCTGCCCTGTTTTTTAAAATAGTTGGCCAGCTTACCTGCTGATGTGGTTTTTCCTGCGCCCTGCAAACCAACCAGCATAACTATAGTGGGTGGTTTTGCAGCCACAGCAATCTTATTTTGGCTTCCGCCCATTAACTGTGTCATTTCCTCATTTACGATTTTTATTACTTGTTGGGCAGGCGTTAGGCTTTCCATCACCTCAACACCTGTTGCCCTTTCTGTCAAAGTTGCTATAAAATCTTTTACCACTTTATAATTAACATCCGCCTCTAATAAGGCTAGCCTCACTTCACGCATCGCTTCCTGCACATCTTTTTCGGAAAGCTTTCCTTTACCCCTTAGTTTTTTAAAGGTGTTCTGCAATCTTTCAGTTAAACCGGAAAAGGCGCCCATTTTTTCTCCCCTTTTCTTAATGCCCAAATTTTAAAAGCTGATGAAGTGACTCCAATATTTGCTCTTTTGTTAACTCGTTGAGTTTAGCCGCAGAAATGAGTTTAATCAGCTTCTCCACCAGTTCTTGCTGCTTCATATGATGAGCTAAATAGCCCAGCTTCTCCTCATAGTCTTCCATTGTTACGTGAACTCTTTTCAATAAATCGTGAATTGCCTGCCTGCTTACCCCGGTCAGATCAGCTATTTCGCTTAAAGATAAATCCTGATGGTAATACAGCTCTACTATGTTTTTTTGCTTATCCGTTAATAAATTGCCATAGAAGTCATAAAGCCAAACAGTCCGCATCAACCTATCCAACATAATTTCAACCCCATGTAAAGTATTTTTCCTTTACACTTGAAGATTTTACTTTAAATCTGTTTGGCTGTCAATAGCTAACTTATAATGCGCTGGGAGGCTTCCTGAACCTTACGATAAATTTCCCCCTCATCCATCCGAAGGGCTTTGCCCTGTTCAATTAATACCTCTCCGTTAACTATAACCGTTTTCACGTCTCCCGGTTGGGCTGAATAAACCAAGTGGGCTATAATATTGTGCTGGGGATAAAAATGAGGCCGGTTGTTATCAACTAAAATTATATCCGCTTTATACCCCTTTTTTAAAATCCCAACCTTAGCCAGCCCCAAGGCTTTGCCACCGTTTCTGGTAGCCATTGCCAAAGCCTGGTAGGCATTAATTGCCATCGGATCAGAATGTTCGACCTTGTGCAGTAGGGCTGCCATCCGCATTTCCCCGAACAATTCTAAATTATTATTACTGGCCGGCCCATCGGTTCCCAGGGCAACCACCACATTCTTACTAAGTAAATCCGGTATCGGGGCCACCCCACTGGCAAGCTTCATATTGCTCTCAGGGTTATGTGCCACTTTCACATTATGTTCGGCCAAAATATCCAGTTCCTCCGGCTCTAAATGCACGCAGTGAGCCGCTAAGACCGGCAAGTCAAACAGACCTAAATACTTCATGAATTCCACCGGAGGTTTGCCATATTGTTTTTTAATATTTAGACTTTCATCCTTTGTTTCCGCAAGGTGGATATGTATCCCTGCCCCTAAA
>Ga0265293_10004260_pt1 | contig 25447 bp, 24 predicted proteins | sample Munlanlewell138R_FD_192505 | JGI IMG/M metagenome (GOLD analysis project Ga0265293, IMG submission 192505) | Leachate microbial communities from a municipal landfill in Southern Ontario, Canada - Leachate well 138R | ecosystem: Engineered > Solid waste > Landfill > Unclassified | place: Canada...
TGCTCCTGCACCAATAGCTTGAATTTCAGCAGCACCTTTTTCTCTTAAGACCCCTGCTAATGCTCCTGCAACAGAATTTGGACTTGACTTTGCTGATACTTTTAATACATCCATTATTAGCCCCCCTAACTAAATTTTTAAATATATCTTTATATTATAAATACAATATTTATTTAAAATTTATTATTTAGCATATTCAATTGCTCTAGTTTCACGGATTACATTCACCTTAATTTGACCAGGATAATCTAATTCAGCTTCAATTCTCTTTACTATTTCTCTTGCAGTATGGGTTATTTGACTCTCTGTGATTTCATCAGGTTTTACTAAAATTCTAATCTCACGCCCTGCTTGAATTGCATAGGATCTCTCTATTCCATCAAATGAATTAGCTATTTCTTCAAGCTTTTGTAATCTTTTTATATAGGCTTCCAGGGTTTCTCTCCTTGCCCCAGGTCTTGCTGCTGAAATTGCATCTGCAGCTTGTACTAGAACAGCTTCAACGGTTTGAGGTTCAAGATCACCATGGTGGGCAGCAATAGCATGTAAAACTTCTTTAGACTCTTTATATCGTCTGGCTAAATCTACCCCTATGTCAACATGAGGGCCCTCTACTTCATGATCTACAGCTTTTCCTAAATCATGTAAAAGTCCTGCTCGTTTTGCTATTTTAATATCTGCACCTAGTTCAGCAGCCATAATGCCTGCTAAATGAGCTACTTCAATAGAATGTTTTAATACATTTTGTCCATAGCTTGTTCTATACTTAAGTCTACCAAGAAGTTTGATTAATTCTGGATGAATACCATGAACTCCTACATCAAATCCAGCCTGCTCACCTTCTTCACGAATAATAGTTTCTACTTCTTTTTTAGCTTTCTCCACCATTTCTTCGATTCTAGCAGGATGTATTCTACCATCTACTATAAGCTTTTCTAAGGCAATTCTAGCTACTTCTCTTCTAACAGGATCAAAACCTGATAATACAACTGCTTCAGGAGTATCGTCGATAATTAAATCAATTCCTGTTAATGTTTCTAGTGTCCTGATATTTCTTCCTTCTCTACCAATGATTCTACCCTTCATTTCATCATTTGGTAGAGCTACAACTGTTACAGTGGCTTCTGCAACATGGTCAGCAGCACATTTTTGTATAGCAGTAGATATTATTTCTCTAGCTTTTTTATCAGCCTCTTCCTTAGCTTTGCTTTCCATATCCTTAATCATAATAGCAGATTCATGAACTATTTCTTTTCTAATTTCATCTAGTAGTATTTCTTTCGCTTCTTCTGAAGTTAAACCAGACAGTCTTTCTAATTCCAATACCTGAGACTTATAAACTTCATCAATTAAAGTCTCTTTATCTTCAACTTCCTTAAGCTTTTTAGCTAAAAGCTCTTCCTTTTTTTCAATAGAATCACTTTTTCTATCAATACTCTCTTCTTTGTTAAGAATTCGTCTCTCTAATTTCTGTAGCTCATTTCTTCGTTCACGATTTTCTCTTTCAGCTTCATTTCTTAGTCTATGGATTTCTTCTTTCACTTCTAGTAAAAGCTCTTTTTTGTGAGCTTCACTTTCTTTTTCAGCATCTTCAATAATTTTCTTAGCTAACTCTTCAGCATTATTTATCTTACCTTCTCCAATTGTCTTTCTAACTAAATAACCAACGAGAATTCCAATAATTGCTCCAAGAATTGCAAACAAAGTTTCAATAACTAAACACCTCCATTGTATAAAGTTTTCAAGTTCCACATTGCATTTCAATTTTCATCAATTAAAACTATGTGTTTCAAATCTAAAGATTATAAACATGTATTAAATACATATAGTTTAATTCTATTACTTTTATGATATAATGTCAAGATGTAATTAGGGTGTAATCTTTGCTACAGTACTCTCAGACCCTTTTAAATCAACTCTATAGGCATTACTGCCAATGGCAGATAGATGATGATTATGCGTAACCATTATTATTTGTCTATTAAATAATTCAGAGGTTTGCTTTAGAAAATCAGCAACATTAAAGATATACTCATCACTAACATGCTTTGCTGGCTCATCAAGGATTAAAGGACCTTCTATTTTAGGTTTATGGGTTTGTAAAAAGGCAATTCGAAGAGCCAATGATACAATATCCACAACTCCTCCTCCCCTAGATAGTTCAGGTTTAGTTTTAATCACCATATTCTCAATCTGATTAATTACATAGAATTCAGCATTTGACTTACCCCTCTGTTCTTCAATTTCTATTAGAAATTCAATATCTGATTCAAAGACGAACTGTAGACATTTTGTAACTAGAGATTCAACTTGTCTTTTAGCCTGTTCTCTTGCAAATTCAGATGTTTTTTGAAATAGAAGACTTACTTTTGTTAATAAATCTATGTCTTGTTCTATATTTAGTATAGTCTCTTTATTGGATTGTAATTGCTCTATAATTTTGTCTCTCTTTCCTAATTCCCTAGATAAAAACTCCTTTGAGGATATCAGATAATTATCAAGTTCTTGCAAATCTTTTATCATATTATCACTTCTTTTCCAATAAATCTTTTGGCAATAATTGGTTAGCTTCTTTGAATAATTTATCAATCTCTGATGTTAGTTTATTAATTTCAGTTTCTAATTCTTCAGGTTTCACTCCTAGATCTTTTAATTCATTGATTATCTCTTCTTCCTGTTGGTTTAGTTGTTCTAATCGTGCTTCTGCCTTATATTTTAGATTTTTAGCCTTTTCTAAGCTCTCTTTTAAATTATTTAGTTCTTTTTCATAACTCATATATATACCTCCTATTTATAATGGCTTATAATATGATTAATCTTATCATTGTCAATATTACTAAAACACAAAGGACAAGTTTCTTGCTTCAATAAAATTTCTTTATATTGGGATAGTTGAAACTTTATTTCATTATTATACTTTGATAATGAATCATTTGTATTTTTAATTTCACTTTCATTTAAATTATAGACATTTTCAAGTTTCTTTAACCTATTTAACAAAATGATTTTATCTTGTAAATCCATATGAATATTAGAGATCTTATGAACTTCATTCAGCTTTTCAACATATTTTTCTCCTAGGGCTAAGCTTTTTCTTAAGGAAAACTCTCTATCCTTTATAGAAATAAGATTTTTTAATTCGTTAATATAGTTATGAATTTTGTTAATATTGTTTTGAAGTGTATCTAAGTCTTTTAATTTACTTGATATAATATTAAGTTCTTTAATTTCATGTTTTATCTTTTGGAGCTTTGATTTACGATCTATTAATTTAATTTCCAAATTATATAATAATGTTATATTTTGGATATTATTTTCAGCTTTATGAATGTATTTTAATGAATTGACAATATTAATATTCTGTTGTTTATTCAAAGATAGTCTACTTATTAAGTTGCTTTGTGTGGTTAAATAATTGCAATGACTTACTTTCAAAGTAATAAGGTTTAAAAGATTATATATTTCTTCAATATTACCCAGTTTTTCCAGATAATAATTGGTTTCCTTTTTTTCTTGAAAGAGTATGGAAAGCTTTTCATATATCTTTTTATATTTAGATAATCTATTACTCTTTTCATATATATTTTTTCTTATTAATTCAATTTCATTTATTCTAATATTTAATTCATCTAAATATTCATATTTTATTAATTCTTTTTCTAACTCTACAATACTATCATCTAAAAGTCTTTTGTTACTAGATAGATTTCTGCTGTCTCTTAAGGTTTCTCTTAAGGCATCATCAATAATATTAACGCCTACAAGACGACCAATTGAGCTTGACCTTGTAGAAGACCTTTCTGACAGTAAAAAAGCACCTTCTAATTGGTCACTCAAATTAATGGATTTTGAAAGATCACTATCTAATAGAATTTTTTTAATGCCAGTTGCCTCAATAATTTCTTGAGGGACAGATGTTCCAAATCCCTCAAACTTCATTTCATTATTATTTGAATCATATAGTAAATAAATATTTTTATTCTTACTTCTATATCTTTTAATTTTTGTACCATCATTAAATGCAATAGTAACACTACATTCACTTTCCCCTTCCCTTATAAAATAATCACCGGAAGGTTCATTGAAAAGCACCCATCTAATTCCTCTTAGAATTGCAGTTTTACCACTATCAGAGGGTCCCACAATTACATTTAATTGACTATCAAATTCAATAATAGTATGCTTATGTGATTGAAAATTCTCTAGAATTAATTTTTCAATATATTTCATCTTTAATCACCATTTAAGCCTTTCATCTGACTAAGTGCAATTCTTCTAAGTGCTTCTTCTTTTACTTTATCTTCTACACCTTCTGCACTAGATACTTCAATAAGAACTTCGTTAATGTCCATCTTTTCAAAATCTAAAGCGGCATCTATAGTTTGTTTGAATTCAATAATTCTTTCATTTTTAAATAAGTTTTTTTCAATTTCTCCTCTATCTAATACTTCCTCTCCTGGTAAGGCAGATTTCAAAGGAATTTCTTTAATTATAATATCATCTATTAACTCTATCAATATTACTTTTGGTATTCTTTCCATTTCTCTTAAACTATTTGCTATCCTTACCATACTTCCTGGGTTTATAAAATATTTATTTCCAATTTTAGTAGTATTGAAGCCTGCATGGTAATGGCCTGAAAGAGTAATATCTGCCATGGTTTCTTTAATATCATCAATCAAGGTATGGGGTACTTCTTTAATAAATGGCTTATCTAATAACATACCATGAACCATATGAATGGAATAATTTACATTAGGTTCTACATCTTTTACTAAATAATAATCTAAATTAGTAGTTGAGTCTATATCATATATGTAGGGTTGACCTGTTAATTGAACCCTTATATTATCTTTTTCAAGAATTATTTTATCTTCATTTTTTATTATTCTAATTACTCCTAATACATCTAATAGCCCTAGCATTGTTCTATTTAGAGTATCAGGATTATGACCATAAATATCATGATTACCGCTTATTAAATAAATTGGTACCTGTATTTTAGCTAAGATTTTTGCGAACTTACTAGCAATAGTTATAGATACATCAGGTCTATCAAATAAATCTCCACCGTGTAGAAGAAAATCTATATTATACTCTTTAATAATATCGGTTATTTCCAAAAGTTTATTTTCCACAGTATCTATAAATATGTCTTTTCTATTTTTTGGTGTATTTCCTCTAATATGAGTATCCGTAAAAAATAAAAGTTTCAAACTCAACACCTCACAGATAAACCTCCTATAAAAGGAGGTTTATTCTTATTTACTTCTCCTTAGAATCCTTTGATTCATCTGGGGAGCTACAATTATCTTCAATTAAACCAAATAGAACACGAATTTTGTTTTCAATTTCTAATGAAATATCAGGATTTTCTTTTAAGAAATCCTTAGCATTTTCTCGGCCTTGACCTAACTTATGTTCATTGTAACTATACCAAGAGCCAGATTTATTTATTATATTAGCAGTTACACCAGTATCTAATATATTGCCTTCCTTAGATATACCAGTTCCATACATAATATCAAATTCTGCTTGTTTAAATGGTGGGGCTAATTTGTTTTTTACGACCTTTATTCTAGTTCTATTTCCAATGATTTCATCACCCTGTTTTATGGAGTCTATCCTTCTTACATCTAATCGAATACTAGCATAGAATTTTAATGCTCTACCTCCCGTTGTAGTTTCAGGGCTACCGAACATTACACCAACCTTTTCCCTTAGTTGATTTATAAAGACTACAGTTGAATTAGACTTATTTATAGAACCTGCTAATTTTCTAAGGGCCTGAGACATAAGTCGAGCTTGAAGTCCAATGTGACTATCTCCCATTTCTCCTTCAATTTCTGCTTTAGGTACAAGAGCTGCAACAGAGTCAATAACAACTATATCTATGGCACCACTACGAACTAAAGCTTCAGCTATTTCTAATGCCTGCTCACCTGTATCAGGCTGAGATATTACTAGATTTTCGATGTCTACACCTAGTCTCTTTGCATAAGCTGGATCTAAAGCATGCTCTGCATCTATAAATGCAGCTATACCACCTAATTTTTGGGACTCAGCTATAACATGAAGTGACACAGTAGTTTTTCCCGATGATTCTGGACCAAATACTTCTATTATTCTACCACGCGGTAATCCCCCAATACCCAATGCTATGTCAAGATCCAAAGAACCTGTTGGGATTACATCAATGTTTAATTTTGAATCTTCACCAAGACGCATAATTGAACCTTTACCAAACTGTTTCTCAATTTGACTTAAAGCCAAATCTAAAGCTTTCTTCTTCTCCGTATTGTCGATCATAAGCATTCCAGTTTAACTGGATTCACCCCTTTCTCATTTCGAACATTAGTTCAAGTATATATTACATCATATTTTTAATTTAGTCAATCATAAATTCAATAAAAATTTTCTTAGTTCAGAAAAAGCCCTAGTAGTAGCTTTGCTTTGTATAGCCTCTCTATTTCCAGTGAAATTACACTTGACTATCTCTGACTTTTCCCTATTAGAAATACATAAATAAACTAAACCCACAGGTTTATTAGTCGTCCCACCATCAGGGCCAGCTATTCCTGTAATAGATAATCCTAAATCTAAGTTACGCCTTTTAAGAAGTCCATTAACCATTTCCTCAGCAGTTTCTTCGCTTACGGCACTAAAGTTTTCTAAGGTACTTGGATTTACATCAACTTCTTCTATTTTGGAATTATTACTATAGGTTACAATACTCCTATCAAATACCTGTGATATTCCAGGTATTTGGCTAAAACGGCTACTTATTAAACCTCCAGTACAAGATTCACAAAAACCAATTTTATAGTTTTTTTCTTTTAACATTTCAAATACTACTGATTCAATAGGTACATTATCATATCCATATATATATTCATAGAATCTATTTTCTATAGTTTTAATTATGTTGTTTATTTTTTCTTCAACAATTTCTTTATTATGGCCCTTTCCTATTATCTTTATTTCAACTTCACCTTCTTTGGCAAAGGTTGCTATTGTAATATCAGAATCATTATTTATTAGGTCTGTTATCTCCATTTCAAGTTGGGATTCTCCTATACCAATAATATTAATAGATCTTTTTATAATATTGAAATCTTTATGTATAAGAGGAATTACTTCATTATTAAACATTAATTCCATCTCCCGTGGAGGGCCTGGCAACATTATTATAGTTTTATTGTCAAAATATAAGAATATTCCAGGAGCAGTGCCAATAGAATTTTGTAGAAACTTACTACCCTCTGGCCTTGTGGCTTGCTTTAAATTATTAGATGCCATGAATCTATTAAAATTATTAAATTTTTCTTTAATAAGCTCTTCCATGTTTTTATCATTAATCAGCTTCAATCCAAAGGTTTCAGCAATAACATCTTTAGTCATATCATCGGCAGTAGGTCCTAAGCCACCAGTGGTAATGATTAGGTCTGACCGCTGTAATGATATTTTAATTGTATTTTTTACTCTTTCCATATTATCATCTACAGATGTATGATGATATACTTCAACACCTAAATCTAGTAATCTACTAGCAAGAAATTTGCTATTAGTATTTAAAGTACTTCCAGTTGTAATTTCAGAACCTATCGTAATAATTTCAGCTATCATATTTTTATCACCTATTATTTAATCCCAAATTTTAGAGTAGTTTTGTTCTTATAAATATAATCTATCCCAGACAATACAGTAAAAAACAAGGAAACATATAGTAAAATCATATCAAAGGGAAAACCAATTAAATTAAAAGGAAAGTTATTAATTAAAAGGCATATTATAGCAATTAGCTGAGTAACTGTTTTTATTTTACCTAAAGAGCTGGCAGCTATGGTGACACCCTCTGATGCTGCAATTACCCTAAAGCCTGTAATAGTAAATTCCCTAGCAATAATCACTACTACAACCCATCCAGGCACTTTACCAAATTCAACAAGTGAGATTAGTGCTGCTGATACTAATACTTTATCTGCCAATGGATCAATGAATTTACCAAAATTAGTAATCATATTTTTACTTCTTGCAATATATCCATCCAGTGTATCAGTAAGGGAAGCAAATATAAATACTCCAGCGGCCAAATAACTGCTATATGGTAAATTAGAATAAAGTACTAGCATAAAAACAGGAACTAAAAATACTCTAAATATTGTTATTTTGTTTGCTAAATTCATTTAATTACCTCCCCTATTAAGTCGTATTCTAAATAATCAGTTATTCTTACTTCAATAAATTTACCAAGTTCTAATGGACTAGAATCATTAATATAGACTATTCCATCTATATCAGGGCTATCCATATATGTCCTACCAATATAATTATTATCTCCACTAAACTCTTCTACTAAAACAGTGAATATCTTCCCGACTTTGCTCCTCATAATATCTTCAGATATATTATTTTGAAGCTCCATAAGCCTATCTCTTCTAAATTCCTTTATTTTTTCAGGAACTTGGTTGGAAAGATTATAAGCAGGAGTATCTTCTTCTCTAGAATAAACAAAGACTCCTAATCGTTCAAACTTAATTTCATTAACAAAATCATAAAGCTCATCAAAGTCATCTTCAGTTTCTCCAGGAAATCCTACAATAAAAGTAGTTCTAATAACTAGTTCTGGAATCTGTTTTCTTAATTTAGTTATTAAAGATATTATATTTTCTTTACAAGTTCGCCTATTCATTGTTTTTAAAACATTATTGTTAATATGTTGTAAGGGTATATCCACATATTTTACTACTTTTTCATTGTTTTTTAGTGAATAGATAAGATTATCATTAAAATTATCTGGATAAAGGTATAGTACTCTAATCCAAACTAGACCATCAATTTTATCTAATTTATCTAAAAGTTTATACAATGTATATTCACCATATAAATCAATTCCATAATCAGAGGTATTTTGCCCAATAAGAATAATCTCCTTTACACCATTGGAGGCTAAATACTCTACCTCTTTTATGATATCTTCCATTCTTCTACTTCTATGTTTGCCTCTTAATTTTGGAATAATACAATAAGTACAAAAATTATCGCATCCTTCTGATATTTTCACATACTCAGTAGTGTTAAAGTTAATTCTACTAACTTCCTCTAAATAATCCATATTTATGTTACCTGTTTTTCTTATTTTTTCTGGATTTTTCTTTAAGTTTTCAATTAATGAAGAAATCTCCTTAATATTACCAGTACCAATAATAGCGTCTATTTCGGGGATTTCATCTATTAATTCCTTAGAATATCTTTCAGCTAAACAACCAGCTAATATTAAGTATTTACAATTACCTTCATTTTTATATCTAGTCATTTCCCAAATTGTTTCTATAGATTCTTCTTTTGCTTTTTCGATAAAACCGCAGGTATTAACAATAATTATATTTGCCTCATCTAAAGAATTGGCTACAGGATAATCGTTATTTTTTAATATACTTAACATCAATTCTGAATCAATTTCATTTTTTGAACATCCTAAAGTGACTACAAAAATTTTATAAATATCCATTTTATCGCTCCTTAGTTATTGAATCTAAATCTTCTTGTGACAATAATACTTTTCTTGGCTTACTACCTTCATAGCCTCCAATAACACTACGCTCTTCCATCTCATCTATTATTCTAGCAGCCCTTGCATAGCCAATTTTTAATCTTCTTTGTAGTAATGATATAGAAGCTTGTCCCTCCTCTACAACTAATTCTATGGCTTTGGGCAATAATTCATCACTATCATCGAAATATATTTCCTTAGGATTTTCTACCACTTCAATTATTCCTTCATCGTATTCTGTTATGTCTTGAGCTTTCAAAGAGTTTACAATGGATTCTACTTCTTCATCTGATATGAATGCACCTTGAACTCTAGCAGGCTTAGAATAAAATGAAGGATAGAATAGCATATCACCTTTCCCTAGAAGCTTTTCAGCACCTGACATATCTAGAATAGTTCTAGAATCAACCTGTGAAGATACAGCAAAGGATATCCTTGAAGGGATATTAGCCTTTATGGTGCCTGTAATAACATCGACAGAAGGTCTTTGGGTCGCAACTATGAGATACATACCTGCAGCCCTTGCCATTTGAGCAAGCCTACAGATATAGTCTTCAATTTCTTGAGCGGCAACCATCATTAAATCAGCTAATTCATCAATTATTATAACAATCATAGGAAGTTTATCTTTTTTGTCTTGAACTTTGCTATTATAAGAACTAATATCTCTGACATTGTTTTGAGCAAATATTTTATATCTTTTTTCCATTTCTTCAACTGCCCAATTAAGAGCAAAGGCAGCTTTTTTTGCATCTGTTACAACAGGAATTAATAAATGAGGAATTCCATTATATATACTTAACTCTACGACCTTTGGATCTATTAATAGTAGCTTAACATCTTCTGGAGAAGATTTGTATAATATACTCATGATAATTGTATTAATACAGACAGATTTCCCAGAGCCAGTAGCACCTGCTATAAGAAGATGAGGCATCTTATCAATAGTGGACACGATTACATTACCTGATACATCCTTACCAAGGGCAAGGGGAATATTAGAGTCAATGGATTTATATTCATCTGACATTATGATTTCTTTAAGTAATACAGAACTTTTAACCTTATTGGGAACTTCAATACCTACTGCAGATTTACCTGGTATAGGAGCCTCGATTCTAATATCCGATGAAGCTAAACTAAGGGCAATATTGTCAGATAAGGAGACTATTTTACTTAACTTTATTCCTGGAGAAGGTTGCAATTCATAACAGGTAATAGTAGGGCCTACATTGATTTCAAGGATTTTAGCATCAATTCCAAAATTCTTCATTGTCTCTTCAATTATTTTAGCATTATTTAATATTTCCTTTTTATTATTTACATCTTGATTTGTAATGGGAGACTTTAATAAGGCTAAAGAAGGGATAGAATATGTAGAAATATGATTTTTATTTTGCTTTATCTTAATTTCATTGTCAATAGTGTCTACCCCTTGTTTTATATTTATATCTCTTAAAGAGTCCTTTTTCTGTGTTTTAGTATAGTCTAGTATCTTTATTTCTTCTTTATTCGTCTCTATAAAAGTCTCATTGCTAATCTTAGGTTCAGAACTATTGTCAACAACTTTTTGTGGTTTGTTTTTCAAAAAATTAATAATATCAATTATTTTGATATTTGTAATCAGCAAAATATTGATAAATATAATAAAACCTAAAATTAGATAAGTTCCTACAGAGCCAAATAGTTTGTAAAAAAAATATCCTAAAAAACTACCTATTATTCCTCCGCTTTTTCCAGTTTCACTTAAATCTATGGAACTATTAATTCTTTCTTTAAAGTTAAGATCTAAGGAATTTACTCCATCAAAGAGTATTAACATGCTTAAAAAGATAAACAAAATTGATAAGATTAATTTTCCTTCCTTGTTATCAAATTTGTTTATAATAAAAATAATTCCACTTATTGCTACAGCTAAGGGGAAAACATAAGCACCGAAACCCATGGACGAAAAGCTAATTCCTCTGAGGATAGAACCTACTATTCCCATCTTAGAACTAAATAAACTTATCATAGATAATAGGCTTATAGCTATAATAATAACTCCATAAATATCCTTGCTAAAATTACTTTTCTGTATTTTTTTGTTATTACTTTTTTTACTATTTTTTTTCAATGGAGTCACCTCAACTTCCTAATCTAAATTAATCCACTAATTATTGTAATAATACCAATGGCCCAAAGATAGTATGAAAAATAATGTAACTTGTTTTTATTTAATAATCTTACTAAAAATCTAATTGAAAATATACCAACTATTGCTGATATTAATACACCAGCAATTAAAGGTAGATCGATTAATATTTCAGAATTTGATTTTATTAGTTTTAATATTCCAAGTAACCCTGCTCCAAATGTAGCGGGTAAAGCAAGTAAAAAGGAATATTCTGTAGCTAATGGTTTATTTAGTCCTCTTAATAATCCTGCTACTATGGTAGAACCAGATCTTGAAATTCCAGGGATTATGGCAATTCCTTGAGCAGTTCCAATAATTAATGAGTCTACATAAGACATCTTGCTTATGTTTTTGTTTTGATATGCTTTTTTCTCAGAAAACCATAATAATAGTCCTGTAACTAAAAAGGCAATTCCTATAGGTAATATTGAGGTATATAAAGATTCAAAAAAATCTTCAAATAAAAGACCAACTATAGCAGTAGGAATAGAACCTATAATAATTAATAGTGCTAATTTTTGATGTTTATTAATTTTTTCAACTTTATTTCCCTTTACAATAGAAAAAATAAGCTTAAAGAATTCTACAATCATCTTGAGTATATCGTTGAAATAAACAATGAATATGGAAATTAGAGTTCCAAAGTGTAACATCTCTGTAAAGAATAGATTTCCCTCTTTAATACCGAAAAACTTTTGTAATAAAGCCAAATGTCCAGAACTGCTAATAGGTAAAAATTCTGCAACACCTTGAAAAATTCCTAAAATTATAGCTTGAAAAAAACTCAAGTAAATTACCCCCTTTAAAGTAGATCCTTTAGTTATTATAGCACAATTTAAAAACCTATTCTATGTATTTTTACTATCTATCATAGCATATAGTTTTTTTAAAGCCTTTGAAAAACCACCTACTTCATCTATTAATTTATATTTTACAGCTTCTTCCCCAACAAGTATAGTGCCTACATCATTGGCTATTTCATCTGTAGAGTACATTAACTCTTTTAGTGTTTTCTCTTGAATTTCTGAAGTTCTAAGGATAAAATTAATAATTCTTTGTTGCATTTTTTCAAAGTATCGAAAGGTTTGTGGTACTCCAATGACTAGACCAGTAGTTCTAATGGGGTGTATAGTCATAGTGGCGGTAGGTACTATGAAAGAATAATCAGTTGATGTGGCAAGTGGTGCTCCAATACTATGACCACCACCTAATACTAAAGATACTTTAGGCTTATCTATTGAATTCACCAACTCAGCTAAAGCCAATCCAGCCTCTACATCTCCTCCCATAGTATTAAGAATAATAAAGATACCTTCAATTTTAGGGTCTTGCTGGGCAGATATAAGTAGGGGAATAATATGTTCATATTTAGTAGCTTTTTTATCACTTGGAGAAATATTATGTCCTTCAATTTCTCCAATAATAGATATAAATTGAATATTATTTTTAAATTCCGAAATGTTTGCAATTCCTAGTTCTTTAATGTTTTCTATTTTTTCATTTTTATCAGAATTATTTTCTTTAATAGTCTTATTCATTTTTTTCCTCCTATAATCCTTTTATGTTTATATCATTTACTATAAAATCAATAATATTCTAATAAAAAAAGATGGATATCTAAATAAATATCCATCTTAATACTGTATAGTTTAATATGCTCATTTGTGTAATCAAGGATCTAATTCGATAATAATCATATCATAGCCTATTTTTCTAATTGCTTCCCATGGTATTTCCATTCCATTGGATTCTAGTCCTAAAATTCTAAAACCCAATCTTCTATCAGGAACTAATAAAGAAACTATCTCACCATTTTTTTCATCAATCAGAAAATCAATATCTGCAATTAAACCTAGTCTACCACCATTATTTAAATTGACTATTTCTTTTTGACCTAATTCAAATAATCGCATAAAATCTCCTCCTAGTTATATATATTAAATGATATTCTAGGATAAAATAATTATGCATTATCATTTATGATAACATCTTATTTGATAGTTAATAACCAGAATGTCCAAAACCACCTTCTCCCCTAATGGTTTCTTCTAATTCATTAACTACTACTAGGTCAGCCTTTTCATACTTTACAAACACCATCTGTGCAACTCTATCTCCTGGATTAATTATATAGGCTTCATTACTAAGATTAATTAGAATTACTTTTATTTCTCCTCTGTAGTCACTATCTATAGTGCCGATTCCATTGGCTAATGTAATTCCGTGATTTAAAGCCATCCCAGATCTTCCTCTTATTTGGGCCTCATAACCTTCTGGTATTGAAATAAACAAGCCTGTTGGTATTAATACTCGATCTAAAGGTTTTAACTCTATAGACTCCTGTATATTAGCTTGTAGGTCTAAACCTGCAGAGCCTTCTGTTTTATATTTTGGCAATCCAAATTGGCTTTTATTTATTATATTTACTATCATATTGATCACACTCCATTAAAATAATATACTTTTTATTTTTTCATTATCTATATTTTTGTTTTCAGTAGGGCCTACATATGCAATATTGAGCTTTTCTTTATTAAAAACGGTTTCAATAACTTCTACTATATCTTCCATTCTTATTCTATCTATTTTAGATAATATTTCATCTTGAGAATAGACTTTATTAAATGTAGAAAGAGATTTGCCTATTTCATACATTCTGCTGAATGTGCTTTCCATGCCTAGAACATAACTTCCTTTCAACTGTTCCTTAGATTTTATTAGTTCATTTTTTGATACATAATTTCTTTTTACATCATTTATTTCTTTATTAATATGTTTTATTGTTTTTAGTAGTTGATCTGGATGAAGTCCAATATAAATAGTTAGTATACCTACATCCTTATATGATGAGGGAAAGGACTCTACAGCATAGGCAAGTCCTAAATTCTCTCGTATATTTTGAAATAACCTAGAACTCATGCTGCCACCAAATATATTATTTATAACTAAGAGGGATTCAATATTAGAAGAAACTATGGGTAAGCCTTCCATCCCTATACAAAGATTTAATTGCTCAGTATCCTTATTAATCCCTTGTAGTTTATTTGTAAAACTATAATTATTAATAATATTTCTGTTTTCAGAATGTTTATCTAATATATTGAAATTCCCAAAATAATAATTCAGTCTTTTCATAATATCCCCAGTATCAATATTGCCAGCAATAGATATAACAATGTCTTCAGGTCTATAATTATTTAAATAATAATTAATTATTTTTTCTCTATTTAAATTTTTAATGGTCTCTTCTTTTCCTAATACCGGATATTCAAGGCTTGTATTTTCAAACATTATTTTAGATAATAACTCATGTGTCATATCCTCTGGTGAATCTAAGTACATATTAATTTCTTCAAATATTACTGCCTTTTCCTTCTCTATTTCTTCTTCAAGAAACAAAGAATTGTTTAACATATCTCCTAATACTTCTATGGCGATGTCAATATGATTATGAAGAACCTTAGTATAATAACATGTGCTTTCTTTTCCTGTAAAAGCATTTAACTGTCCACCAATATCATCTATTGACTCAGCAATATCTTTAGCCGTTCTATTTTTTGTACCTTTGAAAAGCATATGCTCTATAAAATGGGAAACACCGTTATTATACTTGTCCTCCTTTATTGAACCATTATTGATAATAATCCCCATGGAAACAGAGTTAACATAGGATATCTTTTCCATGATAACTCTTATCCCATTATCTAATTTATCTATTAAATACATTTTTTCCTCCTGTGTTACTAGTAATTTTTCATTACATCACTTATTGTACCAATTTTATATCCTTTTTCATATAGAAATCTTATTATTTCTGGTAATGCTTTCACAGTTTCTTCTGTAGGATGCATTAATACAATAGCAGCATTATGATATTTTTCAGTTACTCTTTTTATTATTATATCCTTCGTACTATCTTTTCTCCAATCTATTGTATCTATGCTCCACATTATAAGTTGATATCCTAAATCTTTTGCAGCTTTAACTGTATCGTTATTATAAGCACCTGAAGGAGGTGCAAAATATTTTAAATCAATGTTTAAAATGTTTTTAATCGTACTATGAGCTTTATATATTTCTTCCTTATTTCTCTCATATGATAGTTTATCATAATCCATATGATTATAACCATGGTTTCCAATTTCATGCTTTTCATCATAAATTAACTTTAATATATCTGGATTTTTTTCTACCCACTTTCCTGTTACAAAATATGTAATATTAATATCATTTTTTTTAAATGTTTCCAACATATTTGGAATATACTCATTTCCCCAATCAACATTACAAGCAAAGGCTATAACCTTATCATCTATATTCCCTTGATAGTAAACATCTGGATTAAAGGTTTCCTCTGAATTATTATAAATCATTATTGCAACTAATGAAAGTACAAATAATACTAATAATATCAAAAAAACAAATAATGTCTTTCTGCTAATTATAATTAATCTCATATATATCCCTCCAATGTGTTTTACATTATATATATTCAAGGGATAAAATATTATACTAAAAATAAAAACATGAACCTTAAGGTTCATGCATTCATGTATTATTCTTGAGTTTTGGGTTCTTCTGGTAAAAGAACTTTCCTAGATAAATTAATTCTACCCTGATTATCTATTTCCATTACCTTGACTAATATTTCATCTCCAATAGCCAATACATCTTCTACTTTATTTACCCTTTCCCTTGCTATGTTAGATATATGAAGTAGACCTTCTTTTCCATTTAACACATCTACAAAGGCACCAAAAGTTGTTATACGAGTTACTTTGCCTAGATAGATATCTCCAACTTCAACTTCCTTGACAATTTTATTTATCATATCCATAGCCTTTTCTCCTCCTTCAGAAGATGTAGCAGCTATGAATATTTTTCCTGAATCATCTACTATGTCAATTTTTACACCAGTTTCATCGATTATTTTGTTTATCATCTTTCCGCCAGGTCCAATAATATCTCTAATCTTATCTGGATTTACTAACATAGTATACATTTTAGGTGCATAAGGAGATAAGTTTTCCCTTGGTGTTGAAATAGACTCAGCCATTTTATCTAAAATATAAAGTCTGCCTAATCTTGCTTTTTCTAAAGCTTCCTCTAAAATAGGCTTATCTATTCCAGCTATTTTAATATCCATCTGTATAGCTGTAATACCATCTCTTGTTCCAGCAACTTTAAAATCCATGTCTCCTAGATGGTCTTCCATTCCTTGAATATCAGATAAAATTGCTACTTTATCTTTTTCTTTAATTAATCCCATGGCGATTCCAGCTACAGGAGCTTTAATAGGTACACCTGCATCAAGCAAAGCTAGAGTACTACCACAAACACTTGCTTGGGAAGAGGAACCATTTGAACTAAGAACTTCTGATACAAGCCTAATTGTATAAGGAAAGTCATCTTCAGATGGAATAACAGGTTCTAAAGCTCTTTCTGCTAATGCGCCATGTCCAATTTCCCTTCTACCTGGACCCCTAAGTGGTCTAGTATCGCCTACTGAATATGGTGGGAAGTTATAATGATGCATATATCTTTTAGATTCCTCATCTCCCAATCCATCTATTACTTGAGCATCGCTAATAGCCCCTAGGGTAGCAATAGTAAGGACTTGCGTTTGGCCTCTTGTAAATAATCCCGATCCATGAGTTCTTGGCAATAATCCTACATCAGTGGTAATAACACGAATTTCATCTGCCTTTCTATTGTCGGGTCTTATTCCTTCTTCAAGGATTAGTCTCCTAACTTCTTCCTTTAACATATTTTCTATTATCTCATCAATGTCTTTGTTTGCTTCTGGGTATTCTTCTAAAAATACCTCTTTAATCTCCTTGCTAACACTATCAATATTATCTAGTCTTTCTTGTTTTTCAACTGTATTTATAGCCTCAATTAGTTTTTCTCTACCATAAGCAATTACTTTTTCTTGAATTTCTTGATCTGGCTTAAATACATCATATTCTTTCTTTTCTTTACCTACTTCCTTTGCAATATTATTAATAAAATCACATAATTTAGCTATTTCTTTGTGGGCAGTTAAAATCCCTTCTAACATAATACTCTCTGTTACTTCTTTTGATCCTGCTTCCACCATCATAACAGCATCCTTTGTACCAGCTACTACTAAATGAATCTCAGATTTATCTCTTTCTTCACTGTTTGGATTTAAAATAAACTTTCCATCTATTAATCCTACTAAAACAGATCCTGTAGGTCCATTAAAAGGAATATCTGATATTGACAATGCGATTGAAGAACCAATCATGGCAACTATTTCAGGGGAATGATCTTGATCTACAGAAAGAACTGTAGCTATAACTTGTACATCGTTTCTATATCCATCTGGAAATAATGGTCTAATAGGTCTATCTATAAGCCTTGATGTTAAAATTGCCTTTTCACTAGGTCTTCCTTCTCTTTTAATAAATCCACCTGGTATTTTTCCAGCTGAATATAATTTTTCTTCATAGTCTACACTAAGTGGAAAAAAATCTATCCCTTCTCTAGGTTGTTTAGAAGCAGTAGCCGTTGCCAGTACTACTGTATCTCCATATTGTACTAGACAAGCACCACTTGCTTGTTCTGCAACTTTCCCTATGCTAACTAAAAGATCTTTACCAGCCAATTTGTATTGAAATTTTTTCTCCATGCAATACCTCCTTGATTTTTTATATATTTATTATATCCTTTGTTATTATAAAATATCTAGAATAAATCAATAGAGCGGGAGTATCCCGCTCTTATTAACCTCTGATGCCTAATTTTTCAACTAAAGAACGATATCTTTCAATATCTTTGTTTTGAAGATACTTTAAGAGTCCTCTTCTTTGACCTACCATTTTAAGTAATCCTCTTCTGGAATGATGGTCTTTTTTATGAGCCTTTAAATGCTCATTTACAGAATTTATTCTGTATGTTAAAATAGCAATTTGTACTTCTGGTGAACCAGTGTCACCCTCGTGCAACTTGTATTCATTAATGATTCCTTCTTTTACTTCTTTTGTCAACATATAAAACACCTCCATTTTTTTAATACTCCTATAGCTTTGTAATACGCTGAGGATACGCAAAACATAGCCCTAGGAAAGTTACCAAATATAATATTATCACAATAAACAATAAATGTAAATATTAATATCTATTTTTGATAGTATCTATATCTATCTTCATTTGGTTTATTAATTCCTCAACATTTCCAAACTTTATATCATCTCTTATGAAGTCAATAAATTCTATTTCTAAAGTTTTCCCATAAATATTATCATTAAAATTCAATATATAGGTCTCGATTTTCAATACGCCTTCATCAAAGGTTGGATTATAACCAATATTTGTAGCTGACAAATACCTTTTATTATCTATTATTGTATTGGTCATGTATACACCAGTCTTAGGTATACAATAACTATCAATAGGTTCTATATTGGCAGTAGGAAATCCTAATTTATTTCCTCTGTTCTTTCCAGGAATAACTCTCCCTATGATAGAGTAATTCCTATTTAAAACTTGCGAAACTTCAATCATATTACCATCAGAGATCATGGTCCTTATATTAGAGCTACTAATGATATTTTGATTTTTATATATAGGATTTAATACAATTACATCCAAATTGTATTTTTTACCTAATTCCATTAAATAATCAGAATCTCCTGAAGCCTTATATCCAAATTTATAATCAAATCCCACAACGACTAATTTCCCACTCATTTTATCTATAATTATGGTCTTAACAAATTCTTCTCCTGACAACTTCATGATTTTATCATCAAAATCTAAGAGATATATAATATCTACTCCTAGGTCCTTGGCAATTTTAAATTTTTGTTCATTGTTTGTTATCATCTTAGGTCTATTATTATCTATTATAGCTTTAGTATGACTTTTAAATAGGAGCAGCGAAGATTTAATCCCCAATTCCTTAGATTTAGAAATCATAGTCTGTATTAATTCTTGATGCCCTATATGAAATCCATCAAAATTACCTAAAGCAATAGCTGTATTAAATCTAGTTTCATAATAATTTGATAGTTCTATTATTTCCATGTATATCACCCTATGTTATTAAAACTTTGTCCATCTTCAAGTATAATTTAGAATCTTTATTAATTGATTTTCCAATTCCAATAAATGTATCTTTGCAATAAACTCTATATACTGTATCTAATTTGCCTATGGGATTTTCATCTATTTCTAGTACAACTCCATTTACCAGTTTAGAGTACAATCTATCTTCAACAATATATTTTTCAAGATGATCTAAAGCTTCATCCATTGAAACAATTAACTTTGAAATCTCATCTAAGTTTAATGTTTTTAAAAAATCAATACTATATGAGTTTTCTATTTTAAAACTACCCACTCCAACCCTTAGCAAATAGGACATATATCCATAGGTACCTAAGTCTATGCCAATATCATCACATAAAGTTCTGATGTAAGTCCCCCTAGAACATTTAGTATAAAAAAGAATCTTTCTATTATCTACAATATTAAGTATACTTTGCTCATAGATATTAATGCTTCTAGGAGTTCTTTCTACAGTTTTCCCTTGCCGAGCTAGTTCATAAAGCTTTTTACCATTATGTTTTAATGCAGAATACATGGGAGGTAATTGATTTATATTTCCTTTATATTTAGACATAGATGTTATAATATCTTTTTCACTAACAGTTTTATCTGAAAAAGATATAGGCTTTCCATCAATATCTTGAGTATCAGTTCTAATTCCTAATGTCAATTCACCTATATACTCTTTATCTACATCTAGTAAATATTCAGCAATCCTAGTGCCTTTTCCTATACATAAAGGTAATACTCCAGAAGCATTTGGATCTAATGTTCCAGTATGACCAATCTTCTTAGTTTTTAATATTTTTCTTAATATATTTACTGTATCATGAGAAGTCATTCCCTTGGGTTTAAATAAGTTTATTACACCGTTCATAGTACCACCTAAAATAGTTTCTTGATTTCATTTAATATTAATTCTTCAGTAGAGTTTATAGGAGCATTAATGGTACACCCTGCCGCCCTAATATGTCCACCACCACCAAAATTGTTACAAATTTTTGCTACATCAATATATCTTTTACTCCTCATGCTAATTTTAATTTCTTCTTCACTAAATTCTTTAAGTAAAACTGCAACTTCTACTGAAGCGATTTCTCTAATAAAAGAAACGATCCCTTCAGTATCATCCATTTTAGCATTAGACTTTTCAACCATATCCTGTGTTACTTTTATTATTGCAACTTTATTTTCACAATAAAAGTTTAAAGTTTTTAATGCATTTATAAACAACAGCGTTCTCTCTATACTTCTATTTTGATAAAGGTTTATATTTATATTGCTTTTATCAATCCCAACCCTTATTAATTCTGCAGTAATTTCGTGGGTCTCTGCAGATGTATTATCATACATAAAGCTACCTGTATCTGAGCTTATGGCAGTGTAAATACAAGTTGCTATATCTTTGTCAATAGAAATATTTAATCTATTTATTAGCTTATATACTAACTCTCCAGTTGCAGAGGCATTGTTATCTACAATATTAATATGACCAAAATTATTGTTGCTAATATGATGATCAACATTTATTACAGTTTTTGCCTTAAATATTAAATCTTTATTTTTCCCTAATCTTTCTTCATCACTGGCATCTAAAGAAATGAATAAATCTATTTCATCATTATATTCATAATCTTGAATAATCTCTACCATTGGAAGAAATAGAAAGTCAGAAGGAATACTGTCGCTTTTTAAAACAAATACTTCTTCTTTTATCTTCTTTAAGGCCATGCCTAAAGCCAAAATAGAACCAAGATTATCTCCATCTGGCTGAATATGGGAAGCAATATATATGTTTTTACTTTGTAAAATCTTCTTTACTCCTAAATCCACCTGGCTTTCAATATTATTAATCATATTAATCTTCCTTTTGCTCGTTAGTATTTTTATTTAGATCATCGATTAATTTTGACATATAGATACCTTGTTCAATTGATTCATCAAGGTAAAATAAAGGTTCAGGTGCATATCGTAAATCTATTCTACTACCTATTTCTTTTCTGATAAAACCTTTAGCACTTTCTAGACCAGATATAGTATTTTCTTTTTCTTCTTTATTTCCTAATACAGATACATAAATCTTTGCAAACCTTAAATCTCTAGTTACTTCTACATTTGTTATGGTCGTCATATTGCTAACCCTAGGGTCCTTAAGACCATTGAATATCAGCTCTGAAACAACCTTTTTTACCTCTTCAGATATTCTATTTAATCTTTTATTATTCATTTGTCCACCTCGTTCCCTTGCTTCCTTTAAATCTCCATATTGTTGTGAAGTTTGTTCATTTTCACATTTATTAATAGCAGATTAATTTGGTATTAATCTTGAACTTCCTTTAATACAAAAGCTTCTAACAGGTCTCCTTCTTTAATATCGTTATAATTCTCTAGTCCAAGTCCTGCTTCAAATCCAGTTAATACTTCTCTAGCATCGTCTTTAAATCTTTTTAATGATGATACATTGCCCTCAAAAGTAACGATGTCATTTCTTAGAAGTCTTATCTTGGAATTTCTAGTTATTTTACCACTTAATACATAAATACCAGCTATGCTATTTCCATTAGGTAATCTAAAAGTTGCCCTTATTTCAGCTCTTCCTATTACTTCTTCTACAATCTTTGGTGCATGCATACCTTTAATAGCAGCTTGAATATCTTCAATGGCCTCATAGATAACTCTATATGTTCTAACATCAACTTTTTCTCTCTTTGCTATTTCAATAGCATTTAAATTAGGCCTAACATTGAAACCGACAACAATTGCATTTGATGCAGATGCAAGCATAATATCAGATTCAGTAATTCCTCCAACACCACCATGAATTATATTAGTTTTAACTTCTTCAGTATCAAGTTTTTCTAATGACTGTTTCAATGCCTCAATAGAGCCCCTAACATCACCCTTAATTATGATGTTTAAATCTTTTATCTCACCTAATTTTATTCTTTCAAATAAATCGTCTAAAGAAACTTTTTGATCAGATTTCATATGTTGTTCTCTAATAAGCTCTCTATTGCTTTCAGCTAAGGTCCTAATAGTTTTTTCATCTTCTGCTGCATACAATAGTTCACCTGCGTTTGGAACCTCTGATAATCCCAATATCACAACAGGAGTAGATGGACCAGCTTTTTTCACTCTTTTTCCTTTATCATCAAGCATAGCCCTAATTCTACCAAAAGAAGCTCCCGATACAATCATATCTCCAACTTGTAATGTTCCTTTTTGTACTAATACAGTAGCTAAAGGTCCTTTACCCTTATCTAATTGAGCTTCTACTATTGTACCTACTGCATTTCTATTTGGATTAGCCTTAAGCTCTTGCATTTCTGCCACTAAAAGTATCATTTCAAGAAGTTCTTCAATTCCTTGATGATTTTTAGCTGATACTGGTACTGTTATAGTATCTCCACCCCAATCTTCAGGAACTAAACCATTTTCTACCAACTCTTGTTTAATTCTATCAACATTTGCTGTAGGTTTATCCATTTTATTAATTGCCACAATAATGGGAACTTTTGCAGCCCTTGCATGGCTAATAGCTTCAATGGTTTGGGGCATAACACCATCATCTGCTGCTACAACTAATATGGCAATATCTGTTACTTGAGCTCCTCTAGCTCGCATAGATGTAAAAGCCTCATGACCTGGTGTATCTAAAAAGCAGATTTTCTTATTATTTATGTTTACAGAATAAGCACCGATATGTTGAGTTATACCACCAGCTTCAGATTTTGTAACACTGGTCTCTTTAATTGCGTCTAGTAATGAAGTCTTTCCATGGTCTACATGGCCCATTACAGTAACTATAGGCGCCCTTGGCCTTAAATCTTTAGGATCATCTTCAAAGTCTAAGCTAAGCTTTTCTTCAACTGTTTCTTTATTAATATTTTCTTTTACAACAAGTTCAAAACCTAATTCCTCTGCCACTATCACTGCTATATCTGAATCAATAGCTTGATTTTGATTAACCATTATTCCTAAGCCAATTAGCTTTGAAATTATTTGTGATGGACTTACTTCTATTTTATCTGCCAAATCTTTTACAATAATAGTATCTCCGATTTCTATAATAACCTCATTCCCTTCTTTGCTAGTTCCATTATTTTCATTAATTTTATTAGTGTATTTACCTTTAGTCTTTTTATTTTTTTGCTTCTTGCTTCTTTGTTTATTGTCTGTTTTTTCTTCTATGATTGGAGTCATAGTTTCAGTTTTTTTCGTATCCTCAGTCTTAATATCTACAGTATTAGTTTCTTTTTCTTCTAATAATATTGATTTTATTAGTTCTGATTCTTCATTTTCTAAAGTGCTCATATGACTATTTACATCAATATCTAAAGCTATTAGTTTATCTATTAATTCTTTACTACTAATTTCTAACTCTCTAGCTAATTCATAAACTCTAATTTTTTTCATATTACATACCCCCTATTATCCTTTAAGGTGATATCTCTTATTTTTTTAAGCCTAATTCTATGGTTCTTTTCATATCTTCATATATATCATTTGGAATCTCAACTTCCAATGCTCTAGACAGTTTTTTACTCTTCTGTGCCATGTTCAGACAATTAATATCAGAACAAATATATGCTCCTCTTCCATTCATCTTACCAGTCAAGTCTATATTAACTTCTTTTTCAGTGTTTCTAACTACTCTAATTAATTCTTTTTTTGGTTTATTTTCTCCACAGGCAATACATTTTCTTAGAGGAATCTTCTTAGTTTTCAAAGGACCACCTCTTTTATTTATTTTCTTGATTAAACTGTGTCTCAGATTTTATATCTATTTTCCAGTTTGTTAGTTTTGCTGCTAGTCTAGCGTTTTGACCTTCTTTTCCTATTGCTAAAGATAATTGATAATCTGGTACAACAACTACTGCAGACCTTTCTTTTTCATTTACTATTACATTTAATACTTTAGAAGGACTTAAACTATTTGCAATAAATTCACCTATATCTTTACTCCAAATTACAATATCTATTTTCTCACCTTTTAATTCATCTACTATAACTTTTACCCTATTTCCTTTTGAACCTACGCAAGAGCCTAGTGGATCTACATTAGAATCCTTAGAAAAAACTGCAATCTTTGTTCTAGAACCTGCCTCTCTTGAAATAGAGAATATCTCCACTATACCATCATTTATTTCTGGAACCTCTAATTCAAATAGCCTTTTAACAAGATTTGGATGGGATCTAGATAGTATTATTTGAGGCCCCTTTGTAGTTTTCTTAACCTCTACTATAAGTAATTTTAGCCTATCGCCTTGATTGTATTCCTCACCTTCAATTTGCTCAGAAGGAGTTAATACCCCCTCAGTTTTACCTAAATCTATAAATACATTATTTTTGCTTATTCTTTGAACCTGTCCAGTAATTATTTCATTTTCTCTGTTAATAAATTCATCAAAAATTACATCCCGTTCAGCATCACGAATCCTTTGAATTACCACTTGTTTGGCAGTTTGAGCTGCAATCCTTCCAAAGTCCTTTGGAGTTATCTCTATTTTTAAAATATCTCCAATTTGAAACTTATCGTCAATATTTTTTGCATCTTCTAGACTAATTTCAAGATATTCATTTTCCACTGTTTCTACTATTTCTTTTAATGCCAGTACCTTTACTTTTCCAGTATTTTTATC
>Ga0265293_10004264_pt1 | contig 25419 bp, 20 predicted proteins | sample Munlanlewell138R_FD_192505 | JGI IMG/M metagenome (GOLD analysis project Ga0265293, IMG submission 192505) | Leachate microbial communities from a municipal landfill in Southern Ontario, Canada - Leachate well 138R | ecosystem: Engineered > Solid waste > Landfill > Unclassified | place: Canada...
TCGTATGATTGGGGCCGATGGAGCAGAAATAATTTTTACTAGTGGGGGTTCTGAATCTGATAACACCGTACTCATGTTAGCCCGTGATATGATTGATGAGGGTTCAAAACGCCATAGGATTGTCACCTCGACAATTGAACATCCCGCTATTATCGAGACTTGCCAATATTTGGAAAAGAAAGGGTATCACATTGATTATGTAAACGTTGATGCCTCTGGTAGGATAGATAGCGACTCATTTGCCCAGTTAATGGGTGATGATGTTCTCCTCGTATCGATTATGGCTGGTAATAATGAGACTGGGACAATCCAAGATATTCAAAAGCTCACACAGATTGCCCATGCTGCCGGTGCTCTTATGCACACCGACGCAGTCCAAGCAATTGGTAAAATGGAGACCGATGTACGCCAGTGGGGTGTTGACTATCTTAGTTTATCGGGGCATAAGTTTTACGGACCGAAAGGGGTTGGAGCTTTGTACGTGCGCAAGGGAGCCCCGTTTAAGGCTTTTGTGAAAGGTGGACATCAAGAAGACGGTAACCGAGCTGGAACCTATAATACAGCTGCGATCGTTGGGATGGGACGGGCTGCCGACTTGGTTTTTGAAACTAGTGTCCAAGAACGTCAGAATCTATGGTATTTACGGGAAAAATTACGGACTGGACTCCAAGCTGCAATTCCAAATGTAGTGGTGAATGGGCATCCAACACTATGTTTGCCCGGCACGCTTAATGTCTCTTTTGCTGGGGCAGAGGGGGAGTCAATTCTTTTAATGTTAGATTTTGAAGGAATCGCCGTCTCTACCGGCTCGGCTTGTGCCACCGGTTCGCTTGAACCCTCCTATGTCCTACTTGCTGGGGGTTTGGATGTCGAGTTAGCTCATGGTTCTATCCGATTTAGCCTTGGGCGTTACAATACAGAATCGGATATTGATTACGTTTTAGAAAAAATGCCGACAATTATTCGTCGATTAAGGGAGATTTCAACAAGATGAATACTAATTCACCTGTTTGGGTATATACAGATACAGTTAAAGAACATTTTATGAATCCACAGAATGTTTGGGAAGATGACAACTACGAACCTGATGGAGAAGGTCTCGTAGGTTCCATGGCCTGTGGAGATCAAATGAAAGTTGGGATTAAAGTCAAAGAAGATAAAATTATCGACTTGAAATGGCAGACCTATGGGTGTGCAAGTGCCATTGCCAGCACTTCGGTGATGTCGGTAATGGTGATTGGAATGACTTTGGAAGAGGCTTATACACTTACTCCAGTCATGATTACTGAAAAGCTTGGTGGGTTGCCAAAACATAAGTTCCACTGTTCAGTTCTTGGAGATAAGGCGCTACGTGCCGCCATTGATAATTATCTTGAAAATCAAGGACGTGATAATCCTTATCGAAAACTCGTCGCCAAAATTATCTGTGAGTGTAAAAACGTCACAGATCAACAAATTGAAGATTTAGTAAAGACTAAAAAAGCGACAACGTTAGAAGAATTACGCGAAATTACCGAATATGGTACGGTCTGTGGTAAATGCCAATTCAGAGTCCAGCGCTTGTTCGATGAGTATAAACATATTTATAATGTGTAATTAACACTCCAAGTAAAACTCACTGCCACCAATGAATTCGCGTAGTAGTGAGTCACTTGGAACAAGTCCAGCTGGTATAGGATACACATTTTCCAAGAACCTCAAAAGACGTCTAGCGGTAGGATAGGCCTCAAAAGCCTCTGGCTTTACCGTTTTAAGCAGTGGTTCGGCATAGAGCTTCAAGACCGCTAATTCATACTCTAAGGCTGAGTTGATCATCACATCGGCTTGGTTTTGGTAGGGGAAGATATTTAGTGTTTCCCCTCTTTCTATTGAAGGCCACATTTCTAAAGTTTGTTGAGCCGAAGTACTACGGGTGCGGTTGTCACGAACAATACGACGTAGAATGCGATTATCAGTTGTCGATATTCTATTATGATCATCAAGGTTTAATTGGGTAAGGGCTGAGATGTAAATTTTAAAGATCGTCGTTGGATCAAGATCTGGGATTAAAGTAGGATTCAAACCATGAATTCCTTCAATGACCAAAACGGTATTTTTAGTTAGACTTATTTTATCACCTTTGAAGTAGCGCCGACCGTCATCTTTGAAATCGAATCTTGGCAAATCGACCTCTTCACCTGCATAGAGTGACTCTAGGTTTTCTCTAAATAGTGCCAGATCCAAAGCTTCCAGTGCCTCTAAATTAGGCTTTCCATCGACATCTTTGGGCGCTAATGATTTAGATAGATAATAATTATCTAAAGATATCTGGATTGGGTTATACCCTAACAACCTTAGCTGAATTGCTAATCGAATAGAGAATGTTGTTTTTCCTGAAGAGGAGGGACCAGCGATGAAGACTACCTTTACAGAATCTTTTTGGTTAATCAAATCGGCAATTTTTGATATCTTGCGGTGGTGAAGATCTTCATTCATCCGAATAAAGGTACGTATCTCTTTAGAGCCACAGATTTGATTCATCGCTCCTAAGCAATCAACTTTTAAAATCTTGCCCCAGATCTTGTATTCATGGAATATTGAGAACAGGAGGGGGTTATCGGTAAAAGGGGCCATATGGAGAAAATCGCTCGAGAGGGGGAAACGTAGTAACATGCCGCGCTCTCCATAGGGGCGTAGTTCCCAAAGTGCTAGAAGTTTAGTCGAAGGTAGTAGTGGTTCATAGGTGATATCTAAAAAATCATTACAACGATAGAGCTCTAACTTGGGATCGTTACGATATGCTAACAACATTTCTGTTGCTCGATACCCTTTATCTTTGAAATGTTGCATGGCAGTGCCATAGGCGACAGGCTCTAACCTGATTGGCAAGTTTGCAGTTATTAATTCGAGCATCATCTGCGTTAATTGGGAAACATCTTGTGTGTCTAACGAATATTTTTCGTCATAAGTAAAATAAAAACCATCTCCTAAAGCATGTCCAATAACTAATCTTCTCTCTGGAAACAGGATTTCACTGGCGTAGGTCAGAAGATAACTTAGTGTATGGCGATACATTCGTTTTCCAATATCTGAAAAAAGATAGACGGGTACTATCTCGGCATCAACCATAAGTCTAGCATCAAATGCTAAGATCTCATTGTTCATCCGCAAAGCAACTATGGGGTTTTCCGCATACGTTGGAGATTGCTTCTGTAATTTAAGAATATTGACAACTATGTCTTCGACACTGAGGCCGGCATTGACTTGAAAAGTTTTTTCTCTATAGGTTAATGAAATGATACGATCCATAGTATTATCCTCTTTGGTATATAGTGTAATCTTGGTGTTCGCGATCTAAAGGATAGCCCCAGTAGGCCGCTTCCAATATTCGCAACATGTCTTGAAACGTAGGAGCTTGCTTGCTCGTAAGTATATCTAAAGAGCCACAAGCTGTCTCTGCTATTTGGGCTAGTTGGACAGGGAGTAGGGCTTGGCTCTCATATAAACGCAAAGGAATCGCCTGAGGTAGCGAATCAGTTAGAGAATTGAGGAAGTCAGAGATCTCTTGAATTGCGGCAAGAGCATCTGGTTCACTCTCTGTGTGATGGTCGGTCTCTTCCTCCCGTAAACAAGCTCCAATGTTCGATAAGACCGATTCATTTGCTCTAAGATTATAGTGCAAAGTATAAGGGAGTACAATAAACATGCTTTGGGCATACGTGATAGGAGTTGTTTGCGCAATAGTAATGCTAATTGCGTGTGCTAATGACGCTCCAGTTTGGGAAATGGCTATACCTGCGAGTTGTGAAGCAATTGCCAGTTGGGTTCGAGCCACCAAGTCATGGGGGGTGTGAACAATGCGAAAGACATGAGTTTTTAATAATCGAATAGCTTGCAAGGCATAAGTTTCAACTGCGGGACAGGATAATATACTTGTAAGTGATTCAACAGCTCTAGCGAGAACCGCAGCCACTCCTAGCGCAGTCTGTACTCCCGACGTTACTTTAAATGCTTTTGGATCTATAATTGTGATATCTGGATAGAGTAAGACCTGTTCAAAGCGCAAAAAGCTTGACGGTTGTGTACTACGGATATAGGCGGTTTTAGTTGCTCCACTACCAGAATCAACTGTAGTAGGAATTAGTATGAGGGGAATCTTCCTCTCTGGTTGTCTGGCAATTGAGCCTTCTAGTTGCAAGAGGGTATAAGAGGGTAGCGAGAGTTGCAAGCGAGTAATTTTGGCTGTATCCATCACAGTGCCCCCACCAATAGCGACGATTCCGTCATGCTGGTGCACTTCAAAATAATGAACTAATAATTCGATAGTATCAGTGGTGACTTCTTGTGTGGGAAGTGGGTACTGATTGTTGTCTGTCTCTGCTTCAAATAGTTCCATTACGCCGTTGGTCATTGCGGTTTGGCTGACTATAAAGAGGGGGTTTTTGCATCCCATTGTAGCAAGTATAGCAGGGAGATCTTTTATTTTATCTTGACCTACTAACGTCTGTACTGGGTTATAAAAAGACCAATGATCAAACTGCTTCATACAGAACCTCTTCGTGTGCTCATGAGCGTTAGTAAGGGTCTTAATTCGCGCAAATGTTGGGCAGACGTTAAAAATGTATATGAATTCTGGTATAACAATCGAATAGTTTTTACCGTTGTTGCAGATTCATTTAACGTTTCCCATGCATTCACGAATTGTTGTGGGTCTATGCCTGAAAGCATGCCTTTAATAGTACGATATAGCAGAGGATCTGTTTGTTCTATTAATTCAAGGAGATAGGGGAGAATCGCAATCGCATTTTGGTGTTTTGTGGCAAAATTGGGACTAGCGAGAGATTCGGTACATGCCACAATAGCGGACTTGCCACTATTCTGGCTACAGAGGCCAGCAGCATGAAGAGTTGCAGCTGCAAAGAGGGTCACAGAAGTCCACGATTTTCTACTTTTTGTGGTAGAGATGATGGCTTCTAGAGTTTGGCGGGCCGAGTAAAGTGCCGTTTCGGCCATACTCAAAAGCATTGGATTTTGAGAAGTATATAGAGCAGTAAAGATTTGTAACAAAGCTGTGTACATAGTATGGGTGATTGCTTGTAAAGTTGTCCGCCTTGTGAAGCGGCCATCGAATAGTGCTAATCTAGGTGCGACGGCCAAATTTTCAAAAACCTTTTCCTGATACGTGAATCTTCCCTGACATTCATTGCCATCCCACACTCCAAACGGAATAACGATTAGAGGTAGTGTTTCTATATCTTCATCTGCCTTGATTGTTTCAAGGGCCTGACTCACAGTTATTTCGTTATCCTTTTTAGCTAAGATCGCCACTATTTTAGCAAAAGTAATCGTATCTGCATCACCCCCCACAATAAGAGAATCAAAAGAGCTGTTCCTTAGACAGTCGGCCAGCTGTAGGAGCTCATTCTCATTAAGAAGAGGGCCTACGGCTGTAGCATCAGCAGGAATTTCCCTTAACACTTTTGTAAGTTTTCGTTGTAAAAATCTCCTCTCTGATAAGGGTTTAGGGAAAATCCAGAAAGGTTGAGAAATTCCTTGCATAGTCAGAAATTTAGGGAGATGCATAAGAACTTCTGGGCCAATTGCCATTTGAGTTTGCCCCTGGAATTTAAAATTATATTCAGTTGGTTTTTTCAATAGCGGACCTCTTTCTTTTGGGCAGGAGTCTTAAAAAACAATACTTAATTCTCTTTTGTCGGAAGTTTCTAGGCAGTACCTGAAATGGAACTAAAGTTTGAGTTTTTTTTATTCCAAAAACGTAAGGAAAACTTAATTGAACAACCTGGATGATAGCGAGAGTTGTGCTAGAAGAGCCACTTACGGTAATGTCGTGGTTGGCAATAGCTCGCGCCAAGTTAATGTTACCACTAAATAGTTTTTGGGCAGTTTTTTTAGTTTGAATTTGGAAGCAAATGGATGTTGAGGTCTCTTCCTGCAAAGGTAAAAATGCATAGTTCTGTTTTTTAAAGGAGAGGGAGCTCGTCGAGTTAAGAAACGGAAAGTTATAGACTATCTGAGTTCCTTCTGGAATTCGATCCATTTGAGCTCTGAAATCAGGGTCAATTTTTGAGATTGAGTAGAGCGAGGCACCGAGGTAGTTTAGTTTACACGACATAACACGTATACCCATGCTGTATCTCCTTACGCCATTCTAATGTTGGTATGATTATTCTGCAAGGGTCTTAGAGTTTTTCTTAAGGTGTACATGTACTTAGTTGTAAAAGACCGTTATGATTGACATCTGATAAAGTCCTAGGTAGATTAAAAAGTACAAGAGGTTGTTATGCAGAAGATGGGCGGACAGCGACAATATTTAGTTATTAACCTGACGACTGAGCAATGGGAGGTTCAATTAATCCCTCAACCTACCTTTGAGAAATATCTTGGCGGGGAAGCTTTGGGGCTGCATTTATGGTCGTTGCACACCAATACTTCTACTGAGGCGAGTCCTCTTTGTTTTGTGTGTGGGGCGCTCACTGGTTCAAGCATACCCTGTACCAATAGCTTGTCTATTGTGGGACTTTCAAAAGCCACTAATTTAATAGAAAGTGCCACAAATCTGACTGAATTTGCTGGGATGCTTGTTTCTTGTGGGTGGCAGGCTGTTATTATAAAGGGAATTGCTAGACGCCCGATGGTGTTACATATAAATTCTCATTCGGTAGAATTCAAACCTTGTGAGCGATTATTAGGTAAGTTAATCCATGAAACCGAGCAGGCCCTTGCTACAGAGGCTCCCTCCTCTATTCTAAGCATCGGCCCAGCTGGTGAAAATGGTGTAGTATATGCCAGCATTTTCCATGGGGAAAAACCTCTCGATCGTTGTGGGTTTGGGGCTCTTCTTGGACAAAAACAGATTAAAGCAATCGTAGTTACTTCTGGTGCTGTGGAATATAGTCCAATAGATCCAACGGGCTTTCAATCGACAAGAAAAACCTTTTCCCAAATTATTGAAAAAAGCTCGTATATCAAAAATTATGGAAGCTCGGGTGAACTAGCCTTAATCTCTAAAGCGATGCAACAGGGCTTTGCAGGTATTGAAAATATAACAAAACGCTACGATCCTCGTCTGTACCATCTTGATGGAGAGGAACTTGAACGTCTTTTTTCTTTAGAAATAGCCACATGTAAAGAGTGCCCTATGGATTGCCGCAAGTTGGTCATGCGCCCTGGTGGCCATGATCTTGTGGTCCCCGATCTACTTGAAATGATGGCTCTAGGATCTAATCTAGGAAATTATGATGTGCTCATTGCTATGCAATGGCGGCAAAAATGTGTGGAACTTGGTTTACATCCTGTAGATACGGGTCTAGTTATTGGCTGGATTATGGCAGCTAGAGAGCAAGAATTTGTTGATTTTTCTACTACTGTTACCTTTGGAGAGACAGTTGGAGTTGAGCAACTTATAGAGATGATTGCCAAAGGTATTGGCGAAGGAGCTATGTATGGGAAGGGGAGTGCCCACCTTGAAAAACTCTACCTCACGGTAGGGCAGGCTGAGAAAATTTCATGTCACATTAATGGACGTGAAATGATACCCATTGATCCGCGAGGAGCTTGGGGAGAAGCGTTGTTGATGGCCCTTAATGAGGATTTTCTTTTTATCCCAGAGCTGTTGTTCCCGTTTCTACCATTGGAAAGTAGCACCAAAAAGGCAGAATGGGTGGTAGTTCAAGAGAACCTTTTAGCACTCTTCAGATCAGTAGGTGTGTGTCCACGATTATTGATTCCGCTTGTTTTCGAATCTAATCATCAGTTACAAAAACTTATCCTTCGTACCCCTTTGGGAGCGTGGTTGGCTCTTGATACCAAAGTTTTAGAAGATTTGGTGGATGAGTTTTTAGGCATTGGCTTAACAAAAAAACAGTTGCTTGACATCGCCCGTCGTTCTCTATTACTACAACGCACAATTAATAACAATAGTGCTCAACCGCCATTTGCTATTCCACTCAGATTCATCTTGGATCCTGCAAGTAATCACCCTAGTTCTGCCGTTGTCCCATACCGACAATTAGTAGACCGGTATGAATTTTTGCGTGCTCTTGATTTAGCAAGTACTGGGGAATAATATTGATGTTGGTAAAGAAGAAACAATGGAAATCGCGCGTGGTGTTAATCTCACTATTGTTATGTCTGTGGTTCCCTGTGTCAGCTATGCATACACTATCTTCTTTTTCAACCATGATCCTTAACGATAGTGTTACTTTTGGCTTAAGTGAGAATCAGGATGATTTACGTTCTTTTGGAATGGAAACAACATTATCTCATTATTCGGGATGGTTTGCTCAATTATTGATGAGTGGCATTACCTTCCGAGGAGACCCTGGAAGTCGTTTTGACGAAATAATCTTGCAAGGTGGCCGTACATTTCATCTCCATTTGAAAGAAGAGAACCCGACCATGTCGTGGAGTATTACTCCAATAGCAGGGCTAGTCTTTTCTGGTAACTGGGGACTGGATTTTATCCAAAATAATGTACATAAAATGTTAAAGATTGATCAAGTCCTTGAATTGTATGAAGATGGTGGAGCACGAGATATTTCTCCTGTGGCGGGTATAAGGCAAACTTTTGAGTATAGTGAACCAACACCTTGGTTCAAAGTTTCAGATTTACTATTTTCAGCAGATATAGAGGCTTTTTATGCCCCAACCTATATGGGCAGAGTTTTTCCCAGTATATCAATTGGACAACACACCCTTTCGACTAGCCATTTTTCGGTTGGTTTGGGTTATGCTTGGATTCAAGTGTATGATGATTGGCCTACCCATGCGCTCCTAAGTAGTTATGAATCTGGGGTAATTATGTTTTTTAAAGGCTCCTTTGGCCTGTTTTCATTCAACTATCATTGGTATCTCGACAAGATGCATGGATATGGGGGTATTGGCCTCTACGTCCCTTTCGATGATGAATTTGTCTGGACTCGTTCTGATTTATTGGTCTCACTAGGGATGATACTGCCTAATAGGATATCAACAGTAATTTTACGGTATGCAATCGGCGATGATTTTGGGGTATATATCAAAAATGCCTTCAAAATGTTCCCTTTAAGCGATGATGAACGTGTTCGAGAGAATTATTCAACTTGGCTCCTAGGTGGAGACTATGAAATTTCTCAATGGAAATTTGGTTGGGCCAGACCTTTTGTAGCAGTTGGCTTAGGCTTGAATAGGTTTCTGGTGATGGGAGATGCAGAGCCTTCGTCATCCAATATTAATCACCGTGAACGGTTATTTTCCGCACTCCGGTTTTCTGCAGAAGCAAAAATGGGTCTGAGATTATTTGACCAAGGTGAGTTTCAGTATAATGGTAGCAGTTATGGTTTAGAGGTTTCCACCGGGATGACTTTTAGCATTACCGATGGGGTAGCAGAGAGTGGTTACAATCTAAAAATGACTCAAATGTGGCAACCTTATGTACGACTGGCACTAACCGTGGGTAGTTTTTTGTAGGTGCATAGCTGTCATTATTTCAGCACTAACGTACGCAGTTGCTTTCTTGTATCTAAACCCCTAATGCTAATTTCTGTCTCTGTAATTAGTGCATAGCTAGGTGGCTGGTGGTTACGAGGGGAACTAGCTGAACCTGGATTAAGGAGAATAGGAGCCCCCCTTGGGTGTTTAAGAGAAGCAATATGGGTGTGTCCGCTAATGAAAATATCGTGAGAAGAGAGGTTGAGCGGAGCTTCTTGCCATGAGGTTATAAGATGGCCATGAGTGATAAAGAGGGTTCGAATACCCATTTTTACTGTTGTGTAGCGAGGAGGGATTTGAAATCCTGCTTCACTAAAAGCCCACCCAAGATCACAATTTCCACCCACTAGTGTAAAAGGGATGGAAAGTTGACGTAAGCGATCTCGTTGCACCCCGAGATGATTTATGCCGATATCACCGGCGCAAATCAGATGGTCTGCTCTTTCTTCTATCATTCTCTTTAAAAGTAGATCCAAAGCGCTAGGATCTCCGTGCAGGTCGGAGCACACCAAAAACTTAGTCATGCTCTAAATGTAGGAAAAGTCTCCCATAAGGACAAGAGCCCTCTATTCATTATTTTTGTGAATTTATCTAGTTGCTCCTGTGCCAAGGGTGCTCTACAATCTATAAAGGAGGTTTTCCATGGAAATTCTTAAAATGACGTGCTCAGATCAAAAGGAATTAGTGTATCGGGTGTGGCTACCAGAAAACAAAAATATTCGATCGGTTGTCCATATTTTTCATGGAATGGCGGAACATGGCGCACGGTATGATGAATTTGCACTATACCTGAATGGGCTTGGATTTGCCGTCTATGCACAAGATCATCGCGGGCATGGGCTAACAGCCTCCGATGATGAATTGGGGTGGTTTGCCGAAAAAGAGGGTTGGAAGCGGGTCGTAGAAGATGGTTATGAATTGAGCCAGCTAATTCGTGCGACCTACCCCAGCAAAGACATCTTTCTTTTAGGACATAGTATGGGATCCTTTCTGGTGCGCTATTTGATTACACTGCATCCCGAATTATATGCAGGGGTAATTATAAGTGGCACTGGGGCCAGTCAAGGTATTGTTGGTGCAGTGGGGAAATTAGTAGCTCGAGTGCGTTCGTTGTCCCAAAAAGGGAGAAATCCTGATAAGATTTTAGATAATCTCAGTTTTGGTTCATTCGGCAAAGCATTTACACCCCAAAAAACTAATTTTGATTGGCTTAGCCGTGATGAGGAAATTGTGCAAGCTTATATCGATGACCCGCTTTGCGGGTTTGTTTGTACTTCCCGTTTCTTTGTTGATCTGCTTGATGGAATTAAGCTAGCCAATAAAAAGAAACTTATTCGCAAAATACCGAAAGATATGCCAATTTTTATCATCAGTGGAGCTAATGATCCGGTGGGAGGGTTTGGTAAAGGGGTCCAAAAGGTCTTTGATTTGTACCACAAAGCAGGTATTGAAGATGTGACGATCTCAATCATAAAAGGTGCTCGCCATGAAATTTTAAATGAAACTAATCGGAAAGAGACTTATCGAGTATTGGGCACGTGGCTCGAGACACATAAGAGTCGACACAGTAGATAACACCGTTGCCTCCTTTGGGTATTGCTGGTAGGATATCCAGATATGAGCAAGGAAAAGAAAGGCAAAAAAAACATATCTCAGAGGAAGAAAAGAAGCAATTTTTTGGGACGCTCCATCACTTTCTTGGAAGTGTGGTATGGTAAATTCCTCAAAGATAGAATTACTCTTTTGGCCTCTGGGATAGTATATACAACCCTTATTTCGATTGTGCCATTTATCTCCTTTTTAGTTGCATTTCTCTCCTTATTTAATGTCCTACAGCCATTTTATACAATTTTAGCTGAACTTTTTACCTCAATTTTTGGTGAAGTGGCGGGTAATCAACTGGTAGAGATGATTGCTCAATTTAGCTCCAATGCAAGTGGTTTGGGAGTGATTGGTCTGATCTCTTTTATCATCACCTCAATGCTTCTCATCAATAAAGTATGGGCAGTTATTAATCAAATTTATAGAACAGCAAGTACTAATATGAATATCGTGCGTAGATCGTTGGGATTTCTCACAATTCTTATCGTTGGCGCAATTCTCCTTGGCGCTTATATTAGTGTAAAATCGCTTTTGAGTTCTTGGGTGGCAAGAATTTTAGGCTGGCAATTCTTTGAAAATATTCCGTTAGTCTTGTTAAGATTTTTAGTCCCCTGGATGATCGGGTGGTTATTCCTTTTCCTAATGATCTTGGTGGCTCCCAATGCTAAGGTGAGTGGGGTGAGTGCTGCGATTGGAGGTCTTGTCGGGACCCTTGGCATGTATGTTGTTAATTACCTTTTCTCCACATTAATCTCAAAAGCTCTCTCCTATTCTGTTATTTATGGTTCCTTTGCAACGGTATTTCTGTTTTTATTGTGGGTGTATATGCTCTGGGTGGTTATTTTAGCCGCCGTTGAGGTGAGTTATGTCCACCAGTATCAACCTGCTAAAGGCACGTTAGTTAAGCCGGTTTCTCCAGCAGAACAATTGGCCAATGGGATCAATGTGATGATGGTCATTGGGCAAAAATATCGTAATAAAGGTGGCGAGACCAAAATTCGTGATATCACCGATCGCCTTTTAATGAATGAACGTCAGTTATTTGCCGTTCTCGATTTATTAGTACATGAAAATTTCATTATAGCGACAAATAACACTAAAACAGCCTATGTTCCAGCACGACCACTAGAAGATCTGAAAGTAGTAAAATTAGTGGGAGCTTTATACGGGGAGGTCTATTTGGAACAAAACCTCGATACGATTGGAGATTCTATCGCATCACAAATTAATGCTAAAGGGATAAAAACTTTAGGTTCGCTTACTGTTTCTAATCTGGTAGAGCGCGTATAATTTTACCCCAAGGCAACATCAAGAATCATCATGACAGTAAACCCCAACATGACTCCAAATGTGGCTAAATGGGTTCCCATATGGTCTTTTCCTTGCTGGGCTTCGGGGATAAGTTCTTCAACAACAACGTAAATCATAGCTCCTGCGGCAAAGGCTAAGGCATAAGGGAGAATGGATTGCATGCTAATTACGAGGTAGGCTCCTAGCACTCCTGCTATCGGTTCAACTATACCGGAGGCTTGCCCATACATAAAACTCTTTGTGCGGGATAGCCCTTCACGGCGGAGGGGGATCGAGACAGCAGCTCCCTCAGGAAAGTTTTGAATTCCAATACCGATTGCAACAGCTACAGCCCCCATAATGGTCACACCAGAGTCTCCTCCTAAAGCAGCTGCTCCAAAAGCAACACCTACAGCCAACCCCTCAGGGATGTTGTGTAATGTAATGGCTAGCACTAATAAAACGCTGCGCCGTAAACTAGTTGGGATTCCTTCCGGGGTGTCCCCTTTTTTGGAGTCAAGGTGGATATGGGGCAAAAGTTTATCGGCGAGATAGAGAAAAATGCCCCCTAATAAAAAGCCAATTGCGGCGACCAACCAAGCTGGTAGGGAGGAGTTTTGTTCTGCCATTGTGATTGCTGGGGCGAGTAAAGACCAGAAACTTGCAGCGATCATAACCCCACTAGCAAACCCTAGCATCATATTGAGAATATGTTGTTTTATCTCTTTGAAGAAGAATACAAGACTGGCGCCTAAGGCTGTTAATGCCCAAGTTCCAAGGGTGGCAATAAGAGCCATGAGAACTGGTTTGTCGACGATTGATTGCATGATGGGACTCCTACGATTAGAATCTTTGAGAAAGTTATTTCCATCATAGTGAAAAGAATTCTTCGCGGTCAAGTCAAGATAATCTTTTATGCGCAAATAAAAATAATAAAAGCTAAGCTTGGGTAAGTGTCACCTTGATGCTATAGTTGGGTAGAACCATATAATATGGAGGAATCTAGATGAAAAAGCAGATGTTTACTTCAAATGGGTATCAGGAAATTGACACTTTACGTTGGCCAGCGATGCCCGATCCAAAGGATCTCGATACAAGATCCCCCGAAGTTTGGATTTGGCAAGAGTCTAGAATTAGGGCGTTTGTCCAATGTGATCCTTCTAATGCACACGGGGATGGTTATTTGGTGTTCCCTTTTGCACTCGCTGTATTCGACCAAGAAAATAGACATATTCTCACAGCGGCTTTACAACAAACAGATTTTAGAACGTTAGCGTTGATGACCGGTGAACGGCTAAGAGATTTGAAGGGTGATACAAAAGGATATTTGTCACCGGTAACAGTATGCCTTTATGCCGCCGAAGGACATGATGATCTAGGGTTATATGAAGAGGGCCAAGACCGAGATGCAATTATTGCGGAACTACTTGAAGTTGTGGCAGACAAGTTAGATCTATGGGAAGATCCTATCCGTAAGAATTGGTTTTAACATAGAGAGTTTTTTAAAGGTATTAGTTTTGGCAGGTGGCACAGATCCCAGTTAGATAAAGGGTGTCTCTGGTAACCTGAATACCCAGTTTTTCCTGGTATTCTTGGATAAGAGGGGCTAAGGAGCAGTCCCCTAAATCTATAAAGCGGTGACACTGCTCACAATGGAACCAGTGGTGATGGTGGTTCTCTGGCGTTGTTGCCATATAATAGCGTTCAGTACCATGTTCTGCACAATGTAGGACAAATGAGTGCGCATATCCTTTTCCTTCAAGATAGTGCAGGGAGCGATAGATTGTGGCCGGGTTACAGGGTAGTAATATTCGAGCAAGGACTTCATTAGCGCTCAGAGGATGACCCGCTACAGTTATAACATCAAGTGTGGCTTGGCGTATCTTTGTCATGTTAGGAGTTTTCCTAGTTGTCATTTGGTGCTCTCTTTTGTTTTCGAACTATCATGCTAAAAACTGAGACCCCTAAGAATATTATGCCAGCAAGAACTACTACTACCGCTCCTACCGGAAGATCTAAAGTCCAGCCCGCGACGAGCCCCCCAATTGAAAAGAGCGATGAGTAAAACCAAGCTAAAACCATCATACTTGCCATGTTTTTTGCACTAAAACCAGCGGTTCCAGCTGGGAGAGTGAGCATTGCGATAACCATAACAATACCAACAAAAGTTTGTAATAAGACGACAGCGATTGCTGTAATACTGAGGATAACAAGGAAAACTACTGGAGTGGAAATTCCTTTGACTTGGGCAAATTCATCGTCAAAAGATGAGGCTTCAAGTTGAGGATAGAATCGCCAGACTAAAATAAGCACAATTACATCAAGAATGGCGAGAAGAAGCAAGTCGCGACCTGAGATTAAGAGGATGTTACCAAAGAGGTAGCTGGTTGGATCAGTATAACCGGGTGTTTTTGCCATGAATAAAACACCTATACTCATGCCAATTGCCCAGATGGCGTTAATTACGGTATCTTCTCGTTGGCGTGCTTTTAGTGAGACAATCCCTATAATGAGGGCCGCTAGAACCGCAAAGAGGATTGCTCCAACCATAGGTGGTAAGTTGGGGACTATACCAGAAGCCGATAGATACAAAGCCATGCCAATACCACCGAGGACGGCATGGCTAATCGCACCAGCAAGACCAGCTATTCTTTTAACGGTTACCACCGTTCCTAGGACTCCAAACAAGATTGATGAGAGGAGTCCGGCAATCAAGGCATTACGGACAAAGGGCATGTTTGCATTAAATAGAGCGTTAAAAAAGCTAATCATTGGGTATCTCCCTGCATATAGCCGCAATCATCGGTCAAGGAGGTGTCATGCAGAACCTTCAGTGACTCGCCCCCAAATAACTGGAGGGGAGCATCCTGAGCCGGTACTACTTGATGTTGCACGATAGTTCTTCCTTTCTTCGCAGGTCCGAAATCACCAACACAGAGGGCTCTATCGGTCAATGAGGAGACAAAGCCGGTATCGTGGGTAACAATTAAAATGGTAGTCTCTCCTTTTAGGGTACCGAGGGCCGTAAAAAGGCGCTTTTCACTCTCTGCATCCATATTAGAAGTTGGTTCGTCGAGGATCAACATTTCAGGTGAAGCGCTGAGAGCTCGGGCGACTAAAACTCTTCTTCTTTGTCCACCCGAAAGAGCGTTATAAGGGCGTTTGGCTAAGTTCGCAAGATCCATGGTCTCTAAGGCTTTTTCTACAGCAAGGTCATCTTGTTTACTATACGAGCGTAAAAATGGTTTTATACGCCCTATGCGCACAACCTCTTCTACAGAGATGGGGAAGGTAGGGTCATAACTTACATGCTGAGGTACATATCCAATTCGTTCCCGCCCCGCCTTAGGTGATGCATTATATAACCGAATAGTTCCTTGAGCAGGGGATTCAAGGCCTAATATTAATTTAAGGATAGTAGACTTGCCCGCTCCATTTGGGCCGACTAAAGCTACAAACTCACCAGCATGGATATGAAATGAGGCATCTTCAAGAACCTGGACGGTTGCGTAGGAAAAGTTTACTTTATTGAACTCTAGTACGACAGGTTGTTTTGACAGCGACTTCATAGTTTTGCTCCATTGCCTTCAGTTACTAAGGTGCGCTGTAACGTGTCACCAATCATTTGGATGTTGGCTAACCAATCGTAGGCTAAGGGATCTAACGCTAGTACTTCGGCCCCTATTGCCTGAGCTATATTTTGAGCAGCTGAAACAGGAAATTGAGCTTGCACAAAGAGAACCTGTACGTTATTAGCCTGAGCTTCTTGGATAAGCTGAGCTAGATTTTTTGCAGTTGGTTCCTTGCCCCCAGTTTCGACCGCTTTTTGGGTAATACCGAAGTCGTCGAGTAGGTACCCAAAAGAGGGATGGTAAACAAAAACTGTAGTCCCTTGTAAGGGAGCCAGGTCGGCTACTAAAGAATCATATAACTGATCAATTTCAACCAAGAATTGAGCCAGGTTTGCTTGATAGATTTGGGCATGAGTTGAATCGATTGTTGAGAGGGTCCTTTCAATATGGGTAGCAAGGATTTTCATGGGTTCACGACCCAGCCAAGTATGGCGATCTATGTGTCCATGATGGGCGTGATCATCTTCTACTTCTCCTTCAGTATGTTCCTCCATTGAGCGAAAGGTAACACCCTCAGTACCATCGACGATGAGAAGTGTAGGGTAGAGCGAACGAATTTTTGAGATAAGGGCTATTTCAAAGTCGGTATTGGAGAGGATCCAAGCATCAGCATCAGCGAGTGCTGACATCTGGCGAGGAGTGGGTTCGTAGGCGTGTGGGTTTTGTCCCGGGCCAACTAACACAACCGTATCGGCCAATTTGCCACTTATGCGATCAACTGCATATTGTTGTGGCAATATACTGACTGCAATTAAGGGTCTTTTAACAGAACTTGTACTTTCTGCCTTTCCTTTAGCACTCAGTAGTACGCTACAAAATAGTAAACTTATTAATATCAAAGATAGAGTTTTTTTCATACTTGCCTCTACAAAGTAATATAGTAGTGGGCTTTGTTAAATGCAAGTCATTTGCAAATTCGGGACCACCAATAGGAAAACTTATAGCGAGCTAGACAAATTAAGTTCATCCGAACCCAGTAAGAAGAGAGTGAATTTAATTAAGAATCTTTGTCAGGTTAATGCTATACTTAAGACAATAATTGCGAGGTCAATAAAGGTGTTTGGTTACTCACAATCCACAGAGTGCAACATACTACATCTTAAAAAACGATAAGAGTAGACCACGATTTTTCTTTTTGAGGAGTTTCAATGAAAATTCTCCATACATCCGATTGGCACTTAGGTCGCATGCTCTATAGACAAAAAAGATATGCTGAATTCTCTCAATTCTTACAATGGTTGCTCTGTGTTATTGAGACAGAGCAGGTTGATGCTCTGTTGGTTAGCGGTGACGTATTTGATACCACAACTCCCAGTAATCTAGCGCAACAACTCTATTATAATTTTCTTTCCCGTGTAGCTACCTCTTGTTGCCGTACCACCGTTATTATTGGTGGTAATCATGATTCTCCCACTTTCTTACAGGCCCCAAAAGATTTACTCCATGCTTTTAATGTGCACGTAATTGGAGCGAAAACAGAAAACTTAGAAGATGAAGTCATTGTCCTCTATAACGGCGCTGAGCCACAGGCCATTGTTTGTGCCGTACCCTATCTTCGTGATCGTGATATTCGCACCGTCGCACCTGGAGAGACCCTTGATGACAAAAATGCCAAGCTTGCTGCCGGGTTGCAAGACCATTATGGTCAAGTGTGTGCACTTGCCAGCGAAAAAAAAGCTGCACTTGCAAAAGAGGGGTATACTAACTTGCCCTTGATAGCGATGGGACATCTTTTTACAGCCGGGGGGAAAACAGTTGAAGGTGATGGTGTGCGAGATCTCTATGTCGGTTCCTTGAGCCATGTTGGTGGTGATATGTTCCCCGACGCCATAGAGTATTTGGCCTTAGGACATTTACATGTTCCACAAACGGTCGCGGGTAATGATCACATGCGCTACAGTGGGTCCCCCATCCCGATGGGGTTTGGAGAAGCAAATCAAAATAAAAAGGTAATTCTGGTGGAATTTGGCCTAGCCAAACCAAAGATTACTGAAATAAAGGTGCCCTGTTTTCAACAATTGGTTCGTATAACTGGTTCACTCGATGAAATTCAAACAAAAATTGCTCAACTAAAGCGGGAGGAGAGTCAGGCCTGGCTTGAAATTGAGTATAGCGGAATTGAACTTAGGGGGAACTTAAGAGATCTTCTAGAAGAATCCGTACTAGGTTCGCAGCTGGAGATTACTATTATTAAAAATAAACGGACCAATGACTTGGTTCTCAAAACTATCAATGAGAATGAAACCCTTGAGGAGCTTGATATCAATGAGGTCTTTATACGGTGTTTAGACGAGGCAGAGGTTCCAGAAGAAGGTCGCCAAGAGCTCACAGCCTCCTACCTTGAAATAGTACGATCTCTGCAAGAGGAAGATCTACAAGCAGAATAAAGAGAGTAATCTATGAAAATACTAGAACTGCGCTTCAAAAATCTTAACTCCCTCTACGGTGAATGGCATATTGATTTTACCGATCCCGAATATGATTATAATGGGATTTTTGCCCTCACCGGTCCCACGGGGGCAGGGAAGTCTACCATTCTAGATGCAATTTGTTTAGCTTTGTATGGAGCGACCCCCCGACTGGGAAGGATTACTCAAAGTAGTAATGACATTATGTCACGGCAAACTGGAGAGTGCTATGCCGAAGTAGTGTTTGAATCACAAGCTGGTCGGTTTCGTTGTCATTGGGGGCAACATCGATCTCGCAAGAATCGAGACGGTGATTTGCAAAGCCCACGTCATGAAATTGCAGAAGCAACCCCGGGTGGGAAGGTAATGGAAAACCAATTGCGGCTTGTCTTGAGTGCAGTTGAAGAGAAGACGGGGATGGATTTTGATCGGTTTACCCGCTCTATTCTTCTAGCTCAAGGTGGCTTCGATACTTTTTTAAAAGCTACAGCTGAGCAGAAATCCAAGATTCTCGAACAAATTACTGGAACTAACATATATTCAGAAATATCGATTGGAGTCCATAATCGCCAACGAGAGGAGCAAAGGAAGTTAGATTTGCTACAAGCTGAAACCTCTGGTATCATTATTCTTGCCCCAGAAGAAGAACAGGTATTCCACGAGAAGCTCAAAAATATAAAAGAGCAAGAACCTCGTCTTGTTAAGCTCGTATCTGAGACAGGAAATGCCATTACCTGGGTAAGAACGATTGCTACTTTGCAAAGTGAAATAAAAAGCCTTTTAGTAGAATCTGAAAAATTACAGCACGATGTTGAAACTTTTAAGCCAGAACAATCCATGCTTGACCGTGCCAACAAGGCCGCTTCCCTAGAGGGAACATATGCGACACTTACTGAAATTAGAAGTCAGCAATCTAATGATATCACCAGCTTAGAAGCTGAAGAAGCCGCCTTGCCTGATTTAGAAGAGCAAGCAAACAACGCTGCTGAAGCGTTAAAGTTAGCACAAGAGTGTACCCTTGAAGAAAAGAAAGAGTTACAGAGTGCCTCTAAAGTTATTCAGCAGGTTCGTTTGCTCGATCAGAAGCTTGACCAACAAAAACAAGCTGTAGTAGAGAGTAAAGACTCTTGTATTAAGGACAAAGAGGCTATTGAGAAAGTCAAGAAAGCACAGGCAGATCAACAGGAAAAACGCAGTGAGGCAGGCAATAATCTAGAATTGATTGAAACGTATCTAGCGGAACATGGCGAAGATGCTTGGTTAGTTAACAATCTTTCTGGTGTGGAAGAACGGCTAAACAATCTGGTGACCAAGCAACATGAGATTGGTAAGATAAAGACAAATAAGAAGCAGGTAGATACGGTTCTTAAAGCGGCCCAAAAAGCTCTCGATACGGCCACAAAGCAATATAATGCCAACAAGAATGAGCTCGATAGCGCGAAAGCTAACCTAAAGCTCAAAGAGGAAGCTTTACAGAAACACCTCTCTGGTCGGTTATTGCGTGAATACCGCACAGAAAAAGAGGCTTTACTGCGTGAAAAGGAGTTTTTAGCAAAGATTGCAGCCCTTACTGAACACCGTGCTAAATTAGAAGATGGTAAGCCCTGTCCCTTGTGTGGTGCTACAGAGCATCCCTTTGCGCTTGGAAATGTCCCAATTCCTGATGAAGTTGAGCATAAAATTAATACACTAGAAACTGTAATAGCTAAGGCTGAAGATTTTGGAGAAGAGATACATAAGCTAGGAGAAATAAAAGATGTAGCCCTATTACAACTGACTAACAGTGAGGCTAAGCGGGCAAGTGCAGAAAATGTTCGAGATAACACTAAAAAGAGACTTGATGAATTGAAGGTTAGCTTACAAGAGAGCTCAGATGATTTTACCAAGGAGAAGCAGATTGTCTCAGACAAACTGCTCCCCCTCGGTATTACAGAGATTCCTGATGATGATGTTTCAGCATTGTTTAATTCACTCAAAGATCGTCTTAAAACTTGGCAGGACTATAGTACCAAGAAGAGCAACAATGAGCGAAAGATTGCTGACATCGATAGTGAAATAAAGCGCTTGAGTGGGATTGTAGAGATTCAAAATAGTGCATTAGAAGAAAAAAAAGAACGGCTAGAAGTTCTGGAAAAAGAGTATAAGCGTACTAGTGATGAACGGATTGCTTTGTATGGCACTAAAAATCCTGATGCTGAAGAAGAGCGACTCAACCAAAAAATCACTGCTGCCGAAGAAGTAGAAAAGGGAGCGGGTACACGCAACACTGATGTACAACAAAAATTGAGTAATACAAAAACAAAAGTTGAGTCCCTAAATAAAAGTATCAAAGAGCGAAAACCTAAGCTCGATACGCTAGAAGCTGATTTTAACACAGTACTGGTAGAGACTGGCTTTACAGAAGAAGCAGCGTTTCAAGAAGCTAGACGAACAAATACGCAGCGCAATGAGTTAGCAGCTAGAGCCAAAGAGCTGGAAGAACGGCAAACAGCTTTAAAGGCCACGCAGAAAGATCGTAAAGGACGATTGGCAATCGAAGAGGCTAAAGAGGTTACAGAGAAGTCTCTTGAGGAACTGCAACCGTTATTCGAGGAATATGAAGGATCTCTAAAACAATTACGTGATGATATGGTTGCTACAAAGCTCAAATTAGATGAGAACAGCAACGCACAGGAGCGGATAAAAGAGAAACGAAAGGCAATTGAGGCTCAAGAAAAAGAGAGTCTCAAATGGGGCAAACTGCATAGTTTAATCGGCTCTGCTGATGGTAAGAAGTACCGAAACTTTGCCCAAGGACTCACGTTTGAGTTGATGGTCTCCCATGCCAATCGGCAGCTGATAAAGATGTCTGATCGCTACCTCCTCATCCGTGATAATCTGCAACCGTTGGAGCTCAATGTTATCGATAATTACCAAGCGGGGGAGATTCGCTCGACTAAAAATTTATCTGGGGGCGAGAGTTTTATTATAAGTTTGGCCCTAGCATTGGGGCTTTCTCAGATGGCCAGCCGTAAAGTTCGTGTAGATTCCCTATTTCTTGATGAAGGATTTGGCTCCTTGGATGAAGAGACTTTAGAAACCGCTTTGAAAACTCTATCTAGTCTTCAACAAGATGGGAAGCTAATTGGAGTCATTTCACACGTTTCGGCAATGAAAGAGATGATTAGTACGCAGATTTCTATCCTATCTGGGGTGGGAGGGCGCAGTACTATTACGGGACCAGGTTGTAGGAGAGTGGATGGTAGCGAATAAGGGGGAGGGGTTTTTTCATGATAAAAAAACGATATCTGACAAAATCAAGGTTCAAACTTGCTACCGAGTGTCCCACTAAGCTCTTTTATACTGGAAAGAATGAGTACGCGAATCAAGACCTCGATGACAGTTTTCTCCTTGCATTGGCTGATGGAGGCTTTCAAGTTGGTGAATTGGCTAAGCAGTACTTCCCTGGTGGTCACTTTATTGAGACCCTCGATTACAAGGAGTCTTTGGCAAGAACTCATGAGCTCTTAGCGTTACCTGAGGTTGTTATCTACGAAGCTGCCATAGCTACTGAGAACTTTTTTATTCGCGTCGATATTTTGGTAAAAGATGGCAATCGACTTAGCTTGTATGAAGTCAAATCTAAATCGTATGACTTTAGTAAAAGTAAGTCTTTTTTAAAGAAAGATGGTACTATATTGGCTTCATGGAAGCCGTATCTGTATGATGTTGCTTTTCAAAAACATGTGCTTAATTTGGCCCTTCCTCAGTATGAGGTAGAGGCCTACCTTACAATGGCTGATACATCCTCTCTTTGTCCAACCGATGGTCTTAACCAAAAGTTTCGTTTGATTACCGATCAAAACGGGAGAAAATCAGTGCGTGTGGCAGAGAGTCTCACAGAAGAAGATCTCACACCACCCATCCTTTGTAACGTTAACGTTGATGCTGAATGTAACCAGATTTATAGTGAAATGTATGAATGTAATGGTTCCTTAGTAAGTTTTAGGCAACTCGCTGATCAATTTGCGTTTAGCTATGCTACAGACACTAAGATTCCCTCTCCCATTTCCAAGGCATGCGGAGAGTGTGAATTTTATACGACAGATGCTGAACGCGAGGCCGGGCTTAAGAGCGGCAAGGAAGAGTGTTGGAAGGAGATTTTAGGCTGGAGTGATGAAGATTTTGCATCTCTTACTGTGCTAGATGTATGGAATTTCAGGAAAAAGGATGCATTGATCGAAGATGGCCGTATTAAAATAACAGATATTACGAAAGCAGATGTAGAACCTAAGCCTGATCAAAAATTAGGAATTTCCCCTAGTGAGCGCCAATGGTTACAGATTGAAAAATATCAGAAAAATGACCAGTCCGTTTGGTTAGACCGAACTAACTTGCAAAGAGAGATGAATAGTTGGGTCTTCCCACTGCATTTCATCGACTTTGAAACTTCCATGGTAGCGATCCCTTTCAATGCCGGGCGACGCCCTTATGAGGGGATTGCTTTTCAATTTTCACACCATGTTGTCCATAGCGATGGGCAAGTTCAACACGCTGGTGAATATTTGAATACTGCAGTGGGGGTCTTCCCTAACTATGATTTTGTGCGGGCCCTCAAGAGCCAATTAGAAGGGGATAATGGTTCTATCTTCCGCTATAGCAATCATGAAAACTCTTACCTTAATACGATATATCGTCAACTAGAATCTGATCAAAATGAGATCAAAGACCGCATAGAGTTATGTGATTTTATTAAATCAATAACAAAATCTGTGGAAAAATCTTCAGAGGAGTGGACTGGAGAGCGTAATATGGTCGATATGTGGGAGATGGTGAAGCGTTATTACTATGATCCAGCCACCAACGGAAGCAACTCTATTAAGCAAGTCCTCCCCGCGATCTTAAACAGCTCAAAATTCTTACAAGAGACCTATTCGAAGCCGATTTATGGGGCAAAAGGTGGAATCAAGAGTCTTAATTTCAAAGATTGGCAATGGATTAACATTGAGGATGGGAAAGTCGTTGATCCCTACAAAATGCTCCCCAAAATGTTTCAGGATGTTTCTGAAAAAGATATGCGCATGTTAAGCGATGATGAGCTGCGCGATGGCGGGGCAGCCATGACCGCCTACGCGCGAATGCAGTTTGAAGAGATGTCTGATTATGAACGGGAGGAAATTAGAAAAGCACTACTCAAATATTGTGAATTAGATACCTTGGCAATGGTTATGTTGTATGAAGGTTGGCGCGATCTTCTGCAACAGGGAAAGCAATAGTATACCCTTGGAGTAACTATTTACATAATTTCCATTCTATTTTTACCGTTGGCTTTTGAGGTATAGAGGGCGTTGTCAACTCGCGTGTAGAGTTCTTCATAGGTTTCCCCTTTCTGTACTTCAACAACGCCTAAACTTATGGTAACCCCTTCTTCCTGCAACCGTGACCTCACTATCTCTAGTAAGGAGGTGCAATAGCTAATAACTGTTTCATAAGAAGGGACGTCGATTAAGTAGATGCAGAATTCATCCCCGCCGACTCTACCAAGGATATCGAGGGTTGAGCTTTGGGTTTGAAGCATAATTTCCCCTATTGTCTGTAGAACTCTATCTCCAACTAGGTGGCCTCCGCTATCATTGACGGCTTTGAAGTCATCAAGGTCGAACAGGATACAGAAATCTCTCTCTTCTGGTAATTTTTGGGTTAGGCGCTTTTCAATCTGGTGTCGAGTAGTTGAAGCGTTAAGAAGGTCGGTTAACCCATCTTTTTGGGCTAAGTTTTCCAGATGCTTTTGTTTCGCCTTTTCCTCACTGATGTCCAATAATTTTCCAATCCAAGTTTTAGTGCCGCTTCTCTGTTTTGAAACCTTAATGGCAGATAGTAAAAAGGTGTGCATTTTCCCACTAGGTAGGTTAAGTTCTATTACTTCAGATTCTTCTATAGGTAGAGAGGCAAGGGTGGAAATAAGAGTGTTTTGAGCTGCTTTAAGAGTTGTTTGAGTGGAAAAAAGTGTTTTGAATTTATTAGAAAGGTGTAAGGTTTTATGCAAACTGGAATATTCAAAGAGGTATTCATTAGAAACCTCTGAGATTGCCATATATTTTTTTCTTTGGAAGTTAAGCTTTTTATGGGAGTTCAGCACTATAACTAAAGCTATTATTAATAAACCAATGATAAAGAACGTAGCAGTAAAAATTTCTTTTCCATAAGTCCCTATAACCAGAGATGGGGTAATAATACGTTCAACTTGACTAGTTGCTTCAAGGATAATGTTGTTTAATTCATAAGGATTAAATGAGGCGAGTGCTTTTTCTATAATTGAAATAAGAAGTGGGTCATCGTTAATAAATAAAATTCGATAGGCCCGTTCTTCTTTGCCTTGGGGTATGGTATAGATGTTACGGAGGCCGTGTTGAAGCGTGTAAAATGCCAGAGAATAGGCATTGCCATACCCAAAATCTGCCAGACCTGAATCAACTGCCTTTATAGCTTCTTCTCTCGATTGAAAGTAGATAGCTTGATCTTCACGAATACCCTCTGGAAGGGCACTGCCGTAGGTAGCGGCGAAACGTTTATTTTTTAACTCTTGAGCATTCACATCTGTGTTCAAATAAAGAATGGTATGAGAGTACATAAAAGGTGTAGAGAGTTTATAGTTAGGTCGCGCATATTGATCGGGGATGCCAAATAAGATATCAGTGCCATCGCTATAGACGCTATCAAATTGGCCCATTTTTTCTAAAAGGGTATAAGTAAACGTTAAGCCTGTTCTTTTTTCAATCTCCTTTAAGACATCAACTGCAACTCCTTTAATTTCTCCTTTAGAATCGGTGTATTGAATCGGTCCGGCGCCATCTACAGAGACTGCTCGTACAGGCTCGCGGCGTTTAATATAGGAAATTTCTTCAGGAGTTAGGTTAAGCAAAGCAAAAATACTTTGCTGAAGTACCAAAAAGAAAATGAAAATGGATGTTAGTCGCTTGCGTTTACCCATGGTGTTTGTTCTCTCCTGATTAAGACAATATTAAACTCAATCCTAAAAA
>Ga0265293_10004265_pt1 | contig 25411 bp, 20 predicted proteins | sample Munlanlewell138R_FD_192505 | JGI IMG/M metagenome (GOLD analysis project Ga0265293, IMG submission 192505) | Leachate microbial communities from a municipal landfill in Southern Ontario, Canada - Leachate well 138R | ecosystem: Engineered > Solid waste > Landfill > Unclassified | place: Canada...
CCGGTCGGGCTACGCCCGCCCTCCGCCGCACGCAGCGCAAGGCGATCCTCAACTAACCAACATCATATCCGAAAAGGGGGTCCCTCTTCGACGCCGATAGGGGGTCCCTTTTGAACGCCGTTTGACACTTGTGACAGCATGGTAGGCACCTTTCATTCGGATTAAGTGAGTTATCTGGGCATTCGCGGGGGCGGATCGCCAGACACCGGTTGGGCTTGCTCCCTTGCCCGATTTGGCATCCATCAATGCCCCCTCCCCTCCGAACAACATGTGTCCGACGCACGAAGTGCGTTGTTTCGCCTTCTGCCGAAGGCAGTAACGATTTCGAAAGCTGCACCGCATCGACTCGGATCCATGCGAGGTAGTGTTCCTGGTAGGTCGCTAGGATAGATCAGCTATGCGGTCGGAATCTTTTCGGGGCACATTTGCACGTGATATCGGAGCATGATTCAACTGCAATAATCGAGATTTATACCCGCTGCTACGACGCCGTTTGTCTGTGGATAAATCTGTGGGTAACTGGCAAGCAGCTGCACTTTCCGGACGTGTTATCTATTTTGTTTCGGCGTGTTTTCAAAACGGCCGCATCGTGGTTATGGAATCGCTAGAACGTGCGATCGGTTTCCCTAGCTTCGCACAAGCTTCTGAAAATCAACGGTTAATTTGGACACCCGCTATCAGTAATCCTTGTAATCTGAAAAATAAAATCCAGTAAAGGTTCCGCTGCGCGGGATATGTGATTCTTTTGATTCGGATTTTTGATCCGTTCGACGGGTCTGCGCCGAGTGTCGCCAGATGAGCACCGGCCTCATGTCATCCACCGCGATATGGCACACGGTTAGCCTTGAGGAGAGCTGCTGCCGGGTAAGTCGCGACGGACAGCCAAAAACAGTTGTGGTTTGACTTTCATGGTCAAATCTGGCCATGAAAGGCGAACCAGGCGCAAAATGGGATTCGTTCAGGGGAATTTATGTCGTTCACCGTCAACACACTGCGTAACGTGGCGACATCGTGCCAGCAGATGCGGGATCACATCAAGATGATCGTGTTCCGCCCCGATGAGCACAAGAAGCTGGATATGACCTTTGGGCCAACCCAAGCCGCCGCGCTGCTAGGCCGAACGCCCGAAGCCTTGTCAAAGGCCGAAGCGAAGGGCCGGCTACCGCAACCAAAGCAGCAGACAAACGGCAGGCGCTACTACACCATTACTGACCTCATTGAAATTCGTGCAGCGCTGGGTATTCAGGTCGGTAAGCAACCCGATGAAGACGCAGTCGTGGTTGCTATCCAGAACTTCAAGGGCGGTGTCGGCAAGAGTACGATTACCAAGCATCTGGCCGATTTTCTGGCTTTGGAGGGGTATTCGGTGCTCGTCATCGACTGCGATCCCCAGGCATCAACGACCACAATGTTCGATATCCAGCCAGAGACATTGATAGACGATGAAGCCACGCTCGGCTCATTCCTGTCACCGCGTAGCACATTTGACAATTTCGCGGAGGCGATCCGCGACACACCCTGGCCCACGATCAAGATTGTTCCATCCAGTCTTGGCCTGCAGGATGCTGAGTGGGATCTGACTGCGACCTTGCAGGAAGGCGGCCAAGCCGTTCGCGAGAGCCTCCAAGCGTTGCGGTTCGGTATCGCAAGCGTGAGCAAGGACTTCGACGTGGTCTTGCTCGATCCGCCGCCGGCGATGGGCTTCCTCGGCCTCAATGTGATGGCCGCGGCGACGGGTCTTCTGGTCCCGGTACCGGCCCGGCAGCTCGACTATCTCTCGACGATCCATTTTCTTGAGACAATCGCAGACAATATCGAGATTCTCGAGGCACACGGCACGCCAGTAAACTATGGCTTCATTCGCATGGTCTGTTCGGCGTTTTCGCCCAGCAAGCCAGGCGAAAACGACATGTGGAAGGTGATGCAGTCGACCTATGCCGGACTGCTTCTAAGCCAACCGATCCTCGCATCGGAAGAGATCAAGAACGCGACACAGGCGTTCCGCTCGATCTATGAGTCGAAACCGTCAGCGGGTCACCAGACCTATCACCGCTGCCGCGACAATCTCAATGCTGTGTTTGCGGAAGTGACGCAGCAGATTCGCCAGCAGTGGCCCTCAACCAGTCTTTCCAGTTCGGCGCAGGCTGCCACAGCGAGTGCTGCAGCATGAGCCGGCGTTCCCTGATCGGTGAAGCGCTCGCTTCCGCGCCGCCGCAGGTCGAGCAGCCCATTGTTGAAGACAAGGGCGGCGCCAAGCCGAAGAAGAACTTTACGAACAAGCGTCTCGAGGGCTTTACCGAAGCGGCGCGCATCGTGAAGAATCCGACGATCAGGCTCAAGCCTTCAGAATGCTCGATCTGGCCTGGGAATGCGCGCGACTATTCGCTCCTCGACGAAAATCGCTTGCGGAGTTTGATCGATTCGATCCTCGCGGAAGGCCGAAATCGGATTCCTGCCGTAGTTCGGCGATCACCGGACGCCGAACTGCCGTATGAGTTGATCATCGGCACCCGTCGCCATTGGGCGATCGCGTGGCTTAATGCCCATCACTATCCCGACCTCAACCTTGTCGCAATTGTTGAAGATCTCGATGATGAGGCGGCTTTTCGGCTTGCAGATGTCGAAAATCGCGAGCGCGAAGATATTTCGGATATCGAGCGCGGTCGCAATTACAAGGCGGCCGTTGACGCTTATTATGGTGGCGTACAGCTTCAAATGGCCGAGCGGCTCAAGATATCGAAGTCGCAGCTCGCGCGGTATATTGCACTTACCGAGATCCCGGATTTTATCGTCAGTGCGTTTGCCTCGCCGATGGATCTTCACGCGAAATACACGGAAAAGCTCCTGCCGGCATTGAAGCAACTGGGTGCAACGGAGAAGCTCATGGCGGCGGCGGATCAGATCGCCTCGGAACAGAGCTTCAGAAGGTCCGGTGACGAGCAGCCGATCTCTGGCCCGGAGGTTCTTACACGTTTGCTTGCGTCGCTGTCATCGGGGGCGAAACCACGGTCACAGAAGGCCGGAATTTCAACTGCGACGGGCGAGGCAGTCGGCGTGGTCGAGCGCAACCAGCAGCAGAAGTTGACAATTACGCTCTCCCCTTCCGAGCTTGGCGTCGACGCGATTCTCGAAGCGCTTCGGCCTGTCATCGAGCAGGCGCGAATTATGCGCTCGAAGCGGCGGCGGTCGTGAGCATTGAATGGAACCGAAAATCGTGCAAATGACAGAATTATATTTGTTTTCAGTGGTTTAAGTGAGTTTCCCCCCGGGGGGAAACGAAGATATCGTATTGGAGTAGCGGTGAAAGAGCTCGGCACCGGATCGTCGACGAAGGAGCGCAAAGTCCAGTTTGAGATGTTCTTTACGCTGCCGGATTTCTCCGACATCTCGCTGCGCGACTACCAGGAAACAATGCAGAGGCCCTTCTTCAGCCTCTCGAAGCGCAAGCGGCTCAAGCCGATCGAATATACTAGCCCGGACCGTACCGTAACCGTCCATGTCGCGCCGAATCCTACATATGGGATGGCGACGATATGGGATGCCGATATCATGATCTACCTTGCGTCGCACCTGAACGAGCTGCGCGAGCGGGGGGCAAATGATGTCTCGCCGGTCGTCAGACTACAACCAGGTGACTTGCTGAAACGCATTTGCTGGGGAACAAGCGGGCGCGCCTATGAGCGGCTTGTGAGCGCGCTGGATCGGCTGCAAGCAACGACCATCAAAACCAATATCCGGGCAAAAGCGAAGTCGCGCGAAACCACGTTCTCCTGGATCGACAGTTACACCCATCTTGTAGACGAAAAGACACAGAGATCGCTGGGGATGGAGATCACGCTATCGAAGTGGTTCTTCGATGGAGTTATGGATCGACGGAATATCCTCTCGATCTCGCCGCTTTACTTCGAGATCACGAGCGGGCTTGGAAAGTGGCTCTATCGAGCGGCGAGAAAGCATGCTGGCGGTAACGGGCCCGAGGGCTTTACGATTGGCTTTCCGACACTTCACCAGAAGAGTGGCAGCGAAAGCGCGTATCCGGTTTTCAAGAAGATGCTCCTGGAACTCGCCAACGCCAATGCACTGCCTGATATCGCGCTGGAGGCGATCGTCGACGGAACGGGCGAGCCAAAACTGAAGATGGTAATGCGCCGTTTCCTGTACGAGCAGGGGTCTACCTCCCCTCCCCCGCAACAGGCCGCAGCAGGCCCACTGGGCGCGGCACCGCAGGCGCCGTCGGCACAAATGCCAGTGGAAGAGGAAACGGAGCTCGTCGATAGTCAACTCGCGCTCAGCATGATCGCGTCGGCAGCCAAAGGTCTGCGAGCCGAAGATGCGGAACGACCCTTCCCTACCCTTCCCCGGATAACACCCCCCTCCCGCCCGGCCGCGCGCGTGCGTGCGCGCGACGTGCTCGACGAAAGCATCTACGAGCAGATACGGCGGGAGTTTCCGGGTTGGGACTATGATGAGCTAATGGCGCGCTTCGATACGTTTCTCGGTGCGAATCCGCTGGAATTGCCAAGGAATTATTCAAAGCGCTTCTACGGCTTTGTCCGCGAGCATCATAAGCGGAACAAGTACAAGCTATAACACCGTTCTGCCGGCTTCGTGTTATCGTTTAGCGGCGGGGAGTGATGCCGTAGCATCGCCCAGCTGTGGGGCGCATTTCGTGCATCCAAATGAAGTTAGCGCAGTAGGCGCCGGGATCACGAACGGAGCCGTCGCGTCAGGGCTCGATATAGCCGATCTGCAGCCGATTCTAAAAACACGTTCAACAGGCCGATAGTCGGTGAAATGCGATAGCGCCGGTTTTGGATCCGCAGCCGTGCCATGCCCTCGACTCGGGTATCAATCACGCGCTACCGCGGGATATTCTTGTGTCCGATCTCGGTGCTGGCCTAGACAAGAGGCGCGTGATGAACCGGCGGGTTTTCCGTGGTGTCCCCCACAATGAAAAGATTTCCGGCGCGCCAACGTGTTTTTAGAATCGCGTCGGCACGCATCGAAAAAGCGTGCGGCGTAGTCGAAATCAAGAAAAGGGGAGGGGTTTCCTGCCGGAGTATCAGCGCGAAGGCGGACGATTTGCGCCCAACCTACGGTCTGGAGGAGTTTCATGGCGCGATTCTAATAACACGATCGATTCCCGACCGTCGACCTAGGCGACGACCCGGCTAATCGAGTTGCGGGCGTTCTGTGATATCGGGAACTCAAACGTTATGACGGGTCGCGGGTCTGGATCGAGGCGTTGAGGTTGGCTGAGATAGCCAAGCAACGTGGGACGAAGATCCAAATGCGTGAACAAAACACGAAACCGTCCCAGAATCCCCCAGGGGCCTCCAGGAGCGCTCTCGCGCGTCCCAGACACTTGTGGGTGCCTGGCGTGCCGAATCGCGCTGTACGGGGCTCTGAGGGGGTCTAATTTTGAGGGCTTTGGATGACGATTTTGCCTCTATCATGAATTTTGACGGATCGCGACGCGGGCATGACGCGGGATCGGAGCCAGCTTGGCGTCACTGAGTATCATGCGGGGCCGGGGACTGATCATCAAGGCGGTGCCCTAGCAGGCGATCGGCTCTTGTCATCTCTTGGTCAAATGCATCGAACGCGTCGTTGGGCTCGGGGTGGCGGGCAGGGGAGGGGCGCTTTCGCCGGCCGCCTGTGCTTCAGACGTGCATAGCCGAACGCCACCGTGGCATCCGGGGTAACGAACAACCGTCAACTCCGTCGCTAGGTGATTTCAATACAGGCCGGCGGCGGGCCATGCGGTCATTTTGCCGGCTTCAGGTCTCGCTGTCCGATTGATTGTCATAGCGCGCCAGCAAGGCGTCGATCCGGGCGAGTGCGGCATCATAATCCTCGATCGCCTCGCTCGAAAAGCGCCCCGGTTCTTCGGCCAGGGCGGCAGTCACAACGGACACCCTGGTGCGCGTGACAGAATAGAGCTTGACCCCGGCCAAGGTTTCGATGGCGAGATCGCCTGCCTGCGACAGGGCGCTGAGCATGGTCCGCACCCCGAGGCGGGTCGCGCCCAGCACGGCTTCGATCTGGGACGAGCGCAGCGGGCCAAAGCCGGAGAGGACGGCGTAGAGCTGCCGGGCCCGCGAGTTCGCCCGCCTGGCGCTGTAGCGATCGGCGAGGTCCCTGCGTATGTCGCGGACCTCCACGAGCATTCGGTTGAGATGATCCAGAGCATCGCGCAGCGCTTCGACCTGAATGATAGCGGCGTGCGCTGGATCGTCGTCGACGTCGGCCCTGCGCACCGTATCGAGCCGGATCAGGCCGTTCAGCGGTAGCGCCGCGCCAAGGGTGGAGGTGGCCCGCAGATACGTGCCAAAGGCGCATTCGACCGCCCAGCGCGGCGAGGGCGGCCGCGCCCGCTCGATCGCCACTTGTCGCCCACCGAGCGTGATCGTCTCGATTGCGCGCTCGGCGGGGGCAAAGCGCGGACTTTGGCCGATGGCGCGGTGGAGGGCGGCCAGGGCCGCAAAGGGGAGGGGGGCCGGCTCCAGATCTGCCACCAGCGCCGCGGCCTCGTCGATGGCGGCCAGCGCGGCTTCGACGGCCGGATGGTTGTCGAGGTCCCGCAGGGCCAGACAGGCTTTTTCAAATCCACGTGCCGCGTCGGCCAGCGGCGCCCAGCTGCTGCGGGTCATCTCGGCGAGCAGGGTGGTCACCAGAGCGCGGGGGGCGAGGGTGAACTGGAGCGGTTCGTCGGAAAGTGGTACAAGCCCCGCGAACCAGGCATGGAAGCGAGCGTCGGTGAACGCATGCCCTTCCTGCCGCAGCGCCGAGATCAGCGTCTCGCGAATGAGACGCGCAGCGAGGATGGGATATATGTCGGGCGGACACCACGTGAGGGCGGCATCGAGCTGACCGAGGGCGCGGGCCGCGTGCACCTGGGTTGCGCACAGCGCCTCGATATCCGCGGGAGAGGGCGGTTCATCGGGTCCGTAACGCGGAAAGGCCAGCGGTGAGGTCATAAAACCCCGTCAAATCAATGCGATCTCAGACATGTATAGCAAGCAGCCAATAACTATACAACCAGTCGGATGCTTTCGGATATGGACCCTTGATAATTGCAGTTATCACATGAGCGGATTTGACGTCTCTTTATAAGGTGCGCTACACGTCCGGCGATGGAAGCCAGCGACCTCAGCGGGCAGGAAGGCCCTGAAAACGGCGATGTCGCCGCTGCTGGCCGAGCGATTGTAACTAAGTCGGCCGAGGTGATGCCCGAGATCGCCTGGACCGCGACCCGGATGCGCGCCGGCGCCCGCGTCATCGTCGACGAGGCTCTGATCGCCGCCTACCAGGCCGCGAGCTCGCCGCACTCGATCCGCGCGCTCAAATCCGACCTCGAGGCGTTCGACGCCTGGTGCCGGGGGACGAACCGGGTTGCGCTGCCGGCGACGCCCGAGATCGTCGCCGATTATCTCGATGCGCGGGCAGGGCAGGGGGCGCGGCCGGCCTCGCTCGGCCGCTACAAGGCGTCGATCGCCAAGATCCACCAGTTGCTAGATCTGAAGGACCCGACCCAGGCCGAACTGGTGAAGCTGCGGCTGCGCGCGATCCGCCGGGACAAGGGCACGGTACAGGAACAGGCGCGGCCGCTGCGGTTCAAGGGGCCGGTGCGCGACGTCGAACGGGATCGGCCACGCGGGCTCAATATCCTGGCCCTGCTCGAAAGCTGCCCGGACGATCTGCCGGGGCTGCGCGATCGTGCCCTGCTGTCGACTGCCTACGACACGGGCCTGCGCGCGTCCGAGCTGGCGGCGGTCGCTGCCGAGCACATTATCGCGGCGATCGATCCCGAGGCGCGGCTGCTGAAGATCCTGCGAAGCAAGGGCGATCCGGAAGGCGAGGGGGCGACCGCCTTTCTCAGCCCGCGCACGGTCGCCGCGATCGGGGCCTGGACGACGGCCGCGGGGATCGAGCGCGGGCCGTTGTTCCGGCGCGTGCAGGTGCGCCGCTACAAGGCGCGCCCGGCGGTCAAGGGCCGGCGGATCGACAGCATCTCGAGCCGGGAGAAATGGGATTTGCGCAAGACGCTGTCCAAGCCTGCCGTTGCGGCCCGTGTCGAGCACGACGTCGGCGCCGCGGCGCTCCATCCGGGATCGATCGGACCGATCTTCCGGGCGATCATTCAGCGGGCGTTCGATCGGGGCGATCTGCCCGACCTGACCGCCGAGGATCTGAAGCGGCTGCTCCAGGGAATCAGCGCCCACTCGACGCGGATCGGGCTCAATCAGGATTTGTTTGCGAGCGGTGAGGATCTGGCGGGCATCATGGATGCGCTGCGGTGGAAGTCGCCACGGATGCCGCTCGCGTACAACCGCAATCTCGCCGCCGAGCACGGCGCTGCGGGGCGCTTGCTGAGCAAGCTCGGATAGCCTGCGCGCGCTCGCCGGTGACATCAAGGCGTTCGACCTTTGGCGTCGGCAGAACGAGCGTGTGACCTTGCCGGCGACCCCCGAGGTCGTCGCGGATTGTCTCGGCGCGCGGGGCAGGGAGCAAGCCCGCCGCGCGTCGATCGCCAAGATCCACCAGTTGCTGGACCTCACCGACCCGACGCCCGTGCCGCTGGTCAATCTGTGCCTCGCGGCGATTCGCCGCGAGACTGGGAAGGCACAAAAGCAGGCGCGGCCGCTTCGGTTCAAGGGACTCATGCGCGACGCCCCGCGGGGGCTCATATTCGCGCGTTGAATTTGAACTGTAGTGACTATCTGTCCGGCCTGCGGGACCTTGCTCTGCTCTCAGTCGCCTATTTACGCTGGTCTGCGTGTCTCGGAGCCGGTGGCGGTCGCGGCTGACGACGTCGCCGGATTGTAGCGTTGGAGTGAGTTAGGTCTCGACCCAGGTCCCGAAGATTTCGCGATTAATCGGTCCGTCGATCAGCCATGGAGTGATAAGGCCGTCGGCGCGCAGATCGGCGATGAAGGTCTGGGTACGCCAGTGGCCGAAGGGAGCGCGGCCCTTCAGCCGCTCGCCGCGCCGCGACGGACCGCGCAGCCTAGTCATCTTGGGGGTCGTGTTGGTCTCGTCGACGAACAGCAGTCGATGCGGTTCGCGGCGCATCCGCATCTGGCGGTCCATTCGCCACGCCTGGCGCGCCCGGGCTACGTCATCGCGTCCGATCTTGTTGGCCAGTAGCGTTTTTTGAGCGTAAACCCCTCGGCTCGGAGGAAGCGCGACAGCGATGCAGGATGGACCTTCACCCCAGCCGCGAAGCAAGCTCGGGCATGGTGATGTCGCCTTCGCGCTTCACCCAGCCGATCAGCAGAGCGCGATGCTGCACTTGCCACCGCCTACGGGCCGGCCTTGCCGCGCCGACGCCAACGAACCTGTCTCCGCCATCCGACGCGCAAGCCGAACTCCCGTGCTCGCGCTCACTCCGAACCGACGCGCCGCCGCACGGCGCGAATGCCCGACCGCGATCTCGCCGTACGCCCGCTCCCGCAAATTTCCCGAATGCGCCTTCCTCATGATCCACCTCTAACCACGGTTAATCGCAAATCTGCCCCAACGGGGATCCCTCGATTCAGATTTCTCGCGCGACGCTCTAGCGGACATAGTAAGTCCTAGAGGCTTTTCAAATCTCCGGCTATCGAATGAAACGACTGACGAAATGCATGGGGTTCCGCCCCTACATTCTGATGAGCAGTCACTTGATAATGAGAAGATTCTACACGTAAAATGCAGACGGTTGGGAGATCGGTGAAGGAAACAGGTAAGCCCTGTTCGTGGCATAGGATAGTCTGATGAATGCAGGGGAAGACCGTCTCAAGAATGCTTCGCTTTCGGATCTAGCGCGCGATCGCCTCCGCGCTGCGATCATCGAGGGCAAGCTGCGGCCTGGCGAAAAGATCAATATCGAGCGCGTTTCGGAGATGTTTGGCATCAGCCGGACGCCGGTTCGCGAAGCGCTGAAGGCGCTCGAGATGGACGGGATGGTTCGAATCGAGGCTCATCGGGGCGCGATCGTCGAGCCGCTCGCCTGGCGTGAGATTGATCATCGCTACGCGATACGCAGCATGCTCGAAGGCTACGCTGCTGAACAGTCCTGCTTGATTGGCGGAGAAAAACTCGCTTCGGTCCTTGAGAAGAATTGCAGCCGCGTGCGGCGGGAGATCGAGGCGCCGGGTAAAATGAGCGCAAAGAAGCTTCGTGTCATCGCCGAGCTCAACAATGAGTTTCACCGGACGATATGGCTGGCATCAGGAAGCCTGACACTGATCCGGTTTCTCGACTCGCTCGAATTGCCGCGCTCGTTTAGCGATTCGTTCTGGATCGAAGGCGATTATCGCGAACAGGTTTGTCGTCATCATGAGGAAATCGCTGCGGCGTTCGCGGCGGGCGATTCAGCGAAAGCGCGGAGCCTGATGGAGCGGCATATGCTGGCATCTGCCGATATGATTGCGTCGGCCGCGCATGCCGATGATGAAAGCGATCGAGCAGCTCCTTGCTGCTGATCTACAGGTAATCCTGCCTTATTCTTTGAGATTTCCGGCGCGTTCGTGCGCGAACCGGAGAGGCGGGTTGGCCCGTCCGACGGACAGGGAAGCCTCAGCGAAGCCTGTTGACAAGCATTTCGGCTAACTACATATTACATGTGATATATAAAACCTGAACGGGGGAGAGACGGGATGCGTGTGATTGGCGTGCGTGCCTTGCTTTTGGGCACGACAGCAGTTTTCGGTTCAACCGGCGCGATGGCTCAGAACGAGACAAGCGGTGTCGTTGCCCCGCAGGCAGAAGATATCTCCCGCGGTTCGTTAATCGAGGGTGACATTGTCGTGACCGCGCGTCGTCGTGACGAGAGCCTGATGTCGGTTCCCGTGGCGGTGACAGCGCTCTCCTCGGAAACTCTGGAACGATACAATGCGACCGACCTCGGTGCGATCGGGAAACTGACGCCAAGCGTTATCGTCGCCGATTATAAGTTGAATGGCGGGGGTTCGATCGCCATTCGTGGGATTAGCACGCCCGCGACGCAGGTGGGTTTTGAGCAAGCCGTTTCGGTTGCCGTCGACGGCATTCAGAGCAGCAATGGTCAGATGACGCAGCTCGGCTTCTTCGACCTCCAGCAGGTCGAGGTGCTCAAAGGGCCCCAGGCGCTTTTCTTCGGAAAGAATAATACGGCTGGTGTCATTTCGATCGCAACGGCTGGACCGACGCCAGACTTTCAGATGAGGCTTCGTGCCGGCTACGAATTCCGTGCAGACGAATTGATCACCGAAGCGGCGGTCTCCGGCCCGATCACCGACACGCTCGGCGCACGCCTTGCACTCCGCTACCGGAATATGAAAGGATATCTGCGCAACCTCGCGCGCCCGATCGCCAATCCCTTCTACAATCCCGCGACTGGAGCGCCTGCGTCCGTCGCTACCCTGCCTGGTGCGTCCGACACCCGGCCCGGGGAATCCGAGCTTTTGGGCCGTCTGACCCTGAAGTACGAACCTTCATCGGATTTCACCGCGACGCTCAAGGTTGCCGCGAACTATTCGGACGACAGCGGCGCAGGGATCGCAACCCAGAACATCGGGCCGTGCTCCGGACCAAATCCGCGCGTGAACGGGATCGCCGATCCGTTCGGCGAATGCGTTCCCGATAATCGCGTAACGTCTGGTGATGTGCCAGCCCATATCGCGAGCACAATCCGCGGGCGCGGAGTTAATGCCGATGGTTCTCCTGGCGGCAAGATGAAGCTCTGGCTGGGTTCGCTCGATATGCGGTATCAGACCGGTCCGCTAACGATCTCCTCGCTGACCGGCCTCAGTAGCATGCGCTATCGCTATTTCTCGGGGGCTGACCAGACGACCTACTCGCAGCTTACCGTCTATGAGGATCAGGTCCAGCGTGATTTCAGCCAGGAAATTCGCCTCAGCAGCGACTTTGAAGGCAATTTCGACTTCCTTGTCGGCGGTTTTTACCAGCACAGTTTTCGCAGCGTCGTGAACGACAACAAGCTGAACGACGGACACTATAATCTCGCCGAGAACCGTTACACCGGCTTCCACAACTATGCGACGCAGCCCGGAGATACGCTTTCCGCCTTTGGCCAGCTTATCTGGGAGTTCGTCCCAACCCTCGAGCTTGCCGGCGGTTTGCGCTGGACGCAGGAAAAGAAACGTTTTCGGAAGACCGGTCTTTACGGGTTCGGCAACTTTGACGTCACTGCAACGGATTTTCCGGGTTCGAGCGAGCCTGGCGTGTTGAGAGGTCGATTCAAGGACGAGAATCTATCACCTGAGGTGACGCTGACCTGGCGTCCCGATAACGATCATACGATCTTCCTTGCCTATCGCACCGGCTTCAAATCGGGCGGCTTCGGGATGACCAATCCGCTCCAGCGATCGACCACGATCGCTGCGGTCGATTTCGACTCCGAGACTGCGGAAGGCTTTGAGCTCGGCGCCAAGGGGCGCTTCCTCGATAACAGGCTCAGTCTGAGCGCAAATCTCTTCGCCTATGAGTTCAGCAATCTTCAGGTCAACACCTATGATCCAGCGCTGATTGCCTATACGATCAACAACGCGGGCAGCCTGAAGCAGCGTGGTTTCGACATCGAGGCGAGCTACAGACCAAATCGCAATCTGACACTCCACGGGGCGTTGGCCTATATCGACAACAAGTTCGAGGATTTCATTGGACAGTGTTACGCCTATACGTTCCCGACCGGTGCCACGCGAGCCACGGCAACGCCGCCGCCGAACTGTAGCTTCGTCAACACCACCTCGTTGACGCTCCAGCAGGACTATGATGGCCGCACGCCGGCTCGCTCGCCGAAGTGGACGGGCAACGCGGGAATCGATCTGCGCGTGCCGAGCGGCGATCTCCAATTCGGTGCGACCGCGGATGCCTATTATACCAGCGGTTATTATGCGGCCGACACGCTGGCTCCACCGACCTACCAACCGGATTTCTGGACGTTCAATGCCAGTCTGAGTGTCGCGAGTGCGGACGATCGCTGGAAACTGTCTCTGCTCGGGCGCAACCTGGCCAACAAATATTATGTAATCTATGCTGTCGATCGCACCGGAGGCGCAGGCGTTCCGGGCGCAATCGGCGAGCAACGCGGGGTCGTGTCGCGGGGCCGTGAGGTCACACTACAAGCCCAGTTCAGTTTCTGACACTCTGCGGTCCCTGATGGGAGAACCCGAGTGGAATTGAACGACAAGATGGCAGGTAGATCTGGTACTGAGCCGAGAGATCGCGAAATGGCGATCGGATGGCGGCTGATCCTCGCGAGTGCGCTCGGTGTTGGTTTTGGATCGATCGGTTTTGCGACCTATGCGATCGGAGCCTTCATCGACCCGCTCGGCAAGGAGTTCGGCTGGACGCGCGCCGAAGTTCAAGGCGCAATTGCATTCGGCGTCGGACTTGGCGGCTTTGCAGCACCGATCATCGGGATTTTGATCGATCGCTACGGAGGGCGTTCGATCGCCATCTGGGGCCTTTTGGGTGTTGTCGTAGGATATCTAATGGCGTCGGCCGCTGGCGGCGACTTGTGGTTCTTTTACCTTGCTTATGCTGCGGTCGCGGTGCTGGGTGCCGGAAGTGGGCCAGTGAGTTGGACGCGCGCTGTCGCGGCCCAGTTCGACCGGCGCCGCGGGCTAGCCCTTGCGCTGACGCTTTCAGGCACCGGCATGGCGGCCATCGTCGTTCCACCTTATGCCGTGTTCCTGGTCGAGAATTACGGATGGCGTGTGGGTTATGTCGGCCTGGCCTGTCTGCCGCTTGTTGCGCTTCCCTTCGTGCTTCTCTATTTTTTTCCCTCCAGGTCGCGATCTCTCGAATATGCGGAGTCGGCGGCCGCCACGGTTGCCGCTCCAGAAGCAGCGACTGGCCTGACACTAAGGGAAGCTGCCGCCTCCTACCGCTTTTGGCTGCTGCTGTTCTCGATTCTCGCTATGTATCTCGGGATCACCGGGATCGTGCCGAATCTCATCCCGGCGCTGACCGACAAGGGCTCTACGCCGTCCGCGGCGGCGTCGGTTCAGAGCGTTTACGGGATTTCGCTGATCATTGCGCGCCTAGGGATTGGCTGGTTGCTCGATCGTTTCTGGGGTCCGGGGGTTGCGGCATTCGTACTCACCTCGCCAGTTCTGGCGTGCCTTATTCTGATGGGTGAGCCGAGCTATGCCGCGGCGATCGCCGCATCGGCGCTAATCGGCGCTGCCGCTGGCGCGGAGCTTGATCTGCTTGCCTTCTTCACTGCGCGCTATTTTGGTATTCGAAACTACGGTCGAATTTACGGCTTTCTCTATACCGGTGTTGCCTTCGGCGCCGGACTGGGCCCCGTGTCCTTCGCTTATCTGTCCGATCTGACGGGATCTTACACTGCCAGCTTCCAGGCCGCGCTTGTACTTTTCACACTCGGGGGGATCAGCATCTTGTTCCTTGGCCGCTACCCAAGGTTCGAGGAGGCAAGGTCTCAGGCGAGTCAATGATATAGACAATGAAGATCCGTCGCTGCCGTTCTTGGTCTGCGCATCCGGGCCGTCTAGAGGTTGTGTCGGCTTTGTCGACGCATATTAGCCGCGGCTAATGACAGATCTCCTGATTTTAAAGGATGTCTCAAAGTTTGCTGGCAAGCTCCGGCACCGCGTTGAACAGGTCGGCGACGAGGCCGACGTCGGCGACCTGGAAGATCGGTGCGTCCTCGTCCTTGTTGATGGCGATGATGGTCTTGGAATCCTTCATGCCGGCAAGGTGCTGGATCGCGCCGGAGATGCCGACCGCGATGTAGACTTCGGGGGCGACGATCTTGCCGGTTTGGCCGACCTGGTAATCGTTGGGCACATAGCCCGCGTCGACCGCGGCGCGACTGGCGCCGACGGCGGCGCCGAGCTTGTCGGCCAGCGGCAGGATCACCTGCTGGAAGGTATCAGCGTCCTTGAGCGCGCGACCGCCGGAGACGATCACCTTAGCGCTGGTCAACTCGGGCCGTTCCGACTTGGCGATCTCGGAGCCGATATAGCTCGACAGGCCGGCATCGCCAGCGCCCGAGGCAGCCTCGACGCTCGCCGAGCCGCCGGTCGCGGCGGCCTTGGCGAAAGCGGTGCCGCGCACGGTGACGACCAGCTTGGCGTCGGTGCTTTCGACCGTGGCGATGGCGTTGCCGGCATAGGTCGGGCGGGTGAAGGTCTTGGGACCTTCGACCGAGAGGATGTCGGACACCTGCATCACGTCGAGCAGCGCGGCGACACGCGGCGCGATGTTCTTGCCGTTGCTGGTGGCTGGGGCGACGAAGGCGTCGTAGCTGGCCATCAGCCCGGCGACGAGCGGCGCGACGTTCTCGGCCAGCGCATTGGCGTAGGCGGCGTCATCGGCCTTGAGCACCTTGCTCACGCCGGCGATCTGCGCGGCGGCCTGGGCGGCGGCGTCGCAGCCCGCGCCGGCAACCAGTGCGGTCACGTCGCCAAGCTGCGAAGCGGCGGTGACGGCGGCGAGTGTAGCGTCCTTGACCGAGGCGTTGTCGTGTTCGACCCAAACGAGTGTGTTCATTCCTATTTCCTTTTGACGGAGAAGGATCAAGCGCGGTTACGCGATCCCGAGCTCCTTGATCTTGGCGACGAGCGCGTCGACGTCGGCAACCTTGATGCCGGCCTGGCGCACCGGCGGCTCTGAGACCTTCAGCGTCTTGAGGCGCGGCGTAATGTCGACGCCGTAGTCGGCGGGCGCCTTGGTCGCGAGCGGCTTGGACTTCGCCTTCATGATGTTCGGCAGCGAGGCATAGCGCGGCTCGTTCAGGCGCAGGTCGGTGGTGACGATCGCGGGCAGCGACAGCTTCACGGTCTCGAACCCGCCGTCGACTTCGCGCTTCACGGTCACGCTATCGCCCTCGACGGTGACTTCGCTGGCGAAAGTGCCCTGCGGCCGGCCGGTCAGCGCCGCCAGCATCTGGCCGGTCTGGTTCGAATCGTCGTCGATCGCCTGCTTGCCCAGGATGACCAGGCCCGGCTGCTCCTCGTCGGCGATGCCCTTGAGGATCTTGGCGACGGCCAGCGGCTCGACCTCGTCATCGGTCTGCACCAGGATCGCGCGGTCGGCGCCCATGGCGAGCGCGGTGCGCAGCGTTTCCTGCGCCTTGGCCGGGCCGACGGAGATGGCCACGATCTCGGTCGCGACGCCCTTTTCCTTCAGGCGGATGGCTTCCTCGGCGGCGATCTCGTCGAAGGGGTTCATGCTCATCTTCACATTGGCAAGGTCAACGCCGGTGCCGTCGGACTTCACGCGCGGCTTGACGTTGTAGTCGATCACCCGCTTGATCGGGACGATGATCTTCATCTTCGGTTCAACTTTCTAGATTCAGATGGGCTTTGCGGAAACTAAGATGTCGCACATTTGGCCTGGCGTTGCTCTTGAAACCTATCCAATGGCCGGTCATGCCCAACTCTACTTGTTGCGACAGAAATGAGGCACAGGCGTCCTTGTGCGGAGGGGGTGTCAATTCGGTGCGCTGCCAGGTGAGGGTCGTTCCCACGCCATGGAAATAGGGCCTCAGCGGGTTGCGGCTTTAAGATAAGCGATAAGTGCCTGGCGTGACTCCGCGGGCTTTGTGCCTGCGAAGGCCATGCGATTGCCTGGAACCGTCGCTTGCGGGTTGAAAAGAAATGAGTCCAATTTGGCGTCTGTCCATCGAAAATTTGCCCCGCGGAGCGCTGGGGAGTAGTTGAATCTTGGCTGATTGCCCGCCTTGGCGCTAAACAGGCCACCAAGCGTGGGACCTGATTTGTTCGGAGTACCCTTGGCTACGTTGTGGCAGGCCGCACATTGCTGTGTAAACAATCTGGCTCCTTGCTGTTCCAGAGAGGACATCGGGCTGGCCCTTCGCGCCGCAGAAGGAGCATTATTCTGCGCAGACACAGTTACAGATGTCGCAAAGGTGGTAAACCCAATAATCAATGCGGCATGGCACAATTGAATTTTCATACATCGCTCCTAGGGCAAGATAAATCTATAGTTGCGATCGTGACTTAACTCACGATTAACTAATGACGTCACGCACCGAGATCTATTGCCCGCAACGAAAAAGCATTTGAGCGCAGAGAAGCGCCCAGCAACCGATGTGCCAGAATTATCCTGAAGTGTGCTGGGCTTCGGGGTGGCCATCTATGTCCTACGATTCCGTCTCATTCGCCTATCCGCGACACGTGGCCAACGCGCCTATCTAATGGCGGTTGGTTCCGTGAGCGATTGCAAAACATGCTGGAATCCGGTGGCGCTTGCGATCCAACATAGTTCCCTTCAGGCATAGAGTCGCAATTGCAGAGTTCGACGTTCGCTAAATGCTGCGGCTCTCCTATCGCCTCCAGGATTGACGGTGATCTGCCACGGCTGGCGCCCAAAAGTTACCCCATGAGACGATTTTCTTAGCGTGTTTGCAGTGCTGTCGTTCGAGTTGATCGGTGTGACGAGTACCGGAAGCGCACAGGCTGCCAGCGGAAATCGAAGTGGCTCGCTGAACGATACACTGGCCATTGGATAGGTGTCGTGAAGGGCGCGGCGCGGTGAACGTTCGACGGCAATCAGTTCGGCAGTCCATTTCAAGGAAAAATATATGAAAAGGGAAAAGGGCGGCGCGATTGTTATCGGTGGATCGGGAGGTCTCGGCAGTGCGATCGTTCGGCGCCTCGCACAGGACTGGGCCTATTTGGACTTAACTTTCCGGAAGAATGCTTCCGTTGCGGCAGGTCTTATCGAGGAATTGGGTGACCAGAGTTCTGTTGCCTCGCACCAGCTTGATATCGGGGATGAGGATCGGCTGGCAGAGGTTCTTCAAGCCGCTCACCGCCGTAGTGGGGCGCTCCGCGCGATCGTATTTTCTTCTGGGATGCACATCCCGCAAGTCTATGTGTCTAAACTGCTGGCGGAGCAGTGGCACGAGGCGGTGCAAACAGAATTAATGGGTTTCATTGCCTTGGTACGCCAGGCCTTGCCAATTCTACGCGAGACCGGCGGATGCATCGTCAATGTGGGTTCGGTAGCGCCGCACTGGTTTGTCATTGGCGATGCACTTTCCAGCGTGCCAAAGGCGGGGACAGAAGCGCTGTGCCGCGCGGTGGCCAAAGAAGAGGGGCGCTACGGCGTGCGGGTTAACACCGTAGCTCCGGGGATCATGCGCGTGGGCATCGGTGGGCAGTTGATGGAGACGATCTATTCTTCCGATATTTGGGAGAATAGCCGGCGCAGCACCCCATTGCAGAGGTTCGGCGATGGCGAAGACATCGCCGGTGCTGTAGCGTTCCTCTGCTCGTCCGAGGCAGGGTTCATCACTGGGCAGACCTTAATTGCCGATGGCGGGCTGTCGCTGTGACCGACGCGGCAAGGCAGAGCTGATTATATGGAGAGGAGACGGTTTATGACTGATCTGGCGACACTGATTGCGGAGCATGACTGCAAGAGGCTGATGTTGGAATACTGCGAGTGCGTCGACACGCGGCAGTTTGAGCGACTAGTCACGCTGTTTGCGAAAGACGGTGTTCTTAGCCGGCCGGATACCGGGGAGATCAAGGGTCGGGATGCAATTAAGGCATTTTTCGACGTACTGACGACCGATCCACTGGTCCATGCGGCGAGCAACTTATTGGTGACTGTGACGGGTCCGGATTCAGCGGAGGCTGTGTCTTATGTCACTGTCTATCGTAGTTACCGGCAGAACCACGCCGGGCAGCCTAAACTGGAAGCGCCTTACGCAATCGCCAAATATGTCGATCGGTTTGTGATCGAGGACGGCGCTTGGAAGATCGGCGTTCGTGATACCATTTTTGCGGCCAAGGAGTAATTTCAGAATGAAAACGGTGGCGGGTTTTGCGCCCTCGCGGGGAACGATTGGCTATTCGATCGTCGATTCTGCGCAACGATGGCCTAGCCGTACTGCATTGATACTTGGAGAACAGCAGGCCGATTATGAGGAGTTTGCCCGTCAAACGGTTGAATATGCACGTAATATGACAGGTATCGGTATCCGACGTGGCGATCACGTCGGCATTCTGATGCCCAATTGCTGGGACTATTTGCTACTGTGTGCGGCTCTCAACCTGATTGGGGCATGTGCTGTTGTGCTCAACGCCCGCTACCGTGGAGAAGAACTTCGATATGTCGTGGATCATGCCGACATTAAGGTTCTTTTCACGACAGACGCAGCCCGTCGGCACGTGGATTTACAAGGAATCCTGTCCGAATGCTTTCCGGAACTCGCGACCTGGGAAAGAACCAAGCCGTTGGCAGCAGCTGGGGCGCCTCAGTTGCGCCAGGTTTTTTTGTTTGGAGCGTCCAGGGATGCCAGGTGGCAAAATGAAGCCGATTTCGCAGAGGGGGGCGCTGCCGTCCAAGATGACGAACTAAGCCGGATCGTCGGGGCCGTCCAACCCGACGATACAGCTTTCGTTATTTTTTCCTCAGGCACGACTGCCTTGCCCAAGGCTTGCATGATTACGCATCGCTCGTTGTGCCAGGTATCGGCCGGGGTCGCGGAACGCTTGCAGCTCAATGCTGACGATGTGTTCTGGGATTCGTTACCTTTGTATCATCTTTCCTCGCACATTCCACTCAATGCATGTCGCCAGATTGGCGCAACGTTCGTGTGTCAGACGCATTTCGACGCCGGCGGCGCCCTGGCGGAAATGGAGCGAGTCAAGGCGACTGTCTGCTATCCAGCATTTCCTGCGCTGACCGCCGCGTTGATTGATCATCCCGATTTTAACACACGCGACCTGTCGAGCCTGCGTTTGCAATTGACGATCGGAGCGCCCGATCTATTGCGAAGGTTCGCTAACGCAATTCCCGGTGCTCGCCAGATTGCCTGCTATGGCTTGACCGAATGCGGCGGCATTTGCACGATGTCGAGTCCGGACGACACCCTTGACCAGCGCGTCGAGCGCGTTGGCAGACCCTTGCCCGGTTTCGTGGTCCGCATTGTCGATCCGGAGACGCTGGAGGACATGCCGATCGGCACGCGCGGAGAGATTCTCGTCAGGGGGCCAATCTTCTCGGGATATTTCAAGGATGAAGAGCAATCAGCGAAGGTGTTGCTCTCCGATGGCTGGCTTCGTACTGGCGATGCTGGTTGGATCGATCAGGATGGCCAACTCGCATATGCGGATCGCATCAAGGATATGTTGAAAATTGGGGGGGAAAATGTCGCGGCGGCAGAGGTTGAGAGCTTTCTAACGCGGCATCCCAAGATCAAAATGGCGCAGGTGGTAGCGGCCCCTGATGACAGGCTGGTCGAGGTCGTGGCAGCCTATATTGAACTCAGCTTCGGCGAGACAATGAGTGCGGATGAGGTCATTGAGCATTGTTTGGGTAAGATTGCGAGCTACAAAATCCCGAGATATGTTCGTTTCGTGCAAGAATGGCCCATGAGTGCGACGAAGATCCAGAAATTCAGATTACCGAGAGATTTCAAGCCAGAGGCTAAGATCGAGATAAAGTCTCAGTCAGTACAATGATCCAATAGGGTATACACGTTCAGATATCGGCACTGGTATTGATACAGGAAAGGAAACTTTCGATGTATTTGTAAATCTTTGCCAGCGCCCGCTTTTTGTAAATGGGTCGTAATTTATGCCTCGCGGTCACCTAATTTGAACCGGTCGGTTGCAGCCGGGCACTACGGTCTATTGTTCTGTGATGATTGACTGCAGCGACTGGATGACAGTCGCACCGGCTAGAAGCGTGCTGACGGTGGACCTCGTCTCCGCGCTGGTAGACGACCGTCTCGGTCTTACGGGTGATGGGCGGCGGCGGGCAGACGCCTGCATGATTGAGCTGGCCGGCGCCACGCGGGACCAGTCCCGCTCTCCACCGGCGGCGTCGCCTATGACGGCTGGTCGACCGACCTACGCGTTGTCGCGTCGTTCTCCGCCACGTTGGAGTTGAAGGTCCTGCGCCACCTTATTTGAGGACGAGCGTACGCTGCACTTTTATGGCGCCGCTTCGATCAGCGCAATACGGCTGACGCGCTGACGGTGAACGCCATCGTCCGAGGGCTCCTGCCTTTGGTGTTGCGCTAGTCGCGTGGCGAGACCCTGTTCGAGGAGAGGGTTGCCGCGCGCGTCGGCGGTTCGATAGATTTCGATACCTCGCGCGCACTCCGAAGCGGTATTGGGGTATCGCGCCGCGGGGGGGCAATGGTGCTGTAGCGGATTAGACGGACAGCCTCTGCCCAAACCAGGCGGATACCCTCATGCTATTCCTTGAGAATGACTACCGCGTCGGCCGTGCAAACTACGCCGCGATCCATGCTTTCGAGTGATACGGAGCAGATGATACGACCTTCCTCTACAGCATTTATCGTGGGGTGGGCGATAATCCTTTCGCCTCCGTAAACATTGTCGAGGAAGCGCGAGGTCATGGATTCAATACGGCCACCCGGAAACGCCTGCAACAGCGCATTCATCATGTAGGCGACATTAATCGGCCCCTGGTTGATGACCCGGTCACCCAGACCTTTTGCGCGGACCGCAGCGGCATCCAGATGGATAGGGTTGGGATCGGCCAGGAAGACGGCCCACTGCTTCATGGATTGTGGGTCGATTCTGTCGATCACAAAGGGGAGCAGCGCCTGTCCCTGAATGTAGGTCATGCCAAATCTCTCCGAGGTAACACCCAGACATTGTCGGTTTCAAGCACCGGCTTACCGTCCTCCCCTTTCAAGCGTAAGCGATAGGTAAGGACATCCATGACGCCGAGCTTGCGGCTGCGCTTACGCTCCAGTCCCAGAATCTCGCCGGATACATGATATGGTATCTCGGTTTTCAATGCTTCGGTGAAACGTACTTCGCTGCTGCCCATCATCGGGCCGTCATCTACATCGAAATCGCAAGCCGCACACAGTTCGGCTACAGTTTTGCCCATGGCTACCTGCGTAGCCACGTAATAGTAGATCGGATGCGCAGTGTTGTCGCCGGCCGGCTCAATACCTGTCGAGCGGCACAGTTCGGCATTCTGCGCGGCTGAAATAATGTATGGATCGCAGCTATCAAGAGAAATTCCTGCGACCTTTGGTGGAGGAGGAAGATCTGCGTTCGCCAACACCGATATTCCTTCAGAAAGAGCGAGGCAGGCCGAGGCTTTCGGCGATCGAGTTGCGAACCATCTCGTTCGAGATCGGCGTCATTCGTAAGATACGGTGGTCACGCCAATAACGCTGCATGTCCGTTTCCGCCGAATAGCCCATGCCGCCAAGGATCTGGATACCAAGGTCCGCAGCCTTTACCGCGTTCTCTGTCGCTACCATTTTCAGCATGTTAGCATCGACTCCGCATGGCTTGCCAGCCGCCTGCAAGCTGGCGACATAATACAGCAGGAGTTCCGTGGTCTTCTGCATTGTGGCGATGTCCGCCACGTAATGCTGCAGGATCTGGAAGCGGCCGATGATGTCGCCGAATGCCTTGCGTTGCTTCATGTAAGCCAGCGCGTCCTCGAGGACTCCGTCGATTGCGCCCAGACATTGCGCACCCACCATGATCCGCTCGTTGTTGAGCGTGGGCAGCATCATATACCAGGCTTCGCCTGGCGTGCCGAGTACATCTTCGTCGGGGATGAAGACATCGTCAAAAGTGACCGCGCAGGACCCCATTGCGCGCATGCCGAGTTTGGGCAGTAGCGAGGCGGTGATGCCGGGCGATTTTGCATCGGCAAAAAACAGGGTCAGGCCCTGGTGCCGCTTTGGCACGCTCTTATCCGTGCGAGCAAGCAGCAGCAAGCGATCGGCGACCTTGGCTCCGGTGGTCCACATCTTGGCACCATTGACTTTCCAACCGCCATCGACTTTCACCGCGTTGGTTTTCATTGCACCGAGCACATCGGTGCCGCCATCCGGTTCGGTGACCGCAATCGCCACTCGCAGATCACCCTGCGCCATCGGCACCAACCACCTGTCCTTCTGGTCAGGCGTGCCGTAAAGGCCTACCGACTTTGCTCCGGCGAACGAGGTCACACCCCAGGTCCAGATCAGCCCGCCGGCAGTACGCGCTAGTTCGCGAGCAAAAATCATCTGGGTCATAACGTCGCCGCCCTGACCGCCATAGATTTCGTCGATTCCGATGCCGAAGAAGCCCTGTTCCTTCAACTTGTCCCACAGAAGGGATGGGTAGTTTTCTTCGTCCGCTTCCAGGCGCCTCATCAGTTCTTTGGGTGCCTCCGCTTCGACCCAGCGGCGCACGATGTCGCGGAATGCCTCTTGCTCTTCGTTCAGCGCAAAATCCATATCGTCGATCCTATCTCTACAAATCGCGCCAAGTTGTTCTCGCAATAGTAAGAAGCACCTATCGCAAGAATGGTCGGAGTAATTTTCTTCGCCGAACGATGCCATTCCCCTAGCGTTAGTTCTCCAACCTTTCGATAGGTGTATCGAGCGGGGCAAATCCGAAATCAGATCGCCACGACAGGTCACGGGAAATTGGAAATTGCTGATGGAAGCCTATATCTACGATCACGTACGCACGCCGCGCGGAAAGGGGCGGCCAGACGGATCGCTTCATGAAATTCCGTCGGTGCAGTTGGCCGCGCAATTGCTGCAAGCGCTGCGAGACCGCAATTCCCTCGACACCTCGCTGCTGGACGACGTCATCATCGGCATGGCGCAACCGGTCGGTGAGCAGGGCGGTGTGCTCGCGCGCGCCGCGGTCTTGCAGGCGGAATACGCCCAAACGGTGGGCGGCCAACAGTTGCACCGCTTCTGTGCAACTGGACTCGATGCCGTCAATCTGATCTCTGCTCAGGTCCACGCCGGGATGATCCAGGCGGGGATTGGCGGTGGCGTTGAGTCGATGAGTCGTACCGTGATGGGCTATGACAGCGGCGCGTGGACGTCGGATCCTTCGGTGGCTTTCCCGAACCATTATGCTCCGCAGGGCATTGGCGCGGACATGATCGCCACGCTTGACGGTTTCAGCAGGGAGGACGTCGACTCGTTCGCTGTCGAAAGCCAGCGCCGCGCTGCCGAGGCTTGGGCAGATGGACGCTTCAAGGGCGCTATCGTGCCGGTGAAGGATGTGCTTGGCGACATCGTGCTGGATCACGACGAACACATGCGTCCGGGCACGACGCTGGCTGATCTTGCCAAGTTGAAGCCCGCGTTCGAAGGGTTCGGCAAGGCTGGCTTCGAAGCGGTCGCGAAGGACCGTTATCCGCAAATAGAGGAACTGGACTACGTCCATCACGGCGGGAACAGCTCGGGTATCGTCGATGGATCGGGCCTGGTCATGGTCGGATCGAAGGAGTTCGGCGTGAGGGCTGGGCTGAAGCCGCGCGCTCGCGTGCGGGCCTATGCCAATATTGGCTCGGAACCCACGATCATGCTGACCGCGCCGACCGCCGTTTGCGAAAAAGCTCTCAAAAATGCGGGGATGAGCAAGAACGATATCGACCTGTGGGAGCTGAACGAAGCTTTTGCGAGCGTTGTGATGCGGTTCATGAACGAGATGGGCGTGCCCCACGACAGGATGAACGTAAACGGCGGCGCGATCGCGATGGGGCACCCGCTTGGGGCCACGGGTGCGATGCTGATCGGGACGGTGCTGGACGAACTGGAGCGCCGTGACCTGAACGCAGGCGCTATCTCCCTTTGCGCCGCAAACGGCCTCGGCACTGCCTGCATCATTGAGCGCGTCTGAGCGAAGAATCTGGAAGGCACGATTACCATGCGACACATGAAGATCGAACGGGCGGCCGACGGCGTCGCTACTCTTATCCTCGACAACGCCGATGGCACGATGAATGTCGTGAATGAAGCTTTCATCGCCGAGATGGTAGCGGCCATCGCCGAGATATCGGCCGATGAAGCGATCAAGGGCGTGATTCTCACCAGCGCCAAGCCGTCTTTCATGGCGGGCGCTGACCTTAAAAAGCTTGTGGGCGGATTCACGCCGCATGAGGCGCTGGAATTCTCCCGTCGCGCCACCCGGATGCACCGGGCCATGGAAACGTCCGGCAAACCGTGGGTCGCGGTCCTGAACGGACTGGCGCTCGGCGGTGGATTTGAATTGGCGCTGGCATGTCATTACCGGATTCTGGTTGACGACCCGAAGGCAGTAGTCGGCTTGCCGGAAGTCAATGTCGGGCTTTTGCCGGGCTCGGGCGGAACCGTCCGTCTGGGAATCTTCGCTGGCATGAAGACGGCGCTCGACTTGCTGCTCTCGGGCCGTTCGGTTGCGCCGGCTGAGGCGCTGACGTTGCGTATCGTCGATGAAGTCGCGCCTGCCGCCATCCTTTTCGAGCGCGCTCGGGCCTGGCTCGCGACCAATCCCGACCCAGTGAGGGCCTGGGACAAGAGGGGCTGGGTCCCGCCGCAGAAGAAGGGCATGACGGTGCCGGAAGATTCGGCAGCCTACATGATAGCTGCGGGTGAAATCGCCAAGAAGGGTTACAACGCGCCAGCCCCGCTCGCGATCCTGGCTTC
>Ga0265293_10004266_pt1 | contig 25409 bp, 13 predicted proteins | sample Munlanlewell138R_FD_192505 | JGI IMG/M metagenome (GOLD analysis project Ga0265293, IMG submission 192505) | Leachate microbial communities from a municipal landfill in Southern Ontario, Canada - Leachate well 138R | ecosystem: Engineered > Solid waste > Landfill > Unclassified | place: Canada...
GGCGTGCATTAGCATGTTCATTTTACCCTTGACAATTCATAAACGAGCATTTATACTCTACTAAAGCAAGGGGTAGGCTTTCTTGCATTAATTTTGTACCAACTTTTCATCTTTACTTTACACTACCGAAAATTTTTAATTACCATATGACATGGTTTCATACCCCGGTTAATAAAAACTTCTTTTTAACATTTTACAACAAAAAAAAATAAAAAGCAAGGGTTGCATTTTTATGCAACTGGTGGTATAATTAATGCATTCAGTTGGAATAATTTATTGTTCGGGAGTTGATTTTTTGATTAGAGCGTCTGTTTTGGGGGCGACCGGGTATGCGGGTGAAGAATTGGTGCGCATTTTAGCTGCTCATCCAAAAGTTAAAATTGTTCATCTTATTTCAAAAAGTTATGCAGGTGAAGCTTTTTCGGATGTTTATCAAAGCTTTACAAATATTTTGGATATAAAGCTTGAAGATATTGATGTTGAAAGAATTTCCAAAGACAGCGATGTTGTGTTTACAGCCCTGCCGCACGGCGCTTGCAGCGCCATTGTACCTAAGTTTATTGAAGCGGGGGTTAGGGTTATTGATTTTTCGGGTGATTACCGCTACACCGATAAAGATATATATGAAAAATGGTATGGAATAAAGCATAATTCGCCTCATTTGCTTAAAAAGGCAGTTTATGGCTTGTGTGAGCTAAACCGAAAGGAAATTGCCGGTAAAGCTTTGGTTGCAAACCCCGGATGTTACACAACTTGTTCCATTTTGGCGCTTGCGCCTGCCGTTGCCGAAAAAATTATAGATACAAGCAGCATCATTATTGATGCCAAGTCGGGCGTGACGGGGGCAGGCAGGAGCGCCTCGCTTGATTTTAGCTTTTGTGAGTGCGCCGAAAATATGAAGGCGTATAAGGTTGCGGAGCATCGCCATACAAGCGAAATTGAGCAGCAACTTTCGATGATTGCAAACGAAGAAATTACCTTAACTTTTTCCCCGCATCTTATGCCGTTAAAAAGAGGGATAATTGCCACTTGCTATGCAAATTTAAAAGACACTCGATATTCTACGCAAGAAATAATTGAAATTTACAAGGATTTTTATAAAAATGAGCGATTTATTAGGATTTATCCAAATGGCAGGCTGCCCGAAATAAAGTATATTACATCTTCAAATTATACGGATATAGGGCTTAAAGTTGATGGGAGAAATTGTCGGTTGATAGTAGTTTGCTGCCTTGATAACCTTGTAAAGGGCGCGGCGGGGCAAGCCGTTCAAAATATGAACATATTGTTCGGAATTGCCGAGGAAACAGGCATTGACAGCCCTCCCATATATTTATAGCAAAAAAAGATTAGGAGGTATATTATGGATAAGTATATTAAAAAAGCCGGTATTTTAATTGAGGCATTACCATACATACAAAAGCTTGCAGGTAAAACGGTTGTTATAAAATACGGCGGTAATGCAATGATAAATGACACTTTAAAAGAAAAGGTTATGCAAGATATAACGCTTTTGAAATATGTTGGGGTAAACCCTATTGTTGTGCATGGAGGAGGGCCTGACATTTCAAACGCGCTTACGGTGCATGGCATTGAGAGCAAGTTTGTTGATGGACTCAGGGTAACGGATAAAGCCACAATGGAGGTTGCCCAAATGGTGCTTGTGGGCAAAACCAACAAAGAAATTGTTTCGGCGCTAAATACTATAAGCGGGAATGCCGTTGGCATAAGCGGAATTGACGGAAAGCTTATAGAGTGCGAAAAGCTTGAACTTAAAACAGACAAAGGAATTTCGGATATGGGTTATGTGGGGAAAATAACCAAAATAAATACGCACTCGCTTTTAATGCTTGCAAACGACCGCTACATTCCCGTGGTTGCGCCAATTGGTGTGGGCACGGACGGGCAAAGCTATAATGTTAACGCCGATACGGTGGCAGGCGCTATTGCAGCAGCGTTGAAGGCTGAAAAGCTTATGCTTTTGACCGATGTTGCAGGCATTAAAGAAAGCGTCGATAGCGATGAAATTATATACGAGGCGTCACAAAAAAGGATTTTTGAGATGATAGAGAAGGGTGAGATAAACGGCGGAATGATACCGAAGGTTCTAAGCTGCATAGAAGCTATTGACGCCGGGGTAAACCGTGTTCATATTATTGACGGGCGAATACCCCATTGCTTGCTGCTCGAAATATTTACCGACACCGGCATCGGCACGATGATTACCGCCTAAGCTTGATTTTTGTAAAGATAAAGTTTTCGACAATTTTAAACTTATAATTGCATAAACCCCAAACTTATGCTAAAATAAACATGAAAGCGATAAAAAGTTCTGTTTTTGCATTATATTTATAATTTTATAAAATGGGGTTGAAAAATGAGAATAACGAAAAAAGTATTTACCGACCTGGCAATATGGATGATGGGTTTTGGAATGCTGGTGGGAGTGGCTTTTCCTTTTATAATAATTCTTATGGGAGTTCCCGCCGAAATCACGCTTAATGTATTGTTTTTTGCCATGTGCATTACAGCAGGGCTTATTGTGGGTGTTGTGAACATCGTTTTGGCAAAAAAGGTTGTTGGGAAAAGGCTTAAAAAGCTAACCGACAGAATGTGTCATGTTGAAAACCACATAAACACCGTATTAAAAACCGATGATTTTAATTGTACCCCCGAAAATTGCTACATAGATGTTGACTCGGAAGATGTTTTGGGTGACAATGCCAAAGCCTTTAACTCATTGGTCGACACATTATCCGTGTCGCTGAAAACTGAAATTGCCATCCGGCGTTATACTGAAATGCTAACAAGCCATTTAAATATTAACGATTTGGCAAACAGGGCGCTGCAACAGCTTGTAAGCATTTCCAAGGCGAATGCGGGCGCTATATTGATTGATATGAGCGGGGCGCTCAATCTTCTAACCTCGACAGGCATAGTAATGCCGGAAACGCTAACGGATAACCCATTTATAAACGATGTTTTAAGAAACGAAAAGAGGGCTAATATAAAGCTTCCTGCCGATATTAATTTAGATGGAGTAATTGCCGAATTTCGACCGAAAGAGGTAATTGTAGAGCCGATAAAATACAAACAAGTGCCGCTTGGGGTTATACTGTTGTCATCGGTAGAGGAATTCCCGGCGGAAACGCACAGCAGTTTGGACCTTTTTAGCCAAAGCCTTGCATTGGCGCTAAATAACGCGCTAACGCATGACCAAACGCAAAAGCTTGCAGCCATTGACCCGCTGACCAACATTTATAATCGGCGATTTGGGCTTATACGCTTGCACGAGGAGTACATACGAGCGGTTCGGCATCAATCCGGCTTAGGGGTTATGATGATTGATATTGACGATTTTAAAATAATAAACGACACTTTCGGTCATTGCGTGGGTGACAAGGTCGTTTACCATATTGCCAAGGTAATTCGTTCTGCCATACGGGAGGGTGACATTGTTATGAGGTATGGCGGGGAAGAATTTATTTGCGTAATAACAGGCGCATCGCTTGAAGACACTAACAAGGTTGCGGAAAAAATACATCGAATGGTAAAGGACAGCGTTATAAAACACGGTCATCAAACTATAAAGTCAACAATCAGCATAGGTTTGACATCGTATCCCGAACATGATGCAAGCAATGAGCAAGACCTTATAGAATATGCGGATAAGGCGCTTTATACGGCAAAGGATATGGGCAAAGACAAAGTTATAACCTACAATTAGGTTATTACTCTGCTTTTTGCGTTGTGCTATATTGTTTCCCAGTGTGGTCTATTGCATAATTTTCTTTAAGCACCAACTGTGACACAGGCACAAATTTAAAACCTTTTTTTGCAAGCTCCGGCAAAATTAGCTGTAAGGCGGAGTGCGTGTTGGGCGTGCCGTTGTGCATCAAAATTATGGAGCCTGCCTTTGTTTTTAAAATTACCCTATTGGAAATGTCTTTTGCAGTGAGGTCTTTCCAGTCAAGGCTGTCAACATCCCACTGCATGCAAAAGCGCCCTGTTTCGATGCATGCATTTACCACATCGCTGTTGTAATCTCCGTACGGTGCACGAAACAGGTTATTTTTTTTGCCGGTCAACTCTTCAATTATTTTATCGCATTTATCCATATCATACTTCATTTTTTCTTTTGAAAGACTGGTATAGTGCGCATGGTTGTATGAATGATTTGATATTTCATGCCCTGCCTCACTAAGCTTTTTAACCGATTCGGGGTATTTTTCCGCCCAATCGCCTACAACAAAAAAGGTGCTGACACAGTTATACTTGTCCAGCACCGTTATTATATCATCGATATCGTCATCGTTCCATGCACAATCAAATGTCAGCGAAATTGCCGTATCATCCCTGTCAACGCAATAGATGGGAAGGCTTTTTGAAGGGCCGGATACGGTGCGGCTTGCCCAAAATGATGCCAATATCAACCCCGCAAGAACGAGGGCGATAATAAGCAAAAACTTTTTACCGAATAAAATAATTTTCATATTTATAACCGTTAACCTTTCCGGCTCACAAATTTTAATAAAACTTTTACAGCGCGCTTATTGTGAGCCGGATAAGGCGCACAGGTGATACGGCATTAAAATGCAAACATTAAGGGCGCTTTTATTATGCATTTTGTGGGTATCGCCTGTTTTTATTCAAGTTTATACCTGTTTTACTAAAGTATATGAGAAGTTAGCGGTAAATAGTATTAGACAAATTTTACAAAATAACTTATTGACCTTTTTGCATAACTATCTTTATGCTGTGAGTTTTATTGTCATTGACAAGCTTTATTATCTCCGGCTTATCCGCCTTGCAAAGCCCGTTGGGGTTTGATACATCAATAATGTATTTTGTGTCTTTATAGCCGTATTCAAAGGAAAAGTTCTTCCAACTATGCGGTATGCAAGGGTCTATTATAAGCGTTTCCCCTTGTTTTTTAATTCCCAAAATCCACTCAACGGCAACTTTATAAAGCCATCCCGCCGCACCGGTGTACCATGTCCAGCCTCCACGCCCCACATGCTCGTGCGCAGTATAAACATCCGCTGCCACAACATACGGCTCTGTTTTGTACTTTGCGGCTTCTATCGGCGTTCTGGAATGATTTATCGGATTTATAAGGGAATACAACTCGGTTGCCGTATCACCCATTCCAAGCTTCGCAAAAGCTAATATTACCCATGCGGCGGCGTGGGTATATTGTCCGCCGTTTTCCCGCACGCCCGGAACATAACTCTTGATATAGCCGGGGTTACCCTCCCCGCCGTCAAATGGCGGTGTCAGAAGCTTAATCAGCCCCTCCTCTTTGTTTACAAGATACCTTATTACCGAATCCATGGCTTGTTTTGATTGTTGTTCATCCCCGCCCTCCGATATAACAGACCATGCTTGCGCAATTGCATCTATTTTACATTCGGTGTTTTGATTAGAACCTATTGGCATGCCGTTATCATCGTAAGCGCGATGGTACCAAGAGCCGTCCCATGCTTTGTTTAAATTTTCTTTCAAAGAATCGGAAGGCAGATTATATTTGTTTAGTATATCGTATAAAAACCAGCCCAGCCACACGCTGACGCCTTTGCCAAGCGCCCCGATTTTGTTCATTCCGTCATTCCAATCGCCGCTGCCCATAAGGGGCAACCCATGCTGACCGAACTTTGAAGCTTTTTCAATCGCTTTCATGCAATGCTCTTTAATTGTGCCCACTTTATTTGAAATTTCGGCAGGGCAGTATTTTTCATCCTCCCCTTCGCATAACAGCTCGCCTTCGATATAAGGCGCCAAAACATTTAATATTTCATCGTCGCCGGTAACTTTGATATATTCTGCAACCACATAGGGGAGCCAAAGCAGGTCGTCTGAGAAATTAGTTCTGATTCCCCTAAACCCGCCTTCAACTTCGTGCCACCAATGCTGAACATCGCCTTCAATAAACTGGTGCTGTGCACAGCGTATTATTTGTTCTTTTGCGGCCTCCGGCATATGAGAGAGCAATGCCAAAACATCTTGCAGCTGGTCTCTAAAACCATATGCGCCGCCACATTGATAAAAGGCGCTTCGCGCATATAGCCTGCATGATATTGTTTGATATAAAAGCCAAGAATTAACCATTAGATTCATGGCTGTATCGGGTGTATTTATTTTTATTTGACCGGTTTTGCGAGCCCAATTTTGTTTTGTGCTCTCTAATAATGAACAGGCGCTGTTAGCGGAATATTTAATTTTTGTCATACCAAGCGAAAAAACTATGCTCTTTTTCTCATTCGGCGCTAATTCTATAATGTTTGAAATTGCAACGCATCCGTCAAAACCAGCCCCGAATCTGTTGGAAAAGTTATCCCTAAGCAACCCGTTGGGCGTTTGCGACAGCCTGCTTTTGCCAAAAAACTCTCGCTTATCGCATGTAAAGCTTGATAGCTGTTCAGATGTGGAAACATATATTGTTTGCCCCTCGTAGTCGGTATTATAGCTGTTTTTGATTGAAATGAAATCATCATCCTTTTGCGTAACAATAAACTTTTTGGTTTCATTTTCCGAAACGCCCAAAACGGGGTTGACATAATATGTTACTGTAAAGCTTCTTGGCTTGTCATCCTTGTTTGTAATTTCCAAAAAGTTCAGCTTGTTATTATTTCCTTCCGCCACAAATACCGTCAGACGAGAAAGAATTTTACAACACATTTTTTCAAATACGCTATACCCCAAACCATGCCGCACAATATATTGTTCGGAGAACAAAGTCCATATATTCCCGCCCACATTATCACGAATATAAACAAGTTCGTCTACTGGGTCTGTTATTGCATCGTTGGACCATGGCGTGAGTTTATTTTCCCGACTGTTATGGTACCATGAAAAACCGCCCCCGCTTTCGGTTATTAAAAATCCGAAATTTTTATCAGAGATTACATTGCTCCACGGCAAGGGCGTTTTTGCGCCCTCATCAAGCCGTATTATATATTCACTGCCCGCAAAACCGCCGAACCCGTTGTAGTATTCAACTTCGCCTATATCAAGTTCTGTTTTTTCATATTCATGTTTTATAAAGCTTGTGTACGGTATTTTGTTTTCATAACTTTCAACTTTTAGCTGATTGCTGATGCTTGGGATTTTTGAGCTAAGCACCACGCTTGCCGCCGAAAGCAAGAGCGTTTTTAGTTCGGGCGCCGCTGTGTTTCCGTCAATTACAAATATTCCTCCCGACGAGCCGACATGCTCACGCAAATGGCTTACCGAAACAAGCTCCCTTACAGCATTTAATAGCGGCTGATTATAACTGCCAACATCTTCTGTTATTATAATTAAATCAACCGCCAATCCTTTAAATCGCAGCAGTTCGTGCGCCTTTAGCAGTTTTTTTAAGATGTCCGTTTCATAAATGCAGTATATCCGCAATGCTATTATTGGGTTATCACCCGAAATTCCTTGCGACCACAGGCTTTGCTGACCTAATTTATTTGAAAGGATATAATCGCTTAGCGTGCGCCGATACGGCAAGGTGTATATAATGTTTGAAAGCATATCATACGCCGCCTTTTCATTTTTCGCACTCATTCCAAGGTATTTATTTTCCACCTGACTTCGCGACCATGCCATGTCAAAGGCGCGTTCGATGTTGGAATAAATTTTATACTTTTTGGCTATTTCCAAAGCCTCATCCCTGGCGGAGCAACCGGCAGTAATGATAGCAAAATGTGAAACAGAGCCTTTTTCAATTTTAATTTTAAACCGTTGTGACATTATAGGGTCTAAAACTGCCCCCACCGAATGGGTCATTTCGTTGCCCTCTTTCATTGCGGCAGGCGATTGGAGAGTGTTTTTTCTTCCGATAAACTTTGCTCTGTCTGTTTCAAACTCTATTCTTCCTAACTTTTCATGCTCGATGCAAACCGTTTGAACGGCGTATATCGGCGCCGCCCCTTCAATATTCGGTCTTCTGCTTGCAATAATGCAATCGAGCCCTTCATCGTATTCGGTGCGGATGAAAAGGTTGCTAAAGGCAGTATGAGCCCTGTCCGAATCAAGCGTTGCAAGTGTTATTTCTTGATAATTGGTTATATCCAAAAGCACATCCTCATTGCTGTGGTTTGCTATGGTAACCTTGCGTATTTCAGCGTTTTCCTCGGGAGAAACGATTATTTCGGTTGTCGTGTCAATCCCGTTCATATTGTGAAAATACTCTGCTTTGTGGGGCGAAAAAATAACTCTGTTGCCCGCGTTGTTGTCATACAGCGGCGCTAAAGATGTTGTCCACCATTGTCCGTTATTTATATTTTTGATATACATAAAGTGTCCGTATGTGCCGTTTTGCAAATCACTTCTAAAGCGGGTCAGCGCCATGTTGCCCGCAAATGAATATCCGCACCCGCTGTCGCTGAGCAAAACCGAAAAGTTGCCGTTTGACAAAAGATGCAAGTTCGGCATATTAACATCAATATTTTCAATTTCTCTTATGCACGACGCTTGCGGATACACTATCGGTTTTAGCGGGGTGATTCTTTCTTTCGTTTCCTTTGAAATAATGATGTTAATCGGCACTCGCTCGCATAAAAGCTCCTCGGTTGCTTTTACCGTAACATCGGAGTGAAATCTTTTTTGCAATATATTTGAATTTAAAACATTGTTTATTGAGAGCAGGCTCATACCCAAATGATGCACCATATAGCTTTTTATAACGCTGTATTCTTGGTTCGGCAAAATGCGTTCCGGGGTATAATCAATCGCCTCGTAAAGCCCGTATTTGCCCAAAATGCCTATGTCCTTAAATTGCTTAATGTTTGCCATTGCCGCATCAAAATCTACCATCAGCGCCATCATCGAGGCATACGGCGCAACAACCATATCGCTCATAAGCCCCCGCTTTAAGCCTAAATCGGGAACCCCAAAGGCTTTATACTGATAGTTAAGGTTAATATCAAACGCATTAAAACCGCTTTCCGATGTGCCCCACGGCACATTTCGCACCCTGCCGTATTTTTTTTGACAACGAATTACAAAGTGGTATGTTTCGTCAAGCAGGGTGTTTTTGATATTTTTCATTAAAAGCAGCGGCATTAAATATTCAAACATTGTGCCTGTCCACGATATAAGCCCTTTGTAGCCGTCCCTTGAAACAAGCGTTCTTCCCAAGGTGAACCAATGTTTTTTTGGTATTTCGCCTTTTGCTATTGCTACAAAGCTTGCCATTCTTGCCTCGGAAGAAAGAAGGTCGTAGTATGATTTTGTGATTTTTTCTTCTTCCGCATTATACCCTATTGAAAATAAATCCCGCTGTTTATCGTAAAGCGGCACAAAGGTTGTGTCGTCATACATTTTTTTAAGGATCGCCCCAACCTCATTGGCCCTGCTTGAAAGCTCGGTATGCTTTTTTTCGATTTCGTCAATCGCTTTTAAAACAACAAGGATATAGCCGCAAAGGTTTCCGCTGTCAACTGTTGATATATACCGAGGGTGCAGCACCTCAAGGGTTTTGGTGTTATACCAATTGTAAAAGTGCCCGTTCCATTTTTCCAACCTTTCCATACCCGAAGTTACCTTTTCGAGCATATCAATAGTTTTTTGCGCATCTATAAAGCCCATATCGTTTGCACAAATTATTGCGCAAAGATGCAAGCCCATATTTGTGGGCGATGTTCTATGCGCCGCGCCGTTTGGAGGGTCCTCTTGAAAATTGTCGGGAGCAAGGTAATTATCCGTTATGGTTGTAAAATCTTCGAAGTACTGCCATGTTTGCTTTGCTATTCCCACAAGGAACTTTTTATCGTCTTTTTTAATTGTTACTGCCTTTTTTAGCGTATCTTTGCTTGAATAATACATTACCAACGGGGCAAGCAGCCACACCGCCCCCAGCGCCGCAACAAAGATGTTATGCTTAGTTGAAACGAAAAACAGTAAAACAGCAAAAATACACGACGGCAGCATTCTTTTGTAATAGCTGAGCAAGTCCTCTTTATATTTTCGTTCCGTTTCGGCCGCCGTCACCCATTCAAGCAATTTCTTTTTGGAAAAGAACATACGATACAGCGCCCGTATTACGGCATTAAGAGTAATGTATGCGTAATGCGGAATTAATATAAAAAGCAATGCCGCCTCGTACACTATGCCTTTAATGCCGTAAACAATGGTGGAGTTGCAGCGTTGACCTATAAAACGATAGCCTGCGCCCAAAAACCAGTCGATAGATGACATAATAAGCGAAAAACAAATTGTGAAAACAGCAAAACCGAACCATATCAGGCTGTTGCCCGGCAATATGCTAAATGAAGTTAACATAATTGCTGACAAAGCAACGGGGAGGAGGGAGCGGCGAAGGTTGTCGAATATCTTCCATCTTGATAATGCGCTGATGTGTTTTTTAAAAGACCCTAAAAGCCATGGGAGGAGTTGCCAGTCGCCTCGTGTCCAGCGATGCATTCGTGCGGCGTATGAGCTGTATTTCCATGGAAACCCGTCAATAAGCTCAACATCGCTGATAAGGGCGCAGCGCAAATAGCTGCCCTCTAACAAGTCGTGGCTTAATATTTTATTTTCCGGTATTGCATTTGGAAGTATGTTATAAAACATATCTACATCAAAAATGCCTTTGCCTGTAAATATGCCTTCGCAAAACAAATCTTGGTATATATCCGAAACTGCGCCCGAGTATAAATCTATGCCGCCTTGCCCCGCAAAAACCCTTGAAAAAAACGAAGTGTTTGCGCTTTCAACGCTTATATTTATTCGCGGCTGCATTATGGCATATCCCGAAACTATTCTGCCGTTTTTCATTTTGGGCTTGTTTAGCGGGTGCGACATTGCGCCTACAAGCTCTTTTACCGAATCGCGCGGCAATTTTGTGTCTGCGTCCAAAGTTATAACATATTTAATTTCGGGCAATGAGTTTTTGTCAAAAGGCTTTAAAAAGGAGGTGTTATTATCCCCCTTTAGCAGCTTGCAAAATTCTACTATTGCTCCGCGTTTGCGCTCCCAGCCCATGTAAAGCTTGCTTTTGGGCTCGTATGTGCGTTTGCGATGAAACAAATAAAACCTGTCGGAATATTTTTTATTAAGGGATGAAATGACATTTTCCGCCGCGCTTATTATTTTTTTATCATCGGTGTTATTTTCTTTCTTGCTATCGGGAAAATCGCTTAGCAGCCCGAAATAAACATTTTCATGCTTGTTGGCAAGGTAGTATATTTCAAGCTTTTCCGCTAAATCCTTGGCATGCTTTTCGTTTGGAAGCAAGGCGGATATTACAACAAAGGTTGCATGCTCTTTATCTATTCCATCCGTTAAATCCAAGCGCGGTATGGGGCACACTTTAGTGCAGTTTAGCGCTAAGTGATTAAAAATGTTTATGGCAATATCCATCGAAGGAATTATTGTCAGCAAAAATATAAAGATTGCCGCAGTTGGATTTGTTAATGTGAAGGCATACCATGAAAGGGCAGCGGATATCCCGCCGGAAAAAAGAATAATACCTGCCCAATAAATAAATTGTTTAATTTTTCTGACTATATTATTGCTAACGCCTAAGTCTGTTTCTATAAGGTAATGCCCAACATGTCGATTGTTTTTTGTTGAAAGCTCAATTGCGCTAAGGGCAACCTCAACTTCGGACAAGTCCAGCCTTTTTCCTATTCGCTCAACATTTCTTCTGTAATGGTTTTTTGTTTTTTTATCCATCTTTGCGTATATTTCATCTGCGCTAAGTATTTTTTCAACTTGGCTCAGCGACTCAAAAATGAAGGTGTAGTCAAGCGCAAGAATATATTTTAGGCTCGTTATTGCGTTGCCCATTGAAACTTGCCGAGCCGCTTGTTTTTGATGCTCCATTGCTATTACCGTTTCAGAGTTTGTGTTAAGCTTTGACAGGCGCACACTTAAATATCCAAGTGCATCCGCCCCTTTTGCCCCGTGCTTTTTAAAGCCGGAAATAAGGTGCTCTATAAGCGAAAGGCGACCGGAAATGCCCGACTTAAAAAATGGCATGATAGTTTCGTCATAGCTTGCTTTTTTCTCAATAACGGCGTCTATTGCATCCTGCGCCTGCTTATATTGATTGTGGGTTTTGTTTATTTTATTGCAAAGGTGTCGTATATTTTCTATAAGCCCAATTTTTAGCATTGAGGAAACAGACCAAATCTCCGCATCGGATAAATACGAAATTTTTTGGTATTCCGTTATAAAATCGATAAGCATCTGCTGGGTAACCGCGCTGTCGGTATTGCTTACAAACTCCAGCGCTATTGCAAAAACCCGCGGGTAACCCGTATATTGCCCTTCTTTGATTACAGGTAGCTTTTTAAAATATTTTTTTTGAATGTTTAGCAGCAAGTCTTTTGTTTGTTCTTCTATAATATAGAAGTTATCCAGCAGCCATTCGTCGCTTCCCGTTACATGCTCACCGTTTGAAACAAGCTCCGACAAGCGCCGATAGGTAGAAAGAATAGTTCGGTAATTATCGCTGACCCTTGTGAGCAAATGGCTTATGCTGTTTTTGCCTTTTATCAATTCTTGGTTTCTGGCAAGCTGCTGCGCATGCCACATTAGGCTTTCTCCGTCAAGCCTAACGGCTCGGACATCGAACTTTCCCCTTTTGTTTGATGAAACCACCATTAGCATGTATATTATTATTATGAAAATTGCGCAAAAAAAGATACCAATCGGATAAATCATCATATACCTCTTTCTAAAACCGCTCTTTAATTAACATAATCAAAGAGCGGTATGATGTAATAACAATTGGTATTTTACCCAAAATTCTTAATTTTCATGCTAACAGTATGTCGGCATACTTATTTGAAATTCTAAAAAAAATCCTCAATCTGCTTTATATGTGATTTGAGGGTGTTGGCAGAATGGTGAAACGCCCCAAGCTCATCATCGCTTAGGCTAAGCTCAAGCACTTTTGACACGCCGGCTTTTCCCACAACAGCGGGAACGCTGATAAAAACATCGTCAAGCCCATATTGACCTGTCATAAGGCTTGAAACGGTGAGGATGGATTGCTCGCCTCGCATAACGCATTCCACTATCCGTTTTACCGCAAGCGCCACCGCATAATATGTTGCGCCTTTTTTGTCTATTATTTCATATGCGGCATTTTTCACATTGTTATAAATATCATATTTTCTTATTCCGTCACAGCAGTTGCACATTCTGCAGTAATCGTCCATCGGCACTTGCCCCACCGTTGTGCTGCTCCATACGGCAACCTCGGTATCGCCATGCTCGCCTATAATGTAAGCATGAATGTTTCGCGCGTCAATGCCAACATGCTCCGCAAGCAAAAACCTAAACCGCGCAGTGTCCAAAACGGTGCCGGAGCCTATTATTTTGTTTGCGGGAAAACCGGACAGCTTATAAGTTAAATAAGAAAGTATATCAACCGGATTTGTCACAACAAGGATAGTTGTTTCATGGGTAATATGCAACACCAGTTGGTCTATAATGCTTTTAAAAACAGCGGCATTCTTTTTTAGCAAATCAATTCGAGTTTCGTTCGGCTGCTGATTTGCCCCTGCCGTTATAATTACTATTTCTGAATTTGCACTGTCGCTGTAATCGCCTGCAACCACTTTGGTCGGCTTCATAAAAGGAACGCCGTGGCTCATATCAAGCGCATCGCCGTGCGCTTTCACCTTGTTTTTGTCTATTAAAACAATTTCGTTTACAACGCTGCTTTGCATAAGAGCAAACGCCGTTGTTGCGCCGACAAACCCTGCACCTACAATTGTAACTTTACCTTTTTTAATCATACGCACCTCCAAATTTTATGCGGTATTTTTTCCAATATCGGTTCTGTGATACGCGCCTTCAAAAGAAATTTCCGCCACCGCATTATATGCCTTGTCAACCGCTTCACCCATTGTGTCACCTGTTGCGGTTATACCCAAAACCCTGCCGCCGTTTGTATAAAAATCGTCTTTTATCTTTTTTGTTCCCGAATGATAAATGCTAACCCCATCATGTGATAACGCTTTATCCATACCGTCTATTTTATAATTTACTCGGTATTGCTTAGGATAACCTTCCGATGCCATTATAACGCAGGCAGCCGCTTTGTCGCTCCACTCAATTTTAATATCACAAAGCCGCTCATTCATTATTGCCTTTATTATTTCGATAATATCGCTTTTTAACCGAGGCAGCACAACTTGCGCTTCAGGGTCTCCGAACCGGCAGTTATACTCTATAACATAAACGCCCGTTTCGGTGATTATAAGCCCGAAGTATAAAACCCCTTTGAACTTTCTTCCCTCGCTGTTCATTGCATTCATTGTTGGCAGGAATATCTTTTCCATGCAATATGCCGCAGTTTCTTTCGTGTAGGCATCGCTTGGAGAAAAAGCGCCCATACCGCCTGTGTTTAGCCCCTTATCACCATCGTACAGCTTTTTGTGGTCTTGCGCCGAAACCATCGGAACGATTGTTTTGCCGTCTGTAAACGCAAGCACGGAAACCTCTTTGCCCGATAAAAACTGTTCTATTACAACCCTTTCGCCTGCGCTTTTAAAAATTCTTTTTTCCATTATATCCCCAAGCGCGCCTTTTGCCTCGTCAAAGCTTTCCGCTATAATAACCCCCTTGCCGTATGCAAGCCCTTCAGCTTTAATAACAATGGGATAGTCGCTGTTTTTCAAATATTCCGTTGCGTTCTCTAAGTTGTCAAATACCTCATATTTTGAGGTTGGAATGTTATATTTTTTCATAAGGTTTTTTGAAAACACTTTACTGCCCTCAATAATGGCGGCCGCTTTATTCGGGCCAAATGCCGATACAGAGCGTTCTTCAAGCCGGTCCACCATGCCGAGCACCAAAGGGTCGTCTTGCGCAACAACAACCAAATCAATTTTTTCTTCTACTGCAAAATTGACCATGCTTTCAATATCGGTTGCTTGAATATCAACGCAAGTTGCTATTTGCGAAATTCCTCCATTGCCCGGTGCGCAGTATATTTTTTCAGTAAGCGGGCTTTGCGAAATTTTCTCCGCCAAAGCATGTTCACGCCCGCCGCCGCCAACTATCAAAATTTTCAAGTTTATCCCTCGCTTTGATGTATTTTTTACAAGGCTTAATGCCGAAAATGCCGCATACCGGTAAAGAGCATTGCAATGCCCATCTCATCACACATTTTTATCGATTCTTCATCTCGAATTGAGCCGCCCGGCTGAATTATTGCGGTAACTCCCGCCGCTGCCGCCGCCTCCACGCAATCGGGGAAGGGGAAGAAAGCGTCGGATGCCATAACGCTGTTTTTGGATTTTTCGCCCGCATAGTTGATGGCAAGGTTTAGCGCGGTAATTCTGTTGGTTTGCCCCGGGCCAATCCCCGTAGTGGCGGAATCTTTTGCAAGCACAATGCCGTTTGATTTTGTATGTTTTACAACCTTCCACGCAAACAGCATTTCAGCAATTTCTTTTTTTGTGGGTTGTCGTTTGGTCACGGTTTTCAACTCATTCCCCAACAACTTGGTATTCAAGGTTTGAACAAGCAGCCCGCCTGTAATTTTTTTAAGCTCCGTCATGTCGTCGGTGTTTTTAATGCAAATTCCGGGCAGCTCCAATATTCTTATATTTTTCTTTTGCGAAATAATTTCTATCGCCTCTTTTGTAAATGAGGGCGCAATTACAATTTCTAAGAATATTTTGCTTATTTCGGTAGCCGTGGCTTTGTCAATTTCGCCGTTTGCGGCAACAATGCCGCCGAAAATCGAAACAGGGTCTGCATTATATGCTTTTTGGTATGCCTCAAAAATACTGTCGCCGATTGCAACACCACATGGATTGGCGTGTTTAACCGCCACAACGCATGGTTGGTCAAACTCTTTAATAAGCGCTATTGCCGCATCGGTATCTGCTATATTATTATATGAAAGCTCTTTTCCGTGAAGCTGCTTTGCAGCCGCAAGAGAACCTTTAAAATCACCTATTTCTTTATAAAAAGCGGCGCTTTGATGCGGGTTCTCGCCATACCTCATGCTGGAAACCTTTTCAAAAGTAACGGTAAGGTTATCTCTTAAAATGCTTTGCCCAAGCTGTTTTCGCAAATAATCGGCTATAAGGGCATCGTATGCGGCGGTATGCTCAAAAACCTTGAAAGCAAGTTGCTTTTTCGTTTCAATCGTTAAATTATTGTTTTTTAGGCAGTCAATCAATTCGGCATAATCCGCAGGGTCAACCACAACCGCCACATCCTGATAATTTTTTGCCGCCGCCCGAATCATTGTCGGCCCGCCTATATCTATATTTTCAATAGCCTCGCTTAGCGTTACCCCTTCTCTTTGGATTGTTTGTTTAAAGGGATAAAGGTTAATCGCCACAATGTCGATTGTGTCTATCCCAAGCTTTGAAAGCTGGCTCATGTGTTCGGCATTATCTCTGATTGCAAGAACCCCCGCATGAATTTTAGGGTGCAATGTTTTGACCCGCCCATCAAGACATTCCGGAAAACCTGTTATATCGGATATGTTTATAACATCAATTCCTTCTTTTTGGAGGGCGTTTGCCGTGCCGCCGGTAGATATAATTTCATAACCCAACAAAGAAAGTTCCTTGGCAAACTCACTCACGCCTGTTTTATCCGACACACTTATAAGGGCTCTTTTTTTCAATTTAACCATTCCTTTCGATATGCTTGCAACTGCCTTAGGCAGTATTTCCCACTCCGCTTGCTCCATAACGCGCTTTTGCAATATTTCGGGGGTGTCATTCGGCAAAACCTCAACCGCTTTTTGCATAATTATCTCGCCCCCGTCAACAACATTGTTCACATAGTGAACGGTCGCGCCGGTAACCTTAACGCCATAATCGAGCGCCGCTTTATGCACCTTTAGACCATAACAGCCATGTCCGCAAAAAGACGGTATTAAAGATGGGTGAACATTTATTATTTTTTTGGGGTACGCATTTATTATCTCGTCTCCTAAAATGCGCATAAAACCCGCAAGTACAATTAAATTAATATTATTATTTTTAAGATGCGAAAGAAGTTGTTTTTCAAAATTGTCGTTATTTTTAATAACAACTGCGGGTATGTTATGCTTTTTTGCCCGCTCCAATGCGTAAACGCCCTCCTTGCTTGATACAACGGTTGCTATTTTCCCGTTTATTGAGCCGTTTTCAACTGCATCTATAAGGGCTTGGAGGTTTGTTCCACCGCCCGAAACCAAAACAGCAATATTTAGCATATTTCAACCCCTCGATTGCCTTCTTTTAGTTCGCCTATTATATATGCGCTGTCGCCGCAATTTTTAATATGTGCGCAAATTTGCTCCGCATCGTCTTTTGAAACCGCAAGCGCCATGCCCACCCCCATGTTAAATGTGGCAAACATATCTTGGCGCGGCACCGCCCCTTCGCTTTCTATAATGTCAAAAATGGGGGGGATGTAAAAAGAATCCGGCTGAATTTCCGCCTTTAAGTTTAAGGGGAGCATTCGCGGAATGTTTTCGTAAAAGCCGCCCCCTGTTATGTGGGAGATTGCCTTTATTTCAAAGTTTTCGATTAGCGACAGCACCGTTTTAACATAAATTTTTGTTGGCGTTAAAAGCTCCTCGCCCAAAGTGCAGCCTAAATCATCAAGGTGCATATTCAGCCTGCCCGAACCGTTGTCTATATTAAAGATTTTTCTAAGCAGCGAATAGCCGTTGCTATGAACGCCGGACGAACCGATACCTATAAGTACATCGCCGCTTTTAAGATTTGAGCCGTCTATTATTTTACTTTTTTCAACGGCGCCCAGCGCAAACCCGGCCATGTCATAATCGTCATTGCCGTAAAACCCCGGCATTTCGGCAGTTTCGCCCCCAACCAACGCGCAACCCGCTTTAATACAGCCATTTGAAACACCCTTTACAATATCTGCAACCTTTTCGGGAATGTTTTTTCCCACTGCAATATAATCTAAAAATATCAGAGGCTCTGCACCGCTGCATATAATATCATTTACGCACATGGCAACACAATCTTCTCCGATTGTATCATGTTTATCCATAAGTATGGCAATTTTTAGCTTTGTTCCAACTCCGTCGGTGCCGGAAACCAATACCGGCTTTTTAAACTTTTCTACATTTAGCTCGAATAAACCGTTAAAGCCGCCTATGCCGGATAAAACGCCTTTGGTCATTGTTTTTGCAACATATTGCCGCATAAGCGAAACTGCCTTGTAACCCGCCTCTATGTCAACGCCTGCCGATTTATAGCTTTTGTTCATACTGACCTCCGTTTTTGTTTTGCGCAATTTATTTTTTATTAAAGGGAACCTCCATGGGATATTTGCCGGTAAAGCAAGCGGCGCAAAAATCGCAGTTTTCTTTACCCTTGCCAAGCATTTTTGTCAGCCCCTCTATGCTCAAAAAGCCAATGCTGTCCGCACCAATCATTTTGCAAATTTCATCGGTATTGTAAAACGCCGATATAAGCGACTTTTGTGACGGAATGTCCGTCCCGAAATAGCAAGGGTAAATAAAAGGCGGGCAACCTATCCGCAAATGCACTTCTTTTGCCCCGGCATCTCTGATTGTTTGCACAATTCTTTTGGATGTTGTGCCTCGGATAACCGAGTCGTCAACCATTATAACACGCTTTCCTTTTACCGTTTCTTTTAAGGCGTTTAGTTTAATCTTTACCGCCCTGACGCGCTGTTGCTGTGTCGGCTGAATAAAGGTTCGTCCGATATATCTGTTTTTTATAAGACCTACCCCATACGGAATGCCGCTTTTTTCCGCATAGCCTATTGCCGCATCTGTGCCCGAATCGGGAACAGGCATTACCACATCCGCATCAACCGGGCATTCCTCCGCAAGCAGATTTCCCGCGCGGCGGCGAGTTCCGTACACGCTTATATTGTCGATAACGCTGTCGGGGCGTGCAAAGTAAATATACTCAAAAATACAAATTTTGTTTTGCCCCTTGCATTGCCGCTCATCGCTTCGGACACCGTCTTTATCAACGCACAAAACCTCGCCCGGCTTTATGTCGCGTATCAATTCCGCATCAACCGCATCAAGCGCGCAAGTTTCGGATGCAAAGATGTATGAATGGTCTGTCTTTCCGAATGCCAACGGGCGCAAACCCCAAGGGTCACGCGCCGCAATAAGCTTTCGGGGGCTCATAACCACAAGCGAATACGAACCTTTCAAATACGGCAGGCTTCGTGCAACCGCCTCCTCGATACTATGGCATTGAATTCGCTCCCTGGCAATGATATATGCAATAACCTCCGAATCGCTTGTCGTTTGAAATATTGCGCCGCTGTCTTCAAATTTACTTCGCAAATCCGCAACATTAACAATGCTGCCGTTGTGCGCAACCGTCAGGTTACCTTTTTTATATTTTGTAACAAGCGGTTGGGCGTTTTCACGCAAACCGCTGTCTTTAGCAGGGTATCTAACATGCCCAACACCCATTGTGCCTTTTAGGCGGTCTAAAATTTTGTCGTTAAAAACCTCCGGCACAAGCCCTGTGTCTTTGTGATAAGCTATTTCCCCGTCATTGTTTACCGCAATGCCGCAGCTTTCCTGCCCTCGGTGCTGTAAGGCATACAGCCCGTAGTATGTGATGTGTGCCGCATCGTCATGGCCGCCGGTGTTATAAACCCCAAACACTCCGCATTCTTCTCTTAATTTGCCTGTCATTTTAATTTTTCGCCTCTAATCTTTTTTATTCACCCAAAAGTCTGCTCATAAACTCTATATATGCCCCTTCAACATTGCCGAGGTCACGCCTGAACCTGTCTTTATCAAGTTTTTCGTTGGTGTCTTTATCCCAAAAACGACAAGTATCGGGCGAAATTTCGTCAGCAAGTATGATTTCGTTTTTAAACTTGCCAAATTCAAGCTTAAAATCAATTAACTTTATGCCTATACCCAAAAGATAGCCGGTTAAAAATTCGTTTACCATAAATGCCATTCGATTGATTTTATCAAGCTCATCACGAGTTGCAAGCCGCAACGCAATGGCATGATAATCGTTAATTAAAGGGTCGCCCAATGAATCATTTTTAAATGAATATTCAAGAGTTGAAATTGCAAGCTGTGTGCCCTCGTCAACTCCATAGCGTTTTGAAAAGCTGCCCGCCGCAACATTTCGTATAATTACCTCAAGCGGAACGATTTCAACATTTTTTACAACCGTTTCCCTGTCGGATAACTCTTTGACAAAATGCGTTTGAACGCCTATTTGTTCAAGTCTTTGGAAAAAGTGATTTGAAACTTTGTTATTTATCGCCCCCTTACCCGCGATTGTTCCCCTTTTTTTGCCGTCGAATGCAGTTGCATCATCTTTATACTGCACTATGACAAAATCAGGGTTGTCCGTTTTAAAAACCTTTTTTGCCTTTCCTTCATACATTTGAACAGTTTTTTTCATATTTTTTCAACCTCTGCTTTTATTAGTTTATCTTTAGCCGCAACTTCGCTTTCCATAGCGGCCTTGTGGTTATATAACGCGGCGGCAAGGGATTTATCCGATAGAGCAAGCATTTGCACCGCAAGCAACGCCGCATTTTCCGCACCGTCAATGGCAACGGTTGCGACAGGTATTCCTTTGGGCATTTGAACAACAGACAAAAGCGAATCCAAACCGTCTAATGTAGACGATTTTATCGGCAGCCCGACAACCGGAATAATTGTGTTTGCCGCAATAACCCCTGCCAAATGCGCCGCTTTCCCGGCGGCGGCAATTATAACGCCAAACCCTTTGGTATGCGCGCTTTGCGCAAACTGCTCCGCTCGCTTTGGCGTGCGGTGTGCGGAAATTACGAAAACTTCAAATTCGATATTAAAATCCTTTAAAATTTTTAAACCTTTTTTTATCACGGGGAAATCCGAATCGCTCCCCATTACAACAGCAACTTTCAAAATAGACCTCCATTTCTCCATTTTTATTATGGCAAGAAATAATGCACTATGCGCAAGATAATCGGCATAGTAACCAAGCTTGCAACGGTTGTTACGAAAACCGCCTCCGAGGCGTATTTATAATTGCCCCCAACTTCGTTGGCGGAAATTGCAACAATTGTCATAACCGGCATTGATATTTGCAACACAACAACGCTTATCGCAATCGTGCTAAGCCCGAATGAATATATGTTTGTAAGCACGAATGCAACAACGATTGGAACAATAAGCATTTTTATAATTATCGCAACATAGATAGAAAGTTTTTTATATGTTTTGCTAATGTCCACAGACGCCATTGTTGTGCCAATAAACGCAAGGGATAAATAAACGGTTGTTTTGCCCAATTCTTCAAGGGGTTCAAATATAACGGGCGATATGTAAAACCTTGTGAAAAATGCAACTACTCCAAGCACAATCGCAATAGAGTTTTGGTTGATGATATTTCGGTATCTTTCTTTTTTTGAAAGAGAGCTTTTATAGTCAATGCTGGCAAAGCCGATAGTCCAGAATGTAATATCGTTTACAACATGGTAAAATGCCCCATAGAAAATTCCGATAGCGCCAAAAACTGCCTTAAACAACGGATATGCCAAAAAGGCAACATTTCCAAACGACATAATCGCAACTTGAACGCCTTTTGTTTTTTCGTCAAGCTGTGCAACGCGGACATATGTTTTTGCTATTGCAACAAGAAAAAGAATAACCGCCAAAGCTATTAAAACTATGGCAACCGCTTCTTTTACAAGGGTCTTTTCATACTCAAGCGATGCAATTGATGTAAATATCATCAGCGGTGCGGTAACTTTTATAATAAACCTTGAAAGCCCGTCACGCACTTTGTCGTCCAGCCAGCCAAGCTTAGTCGCAGTAAAGCTAACCGCTATAATAATTGCAAACATTATTACCTTATCAATCATTATGTCCAATTAAAATCCTCATTTCATAGCACCAAATAAGCCGTTTTTAAAACTTTTGCGCCTATCGGTTGTTTTTTTCGTGTCGTTTTTGAAACAAATTTTATTCTATCACAAATTTGTCGAATTTACAATATTTTTTTGCCAATACTGTTTTAATTTTTAGGCGCAACAATTAAAAAGCAGCGCACATAATTTTAGAGCGCTGCTTTTGTTGGTTTTTACCGTAGGTGTAATGGGGTATTTAGTCTTTTCACCAGTCCAAATCCCAGTATCCTTCTTTTAATGTTGTGTTAAAAAACACCACAACATCTTGAATTCTGCCATCGTATCGGCGAATTAACACTTGAACATTGTCAAGCATGAAGCCCTGCTCATCATAGTAAACATAACCGTAATAGCTTCCCTCAACATCAAATATATTTATGCTGTCAACTATTTTAGCTTTACGGGCGTTTGTTGTCATGCGGCCGTCATACAGATAAATATTTGCGTTTGGCGGTATGGTATAGCTTTCTGTTACGCCCGAGCCAACATCAATTGTAACTCTGTTGTTTCTTATCGCTGTAACCCCGCCGAACGCATAGTCTACCTTGCTTGTGTTTGCGAAACCGCTGCCTAATTCAACCATTCTGCCGTAAACGCTTGCGATTAAGCCATAGTTTGTCAGCTTACCCCTTGCGCTGAGTTGAGGGGCGACAAGTGAGAAAAGGTCCGGTGTGTCTTTGCCTTCCAAAACCTCTATTTGTTTTGTTTCCCTCCCTTGGAACACCGTTAACCTATCAATTATTCCGCCGTCCTCACTTCTGATTGTTGAAATGTTTGTTACCATTGCAAGGCCGCTTGCTGCGCCCGCAACATTGACTTGACCACTTACAACGATTAAACCTGCAATACCGTTTTTATTAACATCATAAACGGTTGTATTATAATTTTCTTCTATGTCCTCGCTGCCCAATACGCTAAGCGAAAGCAAGTCGTAATCGTCATCATTTTGAAAATTGCTGTATGGCGCGATTTTATCGGCAATCATAATAACGGTGTCATTTGAAATACCAACCGCTCTGCCGCCTACCCTGATTGAACCGTCATTGCCCCTGTAACTAAAAGCGGAACCTTCAGTATATTTTGAAAAGTAATTTACGCCTTCTTCGCCTAACCTGTTGCCGGGCAATGCAATTTTGTTAATTTCACCTTGTGAGTTAACAGAAAAAGTTATTACCGTAGCAGCTTCGATTTTAGCTTTAAGACCGCCAAAAGTGTCTGTTGCTTCGTCTCCGCCATCGCTCTTGTATATTGTAAGCTTTGTTTTTGTGCCTGTGGAATTTTCTTCAATCAAGCTTATTTTTGCGGCGCCGGTAAATATGTCTACCGCGCCGTCATAGGTAAAAGTTTTTAGCAAAAGTTTATTTTGCATATTCGATGAATAAACCATTGAGTCAATAACAAAAGCATAATCTCTTAATGATGTTGGGGCTTCGCAATGCGCAATGCGTCCGAATGCGTCAAGATAGAATATGCTCTCATTTTCAAAACCCAAATCATCCGGGAAAATATTTTGCATATCTACCTTGTAATAATTACCGTTTATTTCAAATTCAGCATCTTCTTGGGAGGTTCTTTCGGCAACACCCTCAACAGTATTGCGGGTGAATATGAAATCGTATATTGTTTTGTTATTTGCTCCCTCTGTTATTTTAGTTGATAAAATGTCGTTTTCCTCAAGCATCGACCAATCCAAAATATTTCCGTCATTGTCGCTTAATGTGAGAAAGTTATTAAAACTGTCGCCGTATGAAATGGAACTGCTGTTTTTGAAGTGAATTTGTTTTGTATTGGGGTTAATGCAATCAACTATAAGATTTTTATAATGCGTTATATATACCTTGTTATATTTGCTTGACAAGTCCAAGTCTTGCAAGTACAGCTCGCCGTAAAAACTGCTTAATATATCTTCAAGCTTGCCTGTGTAAGCGGCGCCGTTTACAAATGACTCGGCATTTTTGTTTATATGTATTGTTTTTGCGGTATTGTCGTTTGGGTTTTCAAAGTATCTTATTGAAATGGAGTATTCAGTAATACTTATAAAATCAATACTACGGCTTAAAATGCGCTTTGCGCTTTGCAGGTCTGCAACGCCGTCTACATTAACCGTATCTGTTGGAAGGAGCGGCTTTATATTTCCCAAGCCGTCAAACAGCATTGCTTTTATCGTGTCACCTTTTTTGGGGCTTAATTTTAAAATATTGTTGAATATTCCATAATCCCCGGATAGTATTGATTTGCGAGCTTGCGATGTGCCCACCAAACGCCCGTTTTCATATTGCGCCAAAACAAGAACGGGGTTGATATTTTTATCGGTATCATTTTGATAAACAGCAGATGCCGCACTGCAATTAACGGCAGGCACGACAACTACATTGTTTTGCATAAATGCCGAATCATCCCCAAAGGCATAGATTATAACATCTTGAACTATGTAATCACACTTGCTGATTAAAACTTCAACCTTATTAAGCTTAATTCCGCGGTCATCGGTGTAAGTTAGGTTTCCGTCATCATCGAAGCCGATTTCAAATGCATTAACGCTGTCAAGCGGTTTGACTTTACAGGCGTTTGTCAACATACTGTATTCACACAAATAAATATTTGATTTTTGCGGTATGGTGTAGTTTTCTGTTACTGAATAACCTTTGTCAACTGTAATCTTATTATTTTTGATTGCTGTTAGTGAGCCGTAATGATGTTCAAGGTAAGTTGAATTACTAAAGCCGCTGCCAAACTCAACATTGCCGGGTGCAACCTCCGCAATTAAATCAAAGGAGAACATTTCGCCGTTTGCATTGAGCTTGGGGGCAATCAGCGAGAAAAGAGTGGGCGCATTTTTGTCTTTTTGAACATCTATTTCTTTTAAACTTCCATCTTGCAACACCGTCAACCTGTTAATGTTTTCAATTTCGGAAATGCTTGTCACCATTGCAAGACCGTCCGTCATGCCCGCCATATTGATTTGACCGTTTACAACAACCAACCCCGCAACCCCATATTTATTAACATTGTAAATTGTTGTTGTAAAGTTCTCAAAAATATCTTCGCTGCCCAGCATGCTTAGCGAAAGCAAATTGTAATCGTCATCATCTTCAAAGTCGCTGTTTGGTGCAATTTTGCCGGCAATCATGATAACTGTGTCTTTTGAAATATCGACCGTTCTGTTACCCGCCCTGATTGAACCGTCATTGCCTCTGTAATTGAAGGCTGAACCTGATGTGTATTCAGAGAAGTAGTTAACCCCTTCTTCGCCTAATCTGCTGCCCGGTAGTGCGATTCTGCTAAGCTCGCCTTGCGAGTTAACATCAAAGGTTATTACCGTGGCGGTTTCGATTTTATATTTTAAATCTTCGAAGCCGTATCCCCATGTTCCACTATCTCTATATGTTCTAAGTATTGTTCTTGTCCCTGAATAATAATCTTCCTCAATCAAATCGATTCTTGTTGCGCCGGTGAATATAACAACTTCGCCGTCAAAGGTAAACGCTTTAACAGAAAGCCTGTTTTCAAAACCGGAAGAATGAACATCCGCATCAATAACAAAAGCATAGTTGCTGCTTAGT
>Ga0265293_10004268_pt1 | contig 25408 bp, 20 predicted proteins | sample Munlanlewell138R_FD_192505 | JGI IMG/M metagenome (GOLD analysis project Ga0265293, IMG submission 192505) | Leachate microbial communities from a municipal landfill in Southern Ontario, Canada - Leachate well 138R | ecosystem: Engineered > Solid waste > Landfill > Unclassified | place: Canada...
CGCCCGGCAGCAGCCCCGGGTCGATGCCCAGGTAAGCGATGGGGCCGGCCGCCGTCATGCCGCTGGCCGGCAGGCCGACGCCGAGTAACTCGGGCACGTCGGACAGCCTCGGCGTCAGCTTCTCCACCACGATCAAGCGAGGCACCTCGTCGCCAGGGGGCACGTACCTCGCGGCCGCCACCTTCGCGGCGCCGACGCCCAGGCGCTCGGCCACCAGCGCGAGGACGTTCGCCTCGTAGGCGTCCCGCACTTCCTGCGGGTCCTGTTGCCAGGTATCGGCCCACAGGGCCATGTCGCGCACGCGGAGGCGCTGGCCGTCCGGCCCGTCCACCAGTTGCCAGGCCTTCACGCGTTCCACCGTCCCGCCGCGGAAGATCACGTACTCTGCCTGGCCGAGCGGCACGCGCCACTGCAAGCGCAGCGCGAGGCCCCCCTCGGGGAACGCGAGGAGGCGAAGCTCGTTGCCACTAACGTCCTGCTCGAACAGCAGGCGGGGGGCGAGGGGCGTGATGCCCGCCGGAATGGCCTCGGCCAAGGCAGGCACGGCGCGGCCACCGCTCACTTCGGGCATGGCTTTGGCGTAGTGGAGCGCCGCCGGGCGGTTCGCGAACGCGCCCACCCGCACCCTGAAGATGTCGCCCTGCGCCGACGTGGAGCGGACCACGTAAGCGGGGAACCCCTGGCGCAACAGGTCGTTCTGGACCGACAGGGCGCCGTCCCGGTCAGACAACGCGACGACCTGCACGGTGTAGTTGATGCTCTGGGCCCACGCCGAGTGCACCAGGCCGAGGGCGAGAGCTGCCGCCGCCATCAGCTTGGCTGCTGACCGCGCACCGCGAGCACGCGGGCGCGCGCACGGGCCGCCAAGCACTAGAAGTCCTTTCGCTCGAAGAGAATTACGGCCACGGCCGCGAACAGCGCCCCGTACAGGGCGATGAGTGCCACGACCCAGGACAGCTCCGCGTTAGGCACGGAGTAGGCGTTCAGCTGCGTGGTGAGCAGGAAACGCTCGAGGTTGGGGAACACCACCAGGAGTTGCATGATTATGAGCGTAGCCAGCGTGGCCAGCGCGCCACCCGCCGCGTTCATGAAGATGACGGTGAACATGACCGCGAGCATCGCGATCGGTACCAGCGCCAGGGCCGCCAGCAGGTAGCCGCGGCCAAGCTCGAGGAGCGCGGCGCCAGCCGAAAGCGAGCCGGTGCCAAGCAGTCCGGCTTCCCCAAGACCGGTGCCGCCAACGAAGCTGCCGAAGCCGAACTGGGCACCGGCCAGCAACGACGCCAACAGGAACACGACCAGCATCAAGAACGGGTACACGGCCGCGGCCACCAGCTTCGCCGCCAACCAGTTGGGGCGCGTCACCGGCCTGAGTAACACCGTCGGTAGCGTGCCGTTCGAGATCTCGACCCCCAGGAGCTCCGCGGCGGTGATCGCCGTGAGCAGCGGCAGCAGGAACTGCATCGACGAGAGCAGGCTTAAAGCGGGCACTTGGTAGCCGGAAACGAGGAAGAAGCCGTACACCTCGAAGATGCCCGGCGCGTACGACCACAAGATCGGGAACAGCACGAGCAGCAGCAGGCCCACGCGCACGCTCGTCAGGCGCCACAGCTTGCTCAGCTCCATGCGCAGCAGGACGCTGATCATGGCTCACCCGGGAAAGACGGGACGGCCGGCGGCTCGACCACGCCGGTGCGCCGGGCGCGTTCCGCGCTGACGCGCTCGCGGTAGTAGGCGCGCAGGTCGAACACGTCACGGTTCATCTCGAGCACCCCGACGCCCCCCTCGGCAAGTTTCTGAGTTACCTGCCCCAGGGTGTCGGCGCTGCTCGGGATGAAGACGAGCTCGTGGCCCCTTACCGTGACGTGCTTGATGAAGGGCGCCTCGTCGAGAAGCCGCACGGCCTGCTCCATCGCCGTGGGCCGCAGGCGGTAGCGCTCGCGGCGGTCGAAGAGGTTCACCTCGTCGATGAGGGCGCCCTCCTCCAAGATGGCGACGCGGGTGCAGTAAGCCACGACCTCGTCGAGGTGGTGCGTGGAGAGGAGTACGGCCGTGCCCTCCTCCGCCGCTTCGCGCAGGACGGTGTGGACCAGGTGCAGGCTGAGCGGGTCCATGCCGCTGGCCGGCTCGTCGAGGATGAGGACGTCGGGCCGCGTCAGCACCGCGGCGGCGACGCCCAGGCGCTGCCTCATGCCCAGGCTGTAGACGCCCACCTTGCGGTCGGCGGCGTCCGCCAGCTCCATGAGCCCCAACACCTCGGTTATGCGGCTGCTCGCCACCCCGCCGGCCAACGTCGCGTGCAGCTCGAGGTTCGCGCGGCCGGTCAGGTACGGGTAGAAGGCCGCCGGGGCCTCGACCACCGCGCCCAGGTGACGGCGAACCTCCGGGTTCAGGTGCGGGTTCTTGCCCAGGATGCTGACCGTGCCGGAACTGGGGAACGCGAGGCCAGACACCAGCCGGATGACCGTCGTCTTGCCGGCGCCGTTCGGGCCGACCAGAGCGTAGACCTCACCCGGGTTGACGCGGAAGGTGAAGTCCTTGACCACCTGTCGCTTGCCGTAGTTCTTGGTGAGACGCTCGCTAGCGATGGCAGGTGTCGACATGGGCCTCCTGGCGGCAGTCTACGAAGCCCCTCCGGGGAGCAGCGATAACATTCTTCATGCGGAAGCGGACGGCCCGCCACCCGCCAGCCCCGCCGCGCCCTCCATCTGCTCGACGAGCATGACGTCGAGGACATGGTCGACGCAGCGCTCGACGGCGCGGTCGAAGTCGGCCGCCTCCACCACGGGCACGCCCCGCAACTGCGCCTCCTGCTTGACGTAATCCTGGATGATGCGGATCTCCAAGAAGTGGTCGAGGTAGGGGTGCTTCGAGCGTTTCAGGCCCGTCTGTCCCTCGCGAGCCGCGAAGTGCTTGAGGTGGTCCTCTTCGTCCTCTACCGCAAGGACCATGTCTATCACCGTCGCGTCGCGGAATTCGCGCGCCGGCGCCACTCCGGGCACGAGTTGCACGCCCTCCATGACGATGGACGTGGCCTCGATGATGTTGCGGTCGACGATGGCCGAGATGGCCGGGTTCAGTTGGTGGACCTGCGCGAGGAAGCCACGCAGCACCCGCATGCGCTCGGGCTGCGCCGTCTCGCGCTCGCTGGGGAGCAGCTCGGCGCGCCAGGCCTCGTAGGTGCTGGCGTGCAGGATCGGACTCAGCTCCGGCCCGATGAGGGAGCGAAGGGCCTGGCGCACCGAGTCGGTGGAAACGATGCGCGGGATGCCGAGGCGGTAGCCGACCTCCGACGCGATGGCCGACTTGCCCACGCCGGGAGCGCCGCCGAAGAGGACCACGATGGGGCGGGCGCGGTTGCGGGCCTCGCGCATCATCGAGTAGCGCCGCGCGAACTCGTCCCCGGCCTCCGCGCTCAGCAGTTTGACGATCTGGGTCCTCACGTCGCTGCGTTTCACTACCGGCACGTGCAGCGCGTACAGCGCCTCCTCCACGCGCTTGGCGAGGTTGTGCGACATGTCGGGACTGAGCCCGACTGCCATGAGCGATTGGGCCAGGATGCCCCGGGAGAACGGTAGCGCCATGCCGCCCGGTTCCTGGACGCGCACCTCGAAGCTGCTGGACGTGATGCCCTCGAACCGCAGCCTCAGGTCGCGCCCGTAGCGCCCCTCCAGGGCCAGGGCGACGCGCCTGGCGAGCTCCCCTCGTTCCAGGTGTTCGAGGCCCTCGCTCCTGATCCCCTGCTCCACCTGCGAGGCGACCACGTAGGCCTCCTTGAAGCCGAGCCCGACCTTCTCGAGCGACGACGTCAGCCGGCGGCGCGAGAAGCGCTCACCCGTGCGCGGCGGCGCCGCAACGGCCGGTGCCGCTACGGGGGGTTGCAGCACGACGATCGGCACGAAGGGGGGCGTTTGCCGTAAGAAGCGCGTGGCGGCGGCGCTCGAAACTCGGCGCCTGACCCCGTCCGCGAGCAGCCGCATGAGGTGATTGAGCTCGACCCGCCTCGACGTGCCCTCCCTCAGGTGGCCCTCGACTTCCTGCGTGAGGCTGATGGCATCCTCCGTGGGGACACCCGCGCTCTGCAGGGCCTCGACCAGGGCGCCGGCGGAGAACGGGTAGCGCTCGTCGCCGCGCACCACACGCAGGTCCCGCGGCTTCATGGTTCGTACGGGTCCTTGGCGCCGTCCGCGACATCGGGCTCGTAGAGCGCCATTAGCAGGTCTCGGACCACGTTGCCCGTGAAGCCCCAGATGTCGCGGTCTCGCCACCTGTAGGAGTAGATGCGGCGCCGGTACTTCTGCAGCTCGCCGATGCGCGAGGTCGGCTCGATGAGCGCTAGGTCGGCGAGCGGCACGGTGAAGGCCTCCGCCACCTCGCTAGGGTCCGGGGTGAACTCCGTGACCCACGGCAGCACCGCGACCACCGGGGTCGCCACGTAACCGGCAGGCGAGGGGTGATCCGAGAGCCGCCCGACGACCTGTTCGGGGCGCACGACCACCCCCACCTCCTCGAGGGTCTCGCGGAGGGCCGCCTCGACGTCGTCCTCGCCGGCCTCCAGACGCCCGCCGGGGAAGGCGATCTGGCCCCCATGCGAGCGCAACTCCGGGGACCTCACCGTGAGGAGCATCTGGAGCCCGTCGGGGCGCTCCAGGAGCGGCACGAGCACGGCCGCGCGGCGGAAGCCCTCTATGTCCATGCGGCGGGCCGCATGAGCCGCCAAGCGCTCCCTCACGTCGCGAACCGACAGCTCGACCGCGTTCACCTGGTCTCGCCCGCCCCTCGTGTCATGCGGGCCATGCTACCCCCGGGCTCGCGCAGCGACACGTACGCCCAGTGCCTGCCCGTGACACCCCGGTCGCGCCGGTGACTGTAGAAGAGCTCGGGCCGGCAGTGGGTGCAGAGGTCGAGATCGCTCACGTTCTCGGCGGGAACCCCGGCCGCCGCCAGGGCATGAGTGTTGGCCGCGGGCAGGTCGAGGAGGTAGCGGTCCGCCTCGCCGGGGTCCGCGCGCCAGCAGGCGCTGGGGATGCCCGCGGCGACGAAGCGTTCGATAACCTCGGACCCGACCTGATAGCAACTGCCGCGCATGCAAGGTCCCAGGGCAACCTTCACGTCGCCCGGCCTCGAGCCGTGCCTCGTGACCATCGCCGCCACCACCTTGGCGGCCAGCAGCGCCGCCGTGCCCTTCCAGCCGCAGTGTGCCGCTCCCACCACGCCCTTGACGGGGTCGTGGAAGAGCAGCGGCACGCAGTCCGCGGTGCTCACGACGAGCAGCACATCGTTACGGTTGGTGACAGCGGCGTCGGCCTCCTCCTCGAACCAGCCGGGGTCGCCCCCCAGGACGCGGTCGCCGTGCACCTGGTGGAAGGCCACCACCGCTTCCCGGGTGAAGCCGAGGCCGCCCAGTAGGAGGTCGCGGTTGCGTTCCACCTTCGCAGGCGTGTCGCCCGAGCTCAGCCCCAGGTTCATGCCGGCGAAGGCGCCCTCGCTCACGCCGCCCGCGCGCGTGGTGAAGCCGTGCAAGGCGCCGAACCCCGCTGCGCGTAGCGCCCCGCCGTTCATGGCTCCTCGGGTCTAGGCAGCCGCTCCCCGGCACGCACGGGCACGGGCAGGCGGTTGCTCGGCGGCGGCATGGCGCACGAGTAGCCCTCCGCGTAGGCGCAGTAAGGGTGGTAGGCGTAGTTGAAGTCGAGCAGCAGTCGGTCCGGCTCGGCGGCCTCGACGCGAGGGTCCAAGTACCTGCCGCCGCCGTAGGTCTCGCCGCCCGCCGTGGCGTCGGTGAAGGGCACGAAGAGCCTTGGACCCTCCGGCTCGTGGACGCCGGCGAAGAGCGTGAGCGCCAGCTCTTGGCCGTCCAGCTCGAAGCGCGCCACCCCGTACTCCTGGAACTGCTGCGTATCGCCGCTGCTGGTTGGCAGCGTCACGCGCGCCGCGAGGGGCGTGCGCTCCACCCGAGCCACGACGCGGGCGGCCGGGTCCTCCGGGTAGTAGCTGAGCCCGCTGAAAACCGACTCGCCGAAGATGGGCGAGGACGGGTGTCGCGCCAGGAACTCGTCCTTCTGGCGCCGCCACTCCGCCAGCGCGGTGGCCGGGTCGGGCCGCGCCACGTCAGTAGTTCCTCGCCGTTACCTCGAGCTGCGACGCGCCGAGCAGCCACTCGGTCACGGCGTGCACGCAGCCCCGGGCGGCCGGGGTGATCAGCGGATCGCCGAAGCTCTCGATGCGGACTATCACCTCGTCCTCGCGGCGCTGGTGCGCCAGCACGAGAAGTTGCTGCTTGAGGTCGGGCTCCTCCACCGTGGCGCGCACGAGCACGCGGTCCGGCCCGTCCTCGCCCCCGAGCGAGCGCATGGCCTCGTGAAGGATCACGTGGCCGCCGCCGAACGGGAGGACCACCTTGGCGAAGGGGACGTCTGACGGCAGTTTGCCGCGCAGGAGGGCGTGGGGCATGATGGCCGGCCTTTCCAGGGGAGGCAGAGCGGGTGCGGGCGCGCCGTTGCGGCTGAACACCACGTAGTGAAGCGGCTTGCCCTGCTCGCGCCATTTGAGGGCGTACTTCGTCTCGAACACGGCGGCGGGTGCCTGCGGCCGGAGCACCTCGAACAGGCCGCAGGCGGCGGCCTCGTCCAGCGAGAAGCGCAGGTACTCGGGGTGATCGGTGGCCAGCCTGAGCTCACCGCCTTCGCGCAAGCGCGAGGCCGCCAGGTCGAAGAAGCCGCGCGTGAGCAACCGGTGCTTGGCGTGGCGTTCCTTCGGCCACGGGCACGGGAAGTTGACGACGAACCGGTCGACGGAACCGGGCGCGAACAGTTGCCTGATAGCCACGTGCGCCCCCGCCTTCGCGAGCCTCACGTTGCTGAGGCCGGCACGCCTCACGCGCCGCAGCGCGCGTTGCAGGCTGCCCGACGAGACCTCCAGGCCCACGAAGCGCATGTGCGGTTCCGCAAGGGCGGACGCCACGGTGAAGCGCCCGTCGCCGAAGCCGATCTCGACGCTCAGCCCCCGCGGGTCGGCCACCGAAGAGAACACCTCGTCCCACGGCGTCGGGAAGGGCAGCGCCCGCCAGGACAACAAGATGCGGGCGTGGTCGGCCCGCTCGGCAACAGCCGCCGCCGGCCCCTCGCGGGTTCGGCCTATCAACTCTCCTCCACGTAGGGCCGCACCAGCAGAGCCTCGTTCACGCGCAGGTCGGCGCGCACCAGCGTGTCCCTGCTCAGCTCGAGGTAGGGCCCGGCGCCCGGTGCGGCGTGGGCCGGGAAGAGCCGCACCGTGCCGTCCTCGCGGCGGCAGGCCACCTGGTGCACCGGCTGTTCGAGAACCTTCTCCCAGGCACCGATGATCTGCGGGTCGAGCCCGACGCTACCCGGCGCCCGCCGCACGTTCGCCAGGCGTGTGACCAGGCGGGCGGTGCGCGCGCGCCGGTTCTGAAGCTTGAGCACGCCGGTGCGAACGAGGCGGTCGACCACCAACGCCACCTTGTCCGGGTCCTCGCCCAGATCGAGGGCGATCCGGGTGACCGACCTGCGACCATCGACCATCGACATCACGCTCTGCTCCTCGGCCGTGAGCGTTACCGCGCCCTGATCCGCGACCATGGTCGGGTTGGCCGGAATCGCGTCACGCGAGAGGGTGTTCGCCGGCTCTCCGCCTCGCCTCGATTCGTCGAGCCGCCTGACGGCCTCGAGGATGAGGTTCTCGGTGTTCACGTCGATCGAGTCGGCGGGCGCGGGCAACCCGATGCGGAACTCGAAGGCGCCGCGCTCGTCGGCGAACAGCGCGTGAACGGCCGCCTCGCCGACCAATTCGCCGAACTCGGCATGCACCACCCGGCCCCTGTCGAAGTAGATGCGCGCCAGGCCGCTCGGATGATCGACCGACAGCCTTCCCGTGCGCTTGGCGGAAGTGAGGAGCTGGAACAGGTCCACCAGCGAGAAGAGTCCTAACGTCCCAGTCACGCTCTCCATCCTATCGCGCCCCTTTTGCGCTGTAGGTATGCCCCGCCCCATCTCCAGTGAGCCGAACGGCCGGTTGCGGCGCTGCCGATGGCGGGGGTTGCGGCGCTGCCGATGGCGGGGGTTGCGGCTCCGCAGATGGCGGGGAGGGCGGCGCAGGGGCGGCCGGTATACTGCGCCAGTGCCGAAACGCCTTCAGAGAGCACTTCTTGGCGAGGCGGCGGGACTATACCCGCTCGGGGTGGCGGCCATCTGCCTGCTGCTATCCATCGATTTCCTGAGCGTGCTCGCGCGCTTCCTGGTGCAGCAGAACGCCTCGGCGCTGGACGTGGGGGCGCTGCTCCTCTACCGCACCCCCTGGTTCTTGCACCTGGCGTTGCCCGTGGGCGTCGTCTTCGCGGTGCTGCTGGCGGCGGGCCGCATGGCGAAGGACTCCGAGCTGAAAGCCGCCTACGCCATGGGCGTCGCGCCCGCGGCCCTACTCTGGCCGCTCCTCTTCCTCGGCCTCGTCGTCGGCGTGCTCTCCTTCGTCAACAACGGCTTCCTCGAGGCGCGCGGCGAGGCGGCCTACCAGCGGCGGATAGACTCGTTTATCTATGCCCGTCCACCTGCCGAGGTACAGGTGAACGCCGCTTACCGCATCGGCAACTCGGTCTTCTTCGCCGCCCGGGTGAGGGCGGTGCAAGACGACAAGACCTTGGCGAACCTGGATGGGGCCATCGTCCAACTGCAGGACGGCACCTTGTACAGCGCCCGCAGCGGTCTGTGGGACGCTCAGGCGCGCGTGTGGCAACTCAGCGACGGACAGGTCACCCGACCCGGCGAGGCCCCCCAGCCTTTCACCACGGTCGGCCTGCCGTTCGAGCTCGAGTCGGGCCCGAGCGAGACCCTGGTCAGGCCCGCGGAGCTGCCCGTCGACCAGCTCTGGAAGCAGCTCAGGGCCGTCGGCAAGGCCGGCGGCGCCACCCGCGAGCTGACCTACGACCTGCACCGGAAGATCGCCGACGCGTTCAGCGCCGTCATCTTCGCGGCGTTCGCCGGAGCCATAGGCCTGCGGGTGAGGGGCCGAGCGGCGGGGTTCGCTTGGACCATCGTGCTGCTGGTGGGTTTCTGGGCCACCTGGATCCTCGCCGACAACCTGTTCCAGACGGGCGCCCTCGGACCGCTGGCCGCGGCCTGGCTGACGCCGCTGCTCGCCGGTGTCGGCGCGGCGCTGCTCGCCTCGAGGACGCTGCGCTCATGACGCGGTGGGGCCGCTACCTCGTGGCGGGCACCCTGCCCCTGTTCCTCACCGGGGTGGTGGCCCTGGTGCTGCTGTTGCTCCTCTACTTCTTCCTGGGCGTGCTGGCCGACGTGCTGGCTCGCGGCGTGAGCGTCTCGCTGCTCGCGCGTTACCTGCTCTTCAAGCTCCCGGCGGCGGCGTCACCGGGCCTGCCCCTGGCGCTACTGTTCGCGGCGCTCCTCAACATGACCCGCCTCGGTCAGGACGGCGAGGTGAAAGCGGCCCTGCTGCTGGGCGTGGCTCCACGGCGCTTCGTCATGCCGCTCGTCGGCCTGGGACTGGTGGTCAGCGCCCTGGCGCTCTTCAACGACGAGCTGGTGGTGCCCTGGAGCGAGGGGCGGGCGGCCGAGGTGGAGAAGGACATCATGCTCAGGAGCCCCGAGACGGTGGTGCAAACGGGCGCCTTCTTCACCGACGCGCTCGGCCGCAGCATCTTCATCGGCCAGGCGTTGCCGGGCGGCGAGTTCCGCGACGTGACCGTCATAACCCCCGGCGGCAGCAGCGGACCGCGCGAGGTGATCACCGCAGAGCGCGGGGAGGTCGACGCCGACGCCGGGGTGTGGCGGCTCGAGGGGATAACCATGCGCGTGCTGCGTGACGGCCGTCTGGCACTCGACGTGCGCTCGGACAGCGCCGTCCTGCCCGTGCGCGGCCTGGCGGCCACGACGTCCACGCCCCCCGACCTCGTTTACCTCCCACTGGGACAGTTGCTCGAGCGGCTGCGCACCGGCGACGCCACCGACAAGGCGCCCGAGTGGACGGCCCTGCACCGCAAGCTGGCGGAGCCGCTCGCCGCAACCGCCTTCGCGCTGTTCGCCGCCGCCGTCGGCCTCTTCACCTTCCGCCGCGGCTCCAACCTGGGCTTCGTGGCGGTGCTGTTCCTCACCTTCGTCTACTACGCGACCTGGAGCGTGGCCAAGCTTCTGGGGGCGCAGGGCACGGTGCCCGCCTGGGCGGCCGGCTGGGCGCCCGTGGCCCTCTACATGCTGGCCAGCGGCGTCCTGCTGGCCGCGGTAAGGCGGAGGTAGCGCGTTGACGCGGCGTTGGCGCTGGCGGCTCGCGGTCCTCGCCGTGCTGGCGGCGTTCGGCTCTGCTGCGTCGGCCGCCAAGATCAGCATCGACGCCGGCGCCGATCCCGACAGCCGCCTCGAGATCCGCAGCATCACCCTGCCAGGCGGCACCGAGGTGGCGCTGTACGTCCTCACCGGCAAGGGCCTGGTGGTGCGGATCGACTCCGACGAACTCGTGGCCGACCACGTCGAGGTCGACCTCACCAACCGCGTGGTGAGGGTCATCGGGCCGGGGACTTTCACCACGGGCGACGAGACCGTCACGGGCGAGGACCTGATCATCGACCTGCGCGCCGAGAGCTTCGTGGGGGACGACGTCCTGATAATCACCGACGCCATCGACGTGAAGGGCGACCGCGCCAGCCGCGTGCCGGGCCTCATCAGGGTGGCCATGGGGTTCTTCAGCCCGTGCGCGCGCTGCGGCCAGGACCTCGAGGACTACGCGTTCGAGGCCGACAGGATCGAGATCTACCCCGGTGACAGGCTGGTGGCGTACGAGGTCACGGTGCTGATAAGGGGCGCCCAAGTGCTGCACCTACCGTTGATGGTCCTGCCGCTGGCGCCGCCGGACCGGCAGCCGCGCCTCGAGTACGCGACCGGCGACGCCAAGAACCGCGCACGCATCGCCATCAACTGGCCGTACGCCGCCGGCGCCGACGCGTACGGCGACGTCGGCCTGCGCTACTACGCCGACGTGCTGCCCGGGGGCTCTGCGTTCGGCGACGCCCTATTGGGCGGCAGCGTCCTCGAGAGTTACCTGGGTGGCTCCCTCGACCACCGCTACTACACGGAGCGCGGCAAGGGCGAGTTCCTGGTCGACTACACCCCCGGCTTCTTGAGCTACGGCCCAACGGGAACGGCCGCGCCGGCCACGGGCAAGCAGGACCCCCTGTTCCGCGTGAGGTTCTCGTATGCCGACGAGCCGGTGCTGGGCCCGCCGCAGACGAGCCTGCTCTTCGAGCGCGACGACACGCGCCGGCCCCGCATCTGGGAGGGCAGCTACTCCACGGTGCGGGTGGAAGAAGGCGTGAGGGGCACGTTCTCGACGCAGGTCTTCTACGACCTCGACCCCAGCGATGGCGTGAGCACGCCCAGTTACGCCAACCGGCAGGTGCCACTACAGACGTTCACCCGCTTACGCGTGGAACCGGACGCCGTGCCGCTCGACTTCGGCGTGCTCCAGGTGGAGCGGTTGTTCCTCGACCTCGGCGCCTTCCAGGACCGCAGCAACCCCCTCAACCGCTCGGCGGCGGTCTCTCCCATCAGCACCGCCGGGCGCGTCGTGGAGTCGCACGCGCTCTCGCTCACGCCGCTCGACCTCTGGTGGGGCGCCACCCTCGACGGCCGCACGGACTTCACCGGCTACTACTACGACACGGCAGAGCGGCAGGTCGAGTGGCTCAGCGACGTCACCCTGCAGCAGTCCTTCGGCGGCGTGGGTAACCTCGGGCTCACCTACACCCGCGCCGTGCGAGAGGGCGAGACCCCGTTCCGCTTCGACCTCTTCCCCTACCGCAACCGCACCGACGTGCGCAGCCGCTTGCGCCTCGACCCGCTGCCGTGGCTGCGCTTCGAGCAGTCGGGCGGCTACGTGTTCGTCGACGACCGCGACAAGTCGCAAGTCGGCTGGGCGCCGCTCGACTCGACCCTCACGCTGCTGAACGACGTCGACTGGATCACGCTCACCTTGAAGAACAGTTACGACCTGAAGACCCCCGACCCCGGCACCCTGGACGCCGCCCTCACCCTGAGCGCGCGCGGCGCCTTGACCGCCTCGCTGAACGTCGAACACAGCCAGGACCTGCTCATGACGCCCGATCGGCTCACGGGCGAGTTGCGCGACACGTCGCAGACCTCCGTGAAGGCCTCCGCGGGCGTGACCGGCATCGTCGACGTCAGCGTGAGCACCGCGTACCGCTACTCACCCCCCACCCCGCCGGCCGGTCAGCCGGCAGACCACTTCGACGACCTGGAGGTCAAGGTCACCCTGGGCACCCTGGCGCACACCGATCAGACCCCGGGGCTGGCGGTCACTTACGCGCGTGACCTCGACCTTGGACGCGTGAGCGCCTTCGGGGTGGACGCGGCCGCCACGCTGGGACCACTGCAGTTCGATGCCAGCGAGCGCATCAGACTGCCCACGGGCCAACTCGCGAGCAGCAAGCTCAGGTTGGCGTGGCCCGGAGTGGCGGCCGCCCAGGCCGACGGGCTCCTGTGGCTGGGCACGGACTGGCTCGGCCTGCCCCAACCCGCCCCCTACTCGCGCGTCCTGGCCTTCACGCTGGAAGACGCCCCCCTGCGCGACCGTCCCGGCTGGCAGGTGCGCTACGCCACGCTCCTCGACCCGTCCGCGGCACCGGCCGGCGCCGATTACGGCTTCCGCAACTCGACCCTCACCGGCCGGGTGCTGCTGGTGGATGAGGTAGCCGGCCCGGCGCGCTTCAGCGTCGACGGCTTCGTGGAACTGCCGTGGGCGGACGACCGCCAGCCGAGCACCTACCTCCGGCGCGCCAACCTCACGTTCGGCGTCGACCTGTTCGAGCGCGTCGGGCTTCAGGGCACGGTGGGTTACGCGGGCGGCTACGATTACGCGGCCGAGACCGTAAGCTCGGGGCGCCTGACGCTCCAACAGTTGGCCATCATGGCGCGCCCCCTCGACGACCTCTACGTGGGAGCCGTCCTGAACGAAGTCTGGGACCTGACCGGCAGCGATCCCGCCTACCCGGCCTTCAGCCTGCAGCCGCGCTTCGTGGTGGTATGGAACCGCTGCTGCTGGGCCCTGTACGGCTCGTGGGACTCCAAGTCGGGCGCCGTGTCGGTGACCCTGACGACCCCTGGCGCAACCCAGGGCGTGGGGCACGTCTTCGACACGGGCTGGATAATCCCCGGGAGGGAACCGTGAAGCACCGCCTTGCCTGCTGGTCCGCCCTCGCACTAGCGGCGGCCCTGCTCGCCGGCTGCACCGGCACCAAGGAGCCGCGGCCACCCACGCTCCTGATCGTGGGGTACGAGGCCGCGGGCGGAGCACCCACCCTCGCGCTGGTCGAGGACGCCGGCCCCGCCGAGGCGGGCCTGCAGCGCCTCGAGTTCGTGGCGGGCAGCGAGCGCAGCCTCGAGGGCGCGGCCGTGGGCCTGGATTTCGAGGACCGCGAGGGCGCCCGGGGAGCCGCCTGGGTGCTGACGCGCTCGCAGAGCACGGTGGGCGGCGTGGTGCAGGTGAGCGCCTACCTGCAGCGCTTCACGACCCTGGCCGTGAACCCCGCCGCGCCCACCGGCTTCGCGGAGGACGCGGGCGCGCGCGTGGCCCTGACGGGGCCCGGTGGCGCGCTGGTCGACCCCGGCCTGCCCGGCCGCACCGCCTGCCCGAGCACCGTGCAGGTCAGCCGCAGCGGGCGCTGGGCCGTGATCCTCGACGACCCGACGGCCTGCGGCCTGAGCGACGTGCCGGTGCAGTGGCTGCTCGACACCCAGGCGCTGACGGCCGGCGCCCTGCGCGCCACGGCGGACGTCCTGGCCGCCAGCCCGTACACGGACCAGGCGAGCGTGAACGAGCGCGCCTACTTCCTCGTCAACGCCATCCAGCGGGCGCAGGTGTATTCCACCGACTTCGCCACGCCGGCGGCCTGGTACAAGGGCATGGAGCTCGAGTCGGGCGACTCGCCCATGCTCGACATGGCCGGCAGCGGCACGCTGCTCGTCGGCCTCTCCGAGAAGACCCTGACGTCCGTCGACATCTCCGACCCGGCGGCCAAGACCACGCCCGCCACACTCAAGCAGGCGGCCGGCGCGGGTAGCCGGCTGGTGATGGATCCGTTCGGGGCCGCGACGGAGGTCTTCGTCCTGGGCGCCAACCGCGTGGCCATGCACCGCTCCCCCTCCGCGGCCGAGGTGGGCAGCATCCCCAACTACGCCGCCGCAGCCACCATCGATCCGGCGAACCGCTTCGCCTACCTGCTGACGAACGGCGCCGTGGAGATCGTCGACCTGCTCAGCGGCCAGGACCTCTACGACCTGCCGTTCCGCTGGGAGGCCTTCACGGTGAGCGAGTTGACGCTGCCGGTTGGCCCATTGGGCCGACCGCTGGGCGTCATCGACTGGGTGAGGGCCGCGGAACCGCCGCTGTTGGGTCCAGTAATGGCGGGCTTGCGGTCCAGCTTGTCCGGGAACCTCTTCCGCCAGTAATGAAACGTCTGCGGAGGTAGGAACGTGCAGCCACAACATTGGATCTTGAGTAATGAGATGAGCCAGCACGCTGACTCCACGGTCTACACCGCATGCATGCCTACTTCTGCAATAACCCGATCGAAAGCATGTTCGCGCAGCTCACGACGCACCTGAAGCGGGCGGCGGCCACCACCCATACCGCCCTGAGCCTGGCCACGAAAGCGGCCCTGGACGCCGTGACCCTCACCGACATCCAGGGCTTCTACTCGCTGCTCGACTTCCCCCGAGAAGTGCTATGAAAAACGCTTCAAAGCAGCCTGCGGTGCTGGTCTTGAGCCGCGGTGAGCTTGTCAGCGAGCTTGGGTGGCGCGAGCTCCTTGAGGAGGTGCTTGAGATCCCTCCTCTCGTACTGACCCAGGCCTCCGCACGGCACCGCGAACTCGCTGAGCCGCTCGTTGGCCCATTGCCGTTACTCCTCGGTGAGATCGGGCTTCGTGCGGTTCTTGGCGGTCTGCTTGACGTGCTGCGCGAGGCGCTTCTGGTGCTGCCGTTGTTGGCGCCGCTGCTGTTGGAGCTGACGGCGTGCCTTCTTGGAACGCGAGCTTATGCCACCTTTGGCCCTATTGCCCAGGGCAACGTATGGAATCGCTCTCGACGGGCCTCGACGAGGACAGGAACGTGGTACCAATGCTACCGACCCTCAGGTAAGCGCCGGAACTCGACTGTACGCTGGCTGGGTGATGCCGGAGGGGACGGCCTCGTCAATGGTGCGATGCGTGTCTGAAGGTGGACTTGGTGTCGGCTCCAAGCGAGTCCGGCCAGGCCGATCACTCGACACTGGCCGGACCCTTCACTAGCCGGTATGGCTGCTGGACCCTAGAGAGCGTTCCCGTTGCGGCGGCGTGCCCGCCGCGTTTCGCAGGATGGTACGTCGTCCCCCCTTTCTGCGACAACCAGTACCGCTATGGGGATGCACTCCCAAGACCGAATGGTCGCCCTCGTTCCTGTTGGAATGAGGCTCAGTCTAGTTCGTCGTTCCAGCACAAAACGACAGCCTCATTCCACCACAGGACTGTCTGGAGAGTCTCATCGATAAAGTCGTCGTCCGTCCATTCATCCTCATCATCGATGTTTACCGTATACGTTGAAGTGTAACCAGGCAGGTACGTCGCGGAAGTGATGTCGTAAACCCCGTACTCGACGGTGGTGGTCCAGGTGGCGTAGTTGCGTACCTTACGGAGGTTTGGGGTTATGGAGCGGTCGCACCAGGATTGCGTGGACGAGGTGTAGTAGGTGTTGTAGAAGCGGCCCTGCGTCCCGGTAGGCGGCCTCCAGGCTCCCTCTGCCCACCTGATCAAGACGCTTGACATCTGGTGGCTATTTGGAACGGTGCAGTCGATAGTGAACGGGAAGCTGTGTATTTCCGTGTCGCTGTTGAGCGCGCGAACCGTAGTGGTTTGCATGACTTGGCCGAACTGGCCGCAGTTGAACCAGGTGTCGACACCAGAGGGGTTGTGAGCGCGGACGATGGAGACCCTTTCGGGGGGACCAGCGTTGACCGTCACGGTAGGCGGGCTGAGAGACGCCCAGGAGTCGTCTATCGTGAAGTCGATGGTCCGTGGGGCCCTGCCGCAGTTCCGTAAGTCGAAGAACGTGCGCGACGACCCGGCGATGGAGGGCATGTGGTAGGCGAAGTTCAAGACGTGATAGTCGCCTGTGGGGCGTACGTTTACGCATGGCTGGTGCACGTTACTGGTCGCGGTGTCGATGCTGATGTTGAAACCGTTCTCTGGGTCTTCTGCAGTTGGTGACCCGCCGTCGACCTCGTAGGCCTCTTCGATGCCGTCAGACGGGCAAATGATCAGGAATTCCGATTGGTTGGGGTCTGTGAAGTCCCAGGGAGTGGCGTTGTTGTAGGTACCGTTGACCGTGTTCCACATGGCGACCTTCATGTCGTAGATGACGATGTCCGGTATGCGGTTGTTGGCTGTAGGTGGGAATTTTTGGCTGCCGTAGTTGATCTGGATTGTGAATGTCGCGTCGTCACCGTCGCCTGGCACGCCTAGGATGTTGGGGACTTGGATAGTGCGCTGAGTATCGCGGGCGTTGGTGTCGACGTTCAGCCACTCCGTGTCGCCGGTCGCTTCTATGACGAGCTCTAGCTGACCGTCGTCTGCCACCCGGAGTACCAAGGCGCCGGTCAGCGGCTCGTCCGTGCCGCTGTATTTGTTCCTGAGCCGCCATTGACCTTCTGCTTGCCAGCCGTTCACGGCGTCGTATGAGAAGGGGAACCAGTCGAAGGTGCCGCCCACCCTCTGGTACGTCAGCCCTGCGTCTACGGGATAGTGGTGAGGATCCGCGGACCATATCGGCGCCATCAAGTACGCACCTTGTGCTTCGTGATCGTCGGGTAGGTAGAAGTCGACGTCCTCTGGGGCAGGAAGGATGAACTGAAACAGGACAGCGTTGAACCGCTGGCCGGGCTTGTTCGCGATCGCGCTCCCGAAGAACGTACCTAGGTCAGTTGAGCTGGTCCACTCGGATTCGTCCAGGGGCACTTCCGGACAGGCGAACGACTCCACGTACTGAGGGGAAAGGACTGTCTTGCTGGGGTAGGGCAGCAAGACTGGTGCAGGGCGGAAGGTGCCTGTGGTAAACACCAACCGCCCTGCACGTACCGCTTCCTGTTCCTCCGGAGAGAGCGCGTCGTACGCGGCCTGCCACTCGTCTTGTGGCAATCCGTACGCGTCTTGGCGCGTGCAGGCGATGAACAGAAGGCTGATAGTGATGAGCGCGACTGGAACAATCCCCCTCATTAGCACCCCCTAGTATCATTCCGCGAAGTGGCTCTCGTGATTTGGTACGATTCTCCGCAAGGCTACGACTAGACGTTGTGAAAGCTGTCACTGCGACCGTGTGGAATTCTGAGTATGAGGCGGGCAGGTGTTGGGGTGTGAGCGATATCTTTCGAGAGGGTGGTCGGTGGGTGCCTTAGCCGCCGTGGCAGCGCTCTGGATCTCCGTCGCGAGCGCGCAGGTGCTAGGAGGGGCCTGTGCCGATTCGGCGTTCCTACACGTCCCCGACGCTGGCCTGAGAAGGGCGATCCACGAGTCGCTTGGGTGGGAGTTCGGCTTTGAGGCGGTCGGGGACCTCAAGGGGCCGGATGAGACCACCACCGTCCCCTGCGAGCTGCTGGCCCGCCTCACGCGCTTGGAGGCCGCGACACCGCACCAGAAGGTGCGCTCGCTGGAGGGTTTGCAGTACGCCACGAGCTTGGAGGCCTTGACCCTTCGGATGATTCCGTTACCCATCCCGGGTACGAGCGAGCCGCATGCGGTCGAGAGCCTCGAGCCGCTGAGAGGCCTACCGAACCTCAGGTACGTCAACATCGTGAGCGAGGGCGAGCTGGACCTTGAACCGTTAGCGAGTCTTCCGGTTCTGGAGGAGCTGTACTTGACGGGGGTGAGCATCGCGCGCCTCGAGGCTCTCCTCGAGCTCGAGGTCGATACGGTGGTACTCCAGTACGCGGGGTTGACGGACATCACGGCCCTCGCCGACTGGGAGAGGCCCCCGGGGCACCTCGGCCTGTCGCTCAACCGCATCCGCGATCTGACGCCCTTGGCGTCGAACCCGAGCTTCGATAGGGGGCATACCGTCGACCTGAGCTACAACTGCGTCGAGAGGCCGGCCCCCCTGTCCTTGGATGAGGGGACGTCGTCTCACCCGGTTCGCGTGTTGCGGGGCCGGGGAGTGCGCTTGATCTTGGATCACCAGTCGGTCCGATGCGGTGCTCCTGACGGGGCGCTGGAACAGGACAGGTAGGTGACCGCCCGGCGCGTGCTGTCGGGTCGGTGGGTGGCGCCGGCACCCCGGCATCTAGGGTCGCAGTGGCTGCCCACACCATTTGCGTGTGCCGCCGGAGGTTGGGCCGGCGGCGACTTCTGGGCAGTGGCGCGGACGCGCAGGTGGGTGTCATCGAAGAGCGCCTGGTAGGCCCACACGGGGATGTTGCGGCTAAGGGCGAGTGCGGCGCGCACGCGCGGCTCGCGGTGCGTCAGGAGCCAGTGGGTGATGGCGCCCGGCTGCCCGCCGGTGAGGGCGAGGAGCGGCGCGATGCTACCGATGCGGAGTGCGACCAGGTACGCGAAGTTTACCGAGGAGTCCTCTGGAGTTCAGCCGCTTTGATGAACAGCTACGAGCTTATCAACCTGCTGGCTCTTGACGCTAGTTTGCCTACCTTCGAACTCCAGGGGTGAAAGGTAGCCGAGGCGGGAGTGGCGCCTTGCTCCTTAGCGGTAGGTCCATAGATGGCTGTAAACGAACGCGGCACGGAGTGCGTTCTTACCGTTGCTGGCGGTGTAGCGAACGTAGGACCGCTCTTCAAGGGATCGGCCGCACAGTCAGCCAATTAGAAGCTTGGGCTTCAGGTAGCCGTCGTAAAGACTGCACAGGTATTGAGAATTGATGGTGCAGAGTATTGAGACCGAAAATGTCTTGCTCGATGGCGGCGCGATGTATAGCTGCCACGCTGGCTTCGATAAGTGGAATCAACAGCCGCCGGCGCCGTAACCCCCTGGTGCCCTGGCCCCCTCCGGTGCCCTAACCCCCGCCTGGGCCCTAACCCCCGCCTGCGCCCTAACCCTCGCCGTCAGCCGCCGCCCCGCCCTGGCGCGCGGCGCCGAACTCGGCCATGGCCGCAACGAGCCTCTCCACCGCGCGCGCCGCCACGGCCTTGGAAGCCGTGCGGATGGCGCTGGTCACGGCCCTGGCGTCCGCCGAGCCGTGGCCTATGAAGGCGTGCCCCTGAACACCCAGCAGCGGCTGCGCGCCGTACTCGGCCGGGTCCAAGCGCTTGGCGATGCCGCGAAGCGCCGGTCTCACGAGCAGGCCCCCGAGCCGCGCCCGGGGGCTGCTCGCGAGCGCCTCGCGCACCCAGGAGAAGATGGCCTTGGCATCCCCCTCCGCCTGCTTGAGGATCACGTTGCCCGTGAAGCCGTCGGTGACGACCAGATCCACCAGCCCCGTGAACAGGTCGCGGCCCTCGACGTTGCCGTAGAACTCGATCCCGGCCGTGGCCGCCAACAGCTCGTGAGCGGCGCGAGTGAGCTCGTTGCCCTTGCTCGGCTCCTCCCCGTTGGACATGAGGCCGACCTTGGGGCTCGGCACGTTCCAGATGCTGCGCACGTAGGCGCTGCCCATGACGGCGAACTGCTGGAGGTAAACGGGCTTGCAGTCGGCGTTCGCCCCGGCGTCGATGAGCCCGGTCAATCCCTTGGGGGTCGGGAGGTTCGCGAGGATGGCGGCGCGGTCCACGCCCTTCACCCGCCCGAGTTCGAAGATGGCCGCGGCCATGGTGGCGCCCGAGTGACCCATCGACACGCACGCGGCGGCCCGCCCGTCCTTGACCATGCGCATCGCCACCATGACGCTCGAGTCGCGCCTGCGCCGCACGTCCGTCGCGTGCTCGTTCATGCCGATGACGTCCGATGCGTGCACCACCGGCAGCTCCACCCCGGCGCGCCCCAGTTCGCTACGCAGTTGCGCCTCGTCGCCCACGAGCACGACCGAGTGGCCCTCGAGGTGCGCGGCCACGGCGCCCTCGACCGCGGCCCGGGGCATGTGTTCGCCGCCCATGGCGTCTATGGCGATTCGGCCCTTGGAGGCAGCTTCGGTGGGGCGCGGGTCCGCCGCGGGGGCGCTGCCTGGTGTCATGAGGAGCAAGTATAGCGCCGCCTACGCGCAACTTCAGCATAAGGCTATGCTTCGGGGGTGGACTTCCGGACCTTCGACGCGCCGGCCGGCGAGCGACTCGACGTGGCTATCGCGCAGGCGCTGGAGCTGTCGCGCACCTACGCGAAGGAGCTCGTGAGCGAGGGTTACGTGACGGTGGACGGCCGCCCCGTGGGCAAGGCCAGCTCCAAGATGCTCGGCAACGAGGTCGTTTCGGTGATCATCCCGCCACCGCGCCCCATGCTGGTGGAGCCCGAGGACATCGAGCTGGACGTCATCTACCAGGACGAGGATCTGGTGGCAATCAACAAGCCGCCGGGCCTCGTGGCGCACCCTACCGCCACCTTGCGCACCGGCACCGTCGTGAACGCGCTGCTGGGGCGCATGCCCCTCTCCAAGGAGCGCCTCCAGGACCCGAGCGACGAGGCCTACCGCCCCGGCATCGTTCACCGGCTCGACAAGGACACGTCGGGCGTGATGGTGGTGGCGAAGAACGACGAGGCGCACCGGCACCTCTCGCGCTCCTTCAAGAAACGCCTGACGGAGAAGGAGTACGTGGCCATCGTGGTGGGCGAGGTCGAGCACGGTCTCATCGTGGACGCCGCCATCGGCCGCCACCCGGTGAGGCGCCAGAGCATGACCGTCGGTGGCGAGAACGCCAAGGCGGCCACCACCCACTTCTTCGTCGTGGCCCGCCTGAAGGGCTACACGCTCGTGAAGGCGCGGCCACACTCGGGCCGCACGCACCAGATCCGCGTCCACCTGGCGCACGTGGGGGCGCCGATCCTGGGCGACGAGGTCTACGGCCACGCGTCGCCGATCATCGGCCGCCAGGCCCTGCACGCCTACCGCCTGAGCCTGCCGCACCCCCGGGACGACCACGGCGTGACCTTCAGCGCCCAGGTGCCCACCGACATGGTGGAGGCGTGGTTGCGTCTGGGAGGCAGCTGGCCGCCGCCGGGCAACGAGGAGCTCTAGGGCTACAATCGGTGCAGTGCCAGCCGCCGGGGTGTTCCCTCGCCCTGCGCGATGGATACCGAGGTGACACGGCATGCCGGACGACATCAGCCAACTCCCGACCACTAAAGAGGCCGAACCGCGTTGGAGCCTCTCGACCATCTACCCCTCCATGGAGTCGGGGCCGTTCCAGGACGACAAGGTGCGCCTGCGCGAGCGGCTACGCGAGCTCGAGCGCTACATGGAGGCGCACGGCGTGAGCCCGGGCGGCGAGGGCTCCGCCACCGCCTTGGAAGGCCTGATCGAGCGGCTCGAGGCCGCCTACTTGCCCCTGGTCACGCTGCGCGGCTTCCTCGGCGCCATCATCTCCGTGGACTCTTTCGACGAGGCCGCCCGGGCCGAGCTCTCTGCCCTTACCCCGTACACGAGCAAGCTGGCGGCGCTGGGCGCCCGCTTCCAGGGCTGGCTCGCGGGTCTCGACCTGGAGCAGCTCGCCCTGGCGTCCAAGCTGATAGCCGAGAACGAGTACCCGCTGCAGCGCGAGCAGCTCGAAGGCCGGCACCTCATGTCACAGGAGGCCGAGGAGCTGGCGGCGCTGCTCGACGACACCGGCGGCGGCGCCTGGGGTCGGCTGCACTCCTCGCTCATCTCGCGCTCGACCATCCACGCCGGCCTGCTGGCCGGCGGTTCCGAGGGCGAGTACGGGATGGCGCAGTTGCGCACGCTCCAGGCGAACCCGGACGAGGCCGTCAGGCGCCGCGCCTACCTGGCCGAGCGCGAGCTGCTGCAGCGCAACGAGGTGGCATACGCGGCCGCCATGAACGGCGTGAAGGGGCAGGCCGAGACGCTGGCGCAGCGCCGCGGCTGGGGTGGGGCGTTCCGGGAGAGCCTCCACCAGCACTCGATCACGCCCGAGAGCCTCGCCGCCATGCACGACGCAACCGAGGAGCGCTTCCCCGTGCTCCGCGGCTACCTCAAGGCGAAGGCGTGGCAGCTCGGCAAGCAACGCCTCGGCTGGTACGACCTCTGGGCCCCGCTGCCGCACGCCTCCGCCTCACGCCACTCGTGGCACCAGGCCAAGGCCTTCATAGTCGAACAGTTCGGCAGCTACAGCCTCGAACTGGCGGCTTTCGCGCAGCGCGCGTTCCTCGAGGAATGGGTGGACGTGCCGCCGCGGAAGGGCAAGCGCAACGGCGCCTACTGCATGCCGGTGCCGGCGAGGGGCGAGTCGCGCATCATGCTCAACTTCGGGGGCACGCAGGCCGACCTGTTCACGCTGGCGCACGAGCTGGGGCACGCCTACCACAACGACTGCACCTACCGTTACGGGCGCTCGCTCCTACAGTCGCAGACCCCCATGACGCTGGCCGAGACGGCCAGCATCTTCTGCGAGACCATCGTGCTGGAAGGGGTGCTGGCGGGCGCCGACGACCTCACCAAGCTGCTGGCGCTGGAGCAGCACCTCACGCAGGCCACGCAGTTGATCATAGATATCCACTCGCGCTACCTGTTCGAGGCCACGGTCTTGGAGCGCCGCCGCGAGCGCGAGCTGAGCGCCCAGGAGTTCAGGCAGATCATGGACGACGCGCAGGCGCGCACGTACGGCGACGCCCTGAACCCCGAGGAGCGCCACGACCTCATGTGGGCGCACAAGGGCCACTACTACTCTGCCGGCCTGTCGTTCTACAACTACCCCTACACCTTCGGCTTCCTCTTCGGGCTCGGGCTGTACGCGCGGTACAAGCGGGACCCGGACGCTTTCAGGGGCCGCTACGACGAGCTGCTGGCCTCCACCGGGCTGGCCGACGCCGCCACGCTGGCGCGCAGCTTCGGCATCGACATCGAAGACAAGGCGTTCTGGCGAGCCAGCCTGGACGTCGTCGAGGAGCGAGTGTCGGCGTTCCAAGCGCTGACCGAAAGGGTCACCAGATGAACTACCGCGAACTGTTCGAACTGACGGGCCGCAACGTCCTGGTCATAGGCGCAGGCTCGGGCATAGGCCGCGCCACGGCGCAGGGCCTCGCAGACTTCGGGGCGGTGGTGACCTGCGCTGACGCCAACGAGGACGCTGCCAAGGCCGCCGCGGCCGAGCTGAAGGGCCTCGGCTACGAGTCGCGCTCCGCGAAGGTGAACATCACCGACGCGGCGGCAGTCGACGACCTCGTGAACGGCATGGCCGGCCTGGACGCGGTGGTCTGCACGCCGTCGATAAACGTACGCAAGCCGCTCCTGAAGGTGAGCGGTGACGAGTTCGACCGCGTGATCGGCGTGAACTTGAAGGGCAGCTTCAACGTGATGAGGGCGGCCGGCAAGCGCATGGCCGAACAGGGCAAGGGCAGCCTGGTGTTCTTCTCCAGCATCCGCAGCCAGGTCGTGGAGCCGGGCCAGGGCGTGTACGCCGCCACCAAGGCGGGCACGCTGCAGATGATCCGCGCGCTGGCGTCGGAGCTGGGCCCGCAGGGCGTGCGCGCCAACGCCGTGGCGCCGGGCGTGGTCGAGACGCCCCTCACGCAGCAGATCAAGGACCAACCGGAGTGGTACCGCGCGTACGCCGAGAAGAGCGCCCTGGGCCGCTGGTCGCAGCCCAGCGAGCTGGTGGGCGCCGTCGTCTTCCTGGTGTCCGACGCCGCGTCGTTCGTGACGGGCTCGCTGCTGTTCGTGGACGGCGGCTGGACCGCGCAGGACGGCCGCTTCACGCCGCCGCTGTGAGCGCTTACCCGTCGGAGCTGGCGCGCCGCGCTGCGGAGGCGGTGGATCCCGAGCTGGTGGCGCGGCTGGCGCACGACCTGGTGCGCATCCGCAGCGTGTACGACGCCGAACTCGGCACCACCGAGGCCGCCGCGGCGTCCTACGTGGCGAACCACTTCCGCTCGGTCGGGCTTGTTCCGGTGGTCGAGGAGGCGGCGCCGGGCCGCCCGAACGTGGTGTGCGACTGGCAGGGCACGGGCTTCGACCCGGCCAGGCACCGCACCCTCATGTTCGAGGGCCACACCGACGTGGTCACGGAGGGAGACCCGGGCAAGTGGACGGTGCCACCCTTCGAAGGGCGGGTCGAGGGCGACGTGCTTCACGGCCGCGGCAGCGCAGACATGAAGGCGGGCGTAGCCGCCAGCCTGGCCGCGCTCGAGGCCGTGAGGGCCGTGGCTCCCGACCTCACCGGCCGCATACGGTTCGGGATCGTAGCCGACGAGGAAGGCATGATGCTCGGCATCAAGCACTTCATAAAGCAGGGGTGGGCGGACGACGTCAGCGGCGCCATAGTCGCCGAACCCGAGGAGAACGAGCTGTGCCTGTTCCAGAAGGGCGCAATGCGCGTGAACGTCAGGGTTGTAGGCGTCATGAGCCACGGCGCCATGCCGTACGCGGGCGTGAACCCCAACCTGGGGCTGGCCGACCTGATAGTCGCGCTGCGCGACTTCGAGCGGCGCGAGCAGGAGCGGCTTGGATCGCACGAGTTCCTGGGCCTACCCTGGATCACGCCCACGGTGATCCGCTCGCCGGCCGCCGGCGAGGCGCAACTGAACGTCATGCCCGAGGAGGCCTTCGCCGCGCTCGACATCCGCACGGTGCCGGGCCAAGACCACGCTGAGATAGAGGCCGAGCTGAGGCGCATTGGCGCCGATATAGAGCGGGGCACCGACCGACTTCACGTTCATCTGGACTTCTTCGAGTCGCGGCCGTGGACGCAGACGCACGCCGACGACCCCCTGGTTCGTGCCCTGGAGGCCGTGTATAAGGGCGTGTTCGGCACGGCCCCGCGTTACGGCGGGGTGCCAGGCGCCACCGACGGCACCTTCTTATGGGCGTGGAAGGACATCCCGATCGTCACGGTCGGACCAGGCGACCGCACCATCCCGCACCAGGTGAACGAGTCGGTGCGCTTGAGCGAGGTCGTTGCCAGTGCTCGCCTCTACGCCGCCGCTGCGGTAACTTATCTCTCGTCAGACAGGTAGTGGTCGGAGCGCCCTTGCGCCACCGGCTTACCCGTGAACCGGCTTCGCGGCCACGTCCCACAGGAGGAGTCCACATGTCCACTCGCAGTTTCCCCCCAACCCGCTTCGCCGGCGCCCTAATCGGCGCCGTGGCGCTCACGTTGGCGCTATTGGTGGGTACCGCCTTCGCGGCTGACCCCGCACCCGTCAAGGGCGGAACCTTCACCGTGGCGATCACCGCCGACCCGCCGGGATGGGACCCCACCGTCTCCACCTCACAAGAGATCCCCCGCGTCATGTACAACAACGTCTACGAGGGCC
>Ga0265293_10004269_pt1 | contig 25406 bp, 25 predicted proteins | sample Munlanlewell138R_FD_192505 | JGI IMG/M metagenome (GOLD analysis project Ga0265293, IMG submission 192505) | Leachate microbial communities from a municipal landfill in Southern Ontario, Canada - Leachate well 138R | ecosystem: Engineered > Solid waste > Landfill > Unclassified | place: Canada...
GCGCCGATCGAACAGCCACACGTTGGACAGCGAACCGAACAGCGTTCGCCGGTAGGCGCGGGTCATGCGCTTTTCCAGGCGATCGACGTTGCCGACGAACACCGGAACGCTGCCACCCTGGTCGGTGATGAGGTGGAACTGCTCCAGTCCCTGCTCGTCGCGCCCGAGGGTCAGGCGAGCCAGGAACTGCTGGACGGCGGTGTCCCGCGCCCAGATCGACAGGAAGATCAGGTTGCCCTGGTCATCGCCGACGCAAGCGTCGGCCATCACGTCCGGGCATTCGTCGATGCGGTACAGCGTGGAAGAAGTGGTTGCGGGCATGGTGGTGTCCTCGGATGAACGGGAACAGCACCGCCCGCAGGGGCAAGCACTGCCCCTTGGGGTGGAAAGAAAAACGCCCTGGTTCAGACCGTCAGCGCCGTAGCTGGGGCCGTGCTTGCCTTGGGTGTGTGCCGCTTTGCGTGGTAGGCGCGAACGCCTGCACGCCATTCGGTGGACTGCTCCGGTGCGAGGTCCAGATAGGACAGCGGGCACGAGTAGTAGTACGGGTGCATGGATTCGTCCAGCGGCTTGTAGCCCCACTGGCCGCCGCTGCGCTCCAGCAGATCGCAGCGGATGATGCACAGGGACTGGCCCGGTGCGAGATCACGGTGTACGCCTTCGGCCTTGGCTGTGACTTGCGTAACAGACCAGAGGACGTTGCCACGCAGCGCGTGGGCGATGACCTTGACGCTGGCGCGCTCGGTCTCTTGCGGTACGATCAACTCCGCGATCAGTTCAGACCGCGATTGGGGTGAGAAATACCAGCCCATGAGAGGCCTCCTGGAAAAATTGAGCCAGAAGCCTCCCCGGTGGGGAAGGCCCCCAGCGGGTGGATGAAGTACACCGCAGATGCGGTGTCCAGTACTACGCAGGTTGCAGTTCGGCCTGGCGGCTCCACTCCTGCGTCTTGAAGTCCAGCGCGTAGCCCAGTTCGCCCAGGCGGGCGATCTGCGCGCGCAGGGTGCGGCGGTCGATGGTCGAATCCAGTTTTACGGACTCGCCCAGTGGCCAGAGCAAGCTGAACAGCGCGGCGTCGCCATCTTCGGTACTGCCGGGAGCAGTTGCCGCAGCGGGCGTCGGCGCATCCACGCCGAAGGGCGTGGTATCGACCAGCGGGTCTGTGGATGCCTGTGCGGGTGCGGGCTTGGCGGGCCTAGACGTTTTGCTGGGCTTGGCCGGTGTTGCCGGCTTTACTGCAGGCTGTGCGCCCAACTCTTCGTCAAGTGGATCGAGGTCCTGGGTGGCGAAGCTGCGTGCCTCGTCACGGCTCAGTTTGTCGATGTCGTAGAGCGTCATTCCGTCCAGGCTGGCTCGGATCTCGAAGCGCATGCCGCCACCGACCGGGTAGGACTTAGGGAAGATGTACCTGATGATGAATTCCCCGTAGTACTTGCCTTCGGGGTATTGCTCCAACTCCGGGTCCTTGACCTCGAACGTACCAAGGTGCGTGGCGAGGCGTCCGACCGTGAAGGGGCCGTTCTTGCCGCGGATGGTGCGCAGCGTGAGCTGACCGGGGACGACGATGGGCGAAACCGATTTCTCGGATGCCAATGTAGCTGCCATGATGGTTCTCCTTAGCGATTGGGAAAACGACAAGGCCCGCGAGGGCCTTGCCGATCAGAACGAAGCAGCCAATGCCGGCTCCTGCTCCTCGACTTGCGCCTCGGGCTCGCGCTCGGCGAGCTCGGCAGGCTGATCTGCAGCGGGGTCGGCGTCCTTGGCTTCGGGCACGGGAGCGTCCTGGGCCGGCGGCGAATCGGCTTGCGCGGGGTTCGTCGGATAGACCTTGGTGCCGTCGATCTTGATCAGGCCGATGTGGATCAGTGTCGAATCCAAGCTCGCGGCCGGTTCCCCTGCGCGCTCACCCTTGGTGCGGATGTACGGATCGATCTTCATGTCGTTGAGACGGAAGGCGATCAGCACCTTGCAGTCCCCTTCGATGGCCTGCACGCACCGGCGAACCAGATGCTCGGCTTCAGGGGTGGTGACGATGGTGTCGAAGTACCGATACTCCGGTTCATCGACAGGCCCGGCCAGCGCGGCGACGGTGCAAGAGAGGAACGGGTCGCTATCTTTGGGCGTGACGTCCTTCGGACGGCTGAGGTAGCCGATGCCGCGGGTGACCAGCTCGTGCTGCCTGATCGAAGCCAGTTCGGCCCGGTCAAGCGGCTCGGCCTTGAGCAGTCGCGCCTTGAGGGACGCGGCAGCTTGGCCTTTCTGCTCACCCTTGTCGCGGATGTACGCATCGCCCCACAGGTCGCCGAGGCGAAAGCGCACCAGCGGGCGCTGCTTGGGATCGTCAACGCCAATGTAGCGCTCGACCAGCTTCTTGGCCTCGGCACCCGAGACCTTGACGTCGAAGTAGCGATAGCTGGGGTCCTTTGCGGAACCGACCAGCGCGGCGATGGTGCATGCCAGGAAAGGCTGCGCACGGCGGCCGCCCCGAACAGGCACTTCACGGACACGCTGGATGTAACCGATGCCCGAGGTGTGGAGGTCGAAATACGATTTCTCGTTGGACGTGGTGCTCATGGTGAATCTCCATAGGGATGAAGCGGAGACACACCGGCCCCACGCAGCGGGGAAAGGTGCGTAACCCCGCGATGGGTTGATAAGGCGAAAGCATCCACCACCAGAGACTGGTGGCCGCTCGCGGATGGATGCGGTGCGAGCTGGCTCGGTCACGCAGTGGGAACTGCGCCGCAACCTCGAAGCCCGATGGTTGCCTGGCATGTCGCTGACAACGTCAGCAGGCATGGGCTCAGCATGGCCAGGCCTCGCGCGCAAGGCTGCCATCAATCGGTATCCCGGCGATTCCCTTTGATGAAATCTCCCAGGCAGAAAAAAGGCCCTCCTTCCTAATGGAGGGAGAGCCTGTGGGGGCATGTCGCCTGGTTCTTTCGTGGTGTCACGCCGGTACAGCGCGGCGCCGTCGGGACGTCTCCGCGCCGATCTCGCTCACATCGATCAGACGCCAGCGCCCATCGTCGATGAGTCGCTCCAGCACTTCGCCGAGCATGTCGAAATAAACCTCGTCGTGCCGATCGACCAACTCGCCGTCGCGGCGCAGCTCCACCGCATAGGTATCGCTGCCACGCTGGTAGAGGATCGTCACCTGGCCGTCGAACTTCGCGGTCGAAACCGTGAAATTGATCGCCGGAGGCATTTCGATGATCCTGGACGGCTTTGGATCGACCCAGGTGAAGTCGTGGGCGCCCGCATCGACCAGCATGTGGGTGATGCGCCGGAACCCGTCGGGCGCCGGCATTTCCTCCAACTGCTCGATGAGCTGACCCAGTTCCATGCACTGCGGCTCGGGGATGGGCAGCTTGGCCGGCGCGGAGCCGAGGATGTGCGTCTTGACGGTGTAGGGGGTGCCGTCGGACATCATCTCGGTGCGCTCTTCTGGTGTGTCCGCACGCAGACCGTCGAAACGACGACGGGCATAGGGTTGGACATGCACCTTGGTGCCCTCGCAGGGAACGGTGGTCACCAGGTTGGGATCGAGTACAGCGAACTCGCTGGGCTTGAGCTTTATGACGATGGCGTCTTCGCTGGCGGCGACCACCTTGCCGTCGAAGGGCTGGGGGTCGATGACAAAGCCCAGTGACGAGGACTGTGGCTGATCATCGAACACGCGGTACTTGAATGACCGCACGTTGCGAGGCACGTGGCCTGCGACCAGCGAAGGCATCAGGGTCTTGATAAGAGAGCGATCCATGTGAATCTCCTTGAGGAAGAACAAGGGATTCCCCGCCCGCAAGGGAGAGGTCCCTTGTGGGTGAATGGGCGCGATGCGTCCGTAGGAAGAAACAACCAGCACGGTTTCCCGCGCTTGCAGCCTTGAAGGTCTTGACTGCCTGGGCATGTGTCGGCAACGCCGACGAACATGGGGTAAGGATGGCCTTGGGGTGAGCGGCCTGTGCTCATAAAACCGCACTGCGTCGCACCCGCTTTCCTGCGCCGCGACAAGAAAAGGCCCCTCGAAAGGGGCCGGGTGGTCAGGCTTGGTACACGAAGTAGTGTTCGCGCTGACGTGGAAAGAAGACGTGCTTCCACGTGTCGCCGCCGGTGTTGCCGCCGTCGAAGACGAGCATTTCGTAGGCATCAATGCCGGTGTCTGCCAGATCGGCGTTGGCGATATGGCGCATGTGCAGCGTGCCGCTCAGGCGTTCGAATACCAGGATCTGGCCGATGGCGTCGTCCTGGCCCATGGCGTTGACGCAGGCTCCAAGCTGATGCTCGAAGTCGCGTGCGGGCGAGATGAGGTCTGGGAACATAAAGTGCTCCTATGAAATAGGACCAGCCCGGCTCCCAGAAAGGAGACAGGCTGGCATGGATGGCAAAGAGGAAGGTGGGCGCCTGGTGTGTTTGCTAGGACTCGGCCAGCGGCAGGCTCAGCAACACGGGCGCGTCAGCATCGAGGATGAGGATGCGCACATCGGCCTGGCCTGCCAGTTCCAGGATGTTCGCCAGGTCGTCGGGTATGCCCTTGCTGCGGTGCTCCTGCCGAAGCTGCTCGGCGGTGATGCCCTCGGTGTGTTCCAGGTTCTTGTCCGTCCAGGGCGTGGAGATCAGCTTGACGCCGATCGCCGGGCTGTACGGAACCCGAAAGGCGATGAACAAAAAGGCCTCCGGCGTGGCAAGGTCCGCCAGATTGGCGAGGTACTGGTCGGTTTCCGGGCTGATGTGCGCGCTGCTGATCTCCCAGCATCGGCTGTAGTAGCCGGTCTCGAAACTCAGGCGCTGCACGACTTTCCGCGCGGCTTCGACCGAATAGCTGTCACCGACGTGGATCAGGCGACCGTCGAAGTCCTCGCCATGAATGGCATAGACCACGGCATTGATCACGCCTTCGCCGTTAACGCCTTCATCGGCATCGCAGTCGGCCAGCACCTCGACGCTCACAGGTTCAGAGCCGTTCGTGATCACCGCGAAATCGCTGGTGACGATGCAGGACGATGAAATCAGTTCCTGGTCGGAAAGATGTTGCTGGTTTGGGTGGATATTTCGCCAGACAGGCGGGCTTCCGTCCTCGTAGCTGATGGACAGCGTGCGGACGATGTTCAAATTCCAGTAGCCGCGCAGAAAGGGATTGGGATTCTGAGACATGGGAACGCTCCTGATTGAATAATGGAGCCAATTCCCGTCACCGGGAATTGGACCCGGTGGGTTGAAAGCGAAAAATGCGTCAGGCAGAGGTGATCGTTGGCTTTGATTCAGCCCTACGCTGGGAACGGAAAGGAAATTGAGGGACATGACCGTGTAGGTGCATGTCCCTCGCGGGGAACGAAAAGGCGGTGGTGTGCCGGAAACGGATTCACCAGCCGCAGTAGTTCACCATCAAGTCGGCAATGACCTTGCGGCGTTCCAGGTCGAGCCCGTCGAAGTCCGACAGCCCGTGGAAGTGGCAGCGCTTGAGCATGGCACCGCCCTCGCGCGCGTTGTAGAAGCTGACCATAGCGGACAGAAACATGCGTTGCCCGCTGCTCAGGACACCGAGGGCATCGTTGAGCCGCAGCATGTTGGGACGCAGATCCCACTTGCTCTTGGCCTGGTTCAGGCCTTCACGGGTGCCGTCGCCGAACCATTCGGGGCCAGCGATCTCGGCACCACGCTTCCATGCCTCGAAGAAGGCTTGGGGCGCGGCAGCGAAATGCTGCTCTTCCCGCATGATCTGATCGACGACTTCCTGCGGCAGCAGTTGATTCATGGCGTGATTCCTCCAGTTGGATCAGGGAATGGCGAGCTGGGACCAGCCGCCTCTTTCGAGGGCACGTTGAGCCGCCGCATGGCTGCGGAAGTACTCGTGCGATTCTCGCGAAACGGGACCTTCGGGATCGCGCGTGCCGATGTAGTGGCCGGCGGCGCTTTGCAGGACTTCGAGCGGCAGGAACTTGCCGCAATAGGTCAAGGCCAACTGGCCGAAAGAGGCTTTGTGGGACATGGATAGGCTCCTTGGAAAAGCGAGGCCTTGTCCCTCACGGGATGGCAGCTCCCGCACGCGGTGGATAAAAAGCATCGGCGTCACGGGGACGCGCGTCCGCAGACTTGATGCGATACGGACTGGCGGGTTACGCGGGAAGAACCCACGGCAGCCTGGAACCCATGGCTGCTGGCATGTGCTGACGAATCAGCGAACATGCGGGCAGCTTCGTCCGGGAGCCTCGCTGCGTCAGTTGGAAAACGGCATTCGGCCTAGCCCGGATTGATGGCGCGGAGACAGAAAACCCGCATCGAGTGCGGGCTGTCAGGGGGGGCGTGGGTGCGTTGGCTCACTCGGTCTTGTCGCCCAGGACATACTGCTTCCACAGGGTGAATGCCTCGTCCTGTCCCAGTTCGGCCAGGACCACAATGGGTTGCGTTTGCCGCGCACGCAGCGAAGCGAAATACGCCTTACGGTCGGCGATGGCCTTGAGGTTGATGCCATCGATAAACAGCAGCTTGCCGTCCTTGATGAACAGCACCTTGTTGCCAAGGTCGCGCTCGAACGCGGCTCGTACTTTCTCCGGTTGTTGCATGCGTCGGTTTCCTGTTGCTGTGGCCGGCCCTTGGGTCGGAACGTTGATCGACGAGACAAAGGAGCCGAAGGCTCGCTGACCTTCGGCTCGGGAGGAAATAACCACCCGTGGGCTGTTGCAGGCCCGGTCGTCGCTAGAACCGTCTGCTCATCAGCAATCACACCCGGCCCATGTCGTGGCTGGGGCCGGCATCGTCTGGCGCACATCCGCGCACAAAGGGAGCCCGTTTTTGCGCCGGTGGGCACCGGCACTGAATACCGCTGACCACAAAGGGTCTCCGGGTGGCTCGCGCTGCCAGGCAAGCCATCGGGGGACCCTTCGCAGTGGGCGGGAGAAACACAGACCAGCAGAACACGCGGGAGGCGGTTCGCGGAAAAACTACCTTCAGGTCCCGCAGCCGGGGACGGCTCGACGGGACGCGCACACGGACAAGAAGGCGTTGCGCGCTGGGCGACCCGCAGGGGCGTGCGGGACACGGGCCACGCCTTTGAAACAGGGTGCGGCCCACGGGAAACGGAGTCGGTTAGGCACCTTTGCGACCGCTGCTACGCGAGCGCGAAGCGCCACGCTTGGGCGGACCAGATTCGACCGGCAGCGTGCCTTTGCAGTCGGGGTAGCGACTGCACGACCAGAATGGACCGCTCTTGCCGGTGCGTTGGCGCGTCGATGCGCCGCACTGCGGGCATGCTGGTCCATGGGCAAGCTTGATGGACAGGGACATGCTGCCGTACTGCGCGATCAACTGCGAAATCCAGGCGGCCTGCTTGCTGATGAACACGTCCAGGGTGAGCTGGCCCGCCTCGATCATGTCGAGCGCCTGTTCCCACACGGCGGTGGTGCCGGGGTCGGCAATCGCCGCAGGCACGGCGTCGATCAGCGTGAACGCCGCATCCGATGCACGGATGGCGCGTCCCTTCTTCACGATGTAGCCGCGGGCGATCAGCCCGCTGATGATGTTGGCCCGCGTCGCCTCGGTGCCGATGCCTGTCGTGTCCTTCAGCTTCTGCTTCAGGCGCGGGTCGGTCACGAAACGCGCAACACCCTTCATCGCCTTGACCAGTTCGCCCTGCGTATAGGGCTTGGGCGGCATCGTTTTGAGTGCCTTGATGTCGGCCCCAGCGATCTGGCATGCCATCGCTTCGCGCAACGCGGGTAGCACCTGGCTGCGTGCAGAGGCGTCGGCGTCCTCATCAGCGCTGCCTTCACGTTCGGGCTCGTCCAGCACCAGGCGCCAGCCCTTGACGACGACCTGCTTGCCCGTAGCCACCAGCTTCTGCTGGCCGCAGGAAAGCTCGGCCACGGTGCGGTCGAACTCGTGGTGAGGGAGGAACTGGGCCAGGTAGTGCGCCCGGATCAGCCGAAACACGGCCCGTTCCTTCTCGCTCATCGCGGAGAGATTCGCCGGTTCGAGCGTCGGGATGATGCCGTGGTGCGCCGTCACCTTGTCGTCGTTCCAGGCGCGCGAGCGCTGGGAGCGATCGAGCTGGCCCATGATCGGGCCAAGCGTGGGATCGGTCTTGAGCAGGCTATCCAGAACCGTGGGCACTTCGGCGAGCATGCTTTCGGGCAGGTAGCCGGAATCCGAGCGCGGGTACGTCGTGGCTTTGTGCGTCTCGTACAGGGCCTGGGCGATCTCCAGGGTTTCCTGCACGTCCAGTCCAAGCTGCTTGGAGCACACCTCCTGCAAGGTGCCCAAGTCGAACAACAGCGGCGGACCTTCGCGCACGCGCTCGGTCTCGACCGACACCACCTGGGCATTGCCGGCTGCGCGAATCTGCTGCGCGGCCTGCTGTGCGACGGGCTGCTGCAGGCAGCGGCCGGTGTCGTCGGTGCAGGCATCGGGGGCAACCCACTGCGCGGTGAAGGACTGGCCGCCTACGGACAGGGACACGTCGATGGCCCAGTACGGCAAGGACACGAATGCCGTGATCTCGCGGTCGCGGTCCACCACGAGCTTTAGCGTCGGGGTCTGGACCCGGCCGACCGACAGCACGCCGTCATAGCCGGCCTGCCTCCCGAGCACGGTGAACAACCGGCTGAGGTTCATGCCGACGAGCCAGTCCGCCCGCGAACGCGCCAATGCCGAGTAGTACATCGGCAGCGTATCGGACGACGGTCGCAGCTTGCTGAGCGCGGTGCGGATCGACGCATCGTTGAGCGCCGACAGCCACAGGCGTTCGATGGGGCCTCGGTAGCCGCACAGGTCAATGATCTCGCGGGCGATCAACTCGCCCTCGCGGTCGGCATCGGTGGCGATGACGAGATGGGTCGCCTTCGCCAGAAGCGCCTTGACGACCTTGAATTGCGTGGCGGTCTTGGGTTTGACCTCGACCCGCCACTGCTGGGGAATGATGGGCAACTGCTCCAGCGACCAGCGCTTGAGCGCCGCGTCATAGACCTCGGGTGCTGCCGCTTCTACGAGATGGCCGATGCACCAGGTAATCGTGACGCCGGAGCCGTTGAGGCAGCCTTCACCGCGCTGTGTCGCGCCGAGAATCCGACCAATATCCTTGCCCTGGGAGGGCTTCTCGCACAAGAACAGCCGCATATCCGTCCATCCGATTTCCGTGGTTCATTGAGTTGCTGGAATCGAGGATGCCGGTCACCACCAGGGGCAACAGCAAACAAGTCGCAAGCGGTGGTGACCACTTTCACGGGATGGAATGGCTCGGGCGGAGATAGCGTGCAGCCGGGGTGTGCGGGCCGGGAGCCGCGATTTTCAGGAGCACGTGGAAGCCAGTGGACGTAGATGGAGCTATCCCCTGGGGATAGCTCACGGGTGCATGGAGCTGCGAACAGTGGCCGGCCCATGCCGGGTCACTTCCTACGCCGCGGCTCTTTTGGCACAGCCGGTTCCTGGGTGGCCTGGGACTTTGCCTCCGCATCCTGCGGCTTCGGACTGAGGGTCACGGACTCGATGCGAAACGGCAGGATGCCGACGCTGCGCGCGTTGATCTGCCAGGTCTCGCGCGGCTGATCTTCGTTGTCCGTCCAGGGCTCGCGCTCCATGCGGCCGACGACCAGCACGCGCATGCCTTTCTGGTACAGGTCCTTCCAGTGCGCGGCGTCGCGGTGCCAGATTTCCACCGGTGCCCAGAAGCCGCCGCGATCCTCGAAGTCGCCGCCTTTGGTGGGAATGGGGTTGTCGAAATACACGTTCAGCCGCAGCAAGCGCCGCGGCTCGTCGTTGCCGTTGGGGAACTCCCGGTACTCGGGCGGGGAGCCAATGTTGCCTTCGCCCCAAAAATGCGTGCTCATGTTGCAATCTCCATGGTGGTTGAAATACCCGTGCGGCGTCGGCGTCGGGTGTGTGCTGGGGTGTCCGGTGCCATCACCGATCACGCATTCCAGGTGGGATGGACTTGAGCCGGCGCAGGTAGGCGTCTTCCGCCACAGCCGCCTTGCTGGCGCATTCCTGGGCCTGCCTGCCCAAGGTGTGCAACAGGCTGATCTGCATGTTCAGCGTGATGCGCTGAAGCTCGATCGCGTGCAGCTCGGCCAGCAGGTTGATCGGCGTGCCGGTGCTCGCCATCAATTCCTGCCACAGCGCCACGCCCATGGCTGAGCGGTCGTGCTTGCGCCAGCGCAAAAACGCCGTGCCTGCGCCAGTGGTTTGCTGGGCCAACTCCACGGGCAACAGGTGGAAGGGATGCCCGACTGCCTGTTGCAGCACCTGCCGCTGCGTCAAGCCAATCAACTCGTCGCGCATGGCGAAGCACTGGCTGGCCCAGGCCTCAAGATCCCCCTTACCCTTAAAAGGCTTCAAAAGGCCTTTTAGAGAGGCAGCGTGTTCCAGCTTCATGAAGGTAGCCTGTTGCAGGCCCTGGAAGTAACGGGGTTCGCGGTTCGGATCGCTCATGCCTGCTCGTCCTCGACCTCGCCGGCGCTGATTTCGGGTGCTGCGTCAGTGGCGGGCTCGTCGGTGGCGACCTCGTCGTTGGGGGCAGGCGCTGCAGCAGGACTCTCGACACGCTGTTGCAGACCACGGCGCACGATGGGCGGCGCGAACTTCGAGCGGCGCGTGCCTTCCAGCACGTCCTCCGGCAGTTCGCCGAATTTCTCCAACGCCGCCCGTGCTGCGGCGTTCTTTGACGCGAAGTCGTCGCGCGTGCAGCCCGAATAGCGGTATTGCTGGGCCTGCGAGAACAGGCTGCGCAGTGCATGGGCGCCCTCGTTGAGCCAGCGCTCCAAGGTACTGCGGTCGATGAGCGCCGTGTGGTGGGCGAGGATCAGTTTGCGGGCGATGTCGTCGTAGTCGGCCAGCAGATAGACGGCGGCAAAGCCGAGCTGCGCATTGACGAACAGCGGCAACTTGACGGGCTGCACGTTGAGGTTCTCGCCCAGGCTGAGTGCGGGCGGCACGCTCGCCAGCGCCTGATCCACCTGCTCGCGCAGCGCTTGCAGCGTGGTCTTGGTCTGGTCGAGCTTGACCTCGATGCGCAGCATCCACCAATCCGAGTACGGGTCGTCCTGCTCCGAACCGCGCCGCATCTTGTTCATTTGGGCGATGTAGCCGTTCAGGCCGACGATGCCCGGTCGCCCCTCGGCAGCGGCACGGCCATGCCAGATGCGCGAGGCGTGGTGCGTGTGAAGCGTCAGCGACATCGCGCTGCGCAGGGAACCGAGATTCAGTTGCAGAGGCTCATTGGTCGCCATGGTGTCCGCTCGTTGTGTGGAAAGGAGCGCTCAGCTTCGGCAGAAAGCGGAAGGCCGTCAGTCAACAAACCGAAACCAGCCAGACCCCGGTTCAGCGCGTGGTGGCCGCCTGCGTCGCGAGTTATCCCCAGGGGATAGCTCCATGGAGCGCCAGCGAACGCTGCGCGTCGGCATCAGGGGAGGCCACGCCGATGCTGCGGCAGATGTTCGAGGCGAGGCCTGCGACTGCACGGCATCCGCCCCAACGGTGGAACTATCCCCAGGGGATAGCTCTACTGGCATCCATGGGCGTCCACTTCACCGCCTTGTCGGTCGGCTCACTTGCTGGCGAGCAGATTGCGCAGCCGCTCGATGTGCTGCCTGGCGACTTCTGGTGGCACCGGCTTACCCTGCGTTTGGGGTGGTGATGCGGGCGGTGGCCGTTCGTTTGGCGGGGTGGGTGCCGGTGGAGGGTCTTTCTTGGCCCAGGCATTGAACTCACCGTGGATGGCCCGCTGGATGATGCCGAACAGATACCCAGCGGGATTGCGGATGCCATGGTTGCTACAACGCGCGGCCCATTCGTCCAGCACGTCCTGCCTCAGCGAGGCATCAACCTGCTGCAATGCCACCTTGGCACCCGCTTGCTGTTCCGCCTTCAGTTCCGTGAAGCGCTTGGGCCATTGCAGATCGCCCAACGCGCGTGCTTGCGCGGTAGTACGTACTTCATTAAGACAACTACTACGTACTGTACGGGCCTGCTTCGGATTCCGAAGAGAGACGTCTGGCGCGGGTTTCAGCCCTGCTTCGGAATCCGTAGCGGGTCGTTCACCATTCCGAAGAAGGCTCGGAGCCCCTTCTTCGGAATGGTGAATGGCGTCCTCCTGTGGATAACTATCACTGGCCATGAGGTTCTGGTTGGCGAGACGTTCGGCCATCACCTGCAACCGTGACGGGAGGGTGCGTCCGGCCAGTAATGGGTCTTCACCGATTTCCTTGAGCGTGTGCAGGCCCACGATTTGCACGGCCTTGGCAGAATGGCCGAGCGCCTGGCTGACGAGTTGCAGGTAGTCCGGGTCGAGCTGCATGGCCTCGAACGGTGTCAGGGGGTCGTCATGCAGCACGTACAGATTGCCGAGGATGCGGCCGGTCTTGGGGTCACGCCGTCGCCGAACCAGGCTCAGCCAGCGGGTCAGGCGCATCAGTGTCAGCGCCCGTGCCACGGTTTCATGCGAGGCCTGGCCTGCGCAGGGCATGGACGCCAGCCAGGGGCGCAACTGCTCGTAGGTGGGAAATGCGGTTACGCCGTCGTCGTTGAGCATCAGCCGGAACACTTGCCAGGCGTTTCGTTCCAGCGGCGTCAGGCGGCGGTCGAGGAACAGCTTGCGTGGCACCGTTTCGTGTCGGTTGCCACTGAATAGGAAAGCATCGCCGGAGGTGGGCGTGGGCGTGGGCGACTGTGCCGGTGTAGGCGCAGGTGCGCTGGGGGTGGGCGCAAGGTCTTTCAGCGCAGCATCGAACAGTTCTGCCAGTGCGATGGGGCCTTGGCGTAGGGCCCGTGGTGCGGTGTCGTCCACGGCCATGACTCAAGCCAGTCCCTGATCGACCCAGCTCTTGATCGAGGCCCAGACCACCGACAGAGGCAGCGACATGCCTTCGGCCAAGTCCATAGCGGCATCGAGGATGGAAGTGTCATCTTCGAGATCGACGGTTCTGTTGTTGGTCACGGCCTTCCATTGCCGCCACAGCTCCGTGTCCTGCTCCTCGTCCAGCACGGGGTGCCGACCCTTGCGCTTGGGTAGACCGAGGATTTCACGGCGAAGCGCTACTTCCTGATGCGTCAAGCCATAGAACTTGCTGACCATCTCCGTGCTCGCGCCCAGCCTGAGCATGCGATCGACCGTGGCGATTTCCTTCTCCACGTCCTGCGCCTGCTGGAGCAGCCGCCGCAGCACTTCGCGGTTGACCGTCACTGAGCACCAGGAGACGTTGGCGTTGGCCAGCACGCTGATCAGCGCGGGATGCTTGAGGGCATCCAGCTCTGCCTCGCCAAACCCCATCAGTTTGCAGCGGCGCAGTTGCCCATTGCGCAGGTCATAGAGGGCCTGGGCGATGACAGCCTGGTTGAGTGGGTGTGCTGTGGACATGCTGGCCTCCCTCGCTTAGGTTCCAGAGTCCGCAGCGCCGGCTTCGAGATCGAGCAGGCGGCGGGCCAGTCGCAGCAGGCGGAACAGCTTGACCAGCGCGGTGTCGCTCAATCGTCGGGCTACGTCGCCCTGGCCGTGCAGCAGCGCCGGCAGGTCGATGACGAGTTGCCCGTTGTCCAGACCGACGTCGGCGGGCTGCTGACCGGCCAGGCAAGCCAACAGCGCATGGATGGCACGGCCCAGCGGCGCTGGGTTTGTGGTGCGAGCACGGCAGGCGAAGCCGATGCCGTCTGGGCGGTCATCGATGCACTCGCCCAGGTCTGCCTCGACCGCAATCTCGCGGGCAAACTGCGCGACGTGGATGCGCAGGTGCTCGGGTGTGTCCAGGCCGGGGGCGATGTACCAGACATCCGAGATCGGATAGAGCCCGCCAGCCTGCACAGGGATGGACTGCAAGACATTCGCCGAGAAGTCGTGCGGCAGTGCATCGCCCAACTGGTCGGCGACCATGCGCTGGATGGACTCAAGTCGCTCCGTTGTCAGCGCCGGGGAGACAATGTGCTTCTGAAGCAGGTCGCCATCTGCCGCCGGACTGACCGCGCCCGAATGACTGGCATCCGCATCGCTCTCGCCCGTCGAGGGGGTTGCCGTCGGCCTCGCAGCAGGTGGCGCAGTATCGGCAGGTGGGCGCGCGATGGCTTCTGGCTCTGGCAAGGCAGGCGGCGTCGAGGGCGGCGTCGGCTCGCTGACCAAGGCACGCTGGCGGTTCTCGGATTCGGTCATGTCCAGAGCGAGCACGTCGTAATCAACACCCAGCAATTCGGTCATCTGGCCGATCAGTTCGTCCTGTACGCGCTGCGCAGAGAACTCGTCGGCCTGGACATCGAATTGCGACAGCACTTCCTGAAAGAACTCGTCGAAGTCCTGAATCAGTGAGCGGCCTTTGGCGTAATGCTCCCAGGTGCGCTCGCAGGCCTTGCGCATGACCGACAACCGCTCGACCTGGTGACGCCCCAGGCCGGCGTAGAGCACGGTCGGGATTGCGGGCAGCAGGTAGCGTACGGCGTCGGCCATCCGGCTGATGTGCGACTGCTGCACGGGGTATCCATCGGCGGCCAGGCGGCGGGCCAGCTCGGATTGGCTCAGGGGGGAGCCGCTTTCCAGTTCGTAGAACTCGCGCGCTTTCTCGACGCCCAAAGCGCGCTCGATGAAGGTGAGGCCACCGCGCAGTTCGTTTTCCGCAAGATGCCCGGTGAGCGCGACGATCTCGCCACGCTCGGGCCACGGGCGGAACAGGCATGAGACCCGAAAAAATCGTTCGTCCCTGGTCTCCGACCAGAGTTCGCGCAGGATTGCCAGTCGCGTGTTGCCGCCATTGCGGATGATGTAGTGATCGTCGCCGGGCCGCCGGGTGATGGTCGGTGCCGCGTCCAGACCACGCTCGCGGATGGATGCCTTGATTTCCTCGTACACCGGATTGCGCTTCTTGCGCGGGTCGTGGTCGTAGGGGCGCAACTGGTCCAGGGTCACGACCATGGGCGTGTCGGCGATCGGGTCGCTCAAGGACGTTGCTGACGGGCCGCTGCGCTCGAACCCGGATGCAAGCAGTTTGCCGGCCATCTGCTGGGAGGTGATCTCAGTCATGGCCGCCCCCCCTGCGCTTGGGACCGGGTCTCGCGCTCAGCACGACGGATCTGCGCACGGGCGTTGAGGGCTGCCCGGTGATCGCTGGCCGTCGAACTGGTGTAGATCGCGGCGCAGCCTGCCTTGGTGAACTTGAGGTGACCGCCCGCCGTGCGCTTTACGTGCCAGCCTTCGCCGACGGCGAACTCGATCAGAGCGCGCAGCCGGCTGTGGCCTCGGGCCAGTTCATGTGCGTTGGCCATGGGGCCTCCTGGTATCAAGAGGCTGTGGCGGACGGCCGGGCACAGCGGCAAATCGATCCTGCCACTGTGGGAGCAATTCGCCGGCAAGATCGCGCATGGTGGCGAGCGCGGCGGGAGCGACTCTGCCCACTGGTTGGCGGTACTCGACCCGATGCACCGGCAGGCCGCGCGTCGCAGCACGCGGATAAGCCTCAATGGCCGGTACGTCGGTGGCCAGAATCCGAATGTCGGTGTGGCCCTGGAAAAGATCGCGCAGCGCCTGCTGGATCAGCCGGGCGTTGGCGGACACCGGATGGACGCGGTTGATGAGCAGGTACAGCGGCGGCGGCTCGATACCCAGGTGCCGGTATGGTGCAATGTCCTCCAGCAACTGCATGGTGCCGCGCCGCAGTTCGCGGGCGGCGAGGATTTCCGGAGTCACGGGCGACAGCGCGAGGTCGGAGGCAAGCACCGCCATCTCCAGCAGCACCGAGCGCGCGCCCTGGGTATCGATCAGCACCAGGTCGTAGAGGGGGTTCAGTATCGGCAGCAGATGCCGCAGCCGCAGGCGCCCGTCTGGCGCATGCAGCAGCAAAGTGTTCAGTTCTCCTCGGTGGTCGTTGGAGAGCACCAAGTCCAGGCCCGCGATGATCGTGCGGGACACAAGCTGGTCGAGGTCGCGCTCGTTGAAGGCCAGCAATTCATAGATGCCGCCGGGCGCGCGGTGAGCCAGCTCATAGTAGGAGGACAAGGTGGGCTGCACATCGAGATCGAGCAGCAGCACGCGCAGTCCGGCGTCCGCAGCGAGACCGCCCAGGTTTGCGGCCGTGGTGGTCTTGCCGACCCCGCCTTTGGTTGAAATGATGGATACGACCTGCATGGTGTTCTCCGTATGAGGATGGAAAGTCCGCGGGAGAACGGATCAGGCCCGGTTGTTGACGCGCTCGTCGATCCACTGATCGATTTCGATGGAGTCCCAGCCCACGGCGCGCACGCCCAGACGCAGCGCTTGCGGGAACTGGCGTTTCTTCATCAGGTTGTAGATGTGGGCGCGCTTGAAACCGGATTTCGCTTCGACTTCTTCCAGGCGCAGGATGCGGCGCTCGTTTGGCGGCAGTACAGGTGTTTGCGACATGGCGGTCACTCCTGAACGCTCAGTGGCGTTTGTTGGCGTGACCTCTATTCAATAGACACGGCAGCGAAAAGACATTGCAAATGCAATCTCCGCTACTGCACATACAAGCTGGCAAATCTCAGCGGGAGGCGCTACGCAACCGGCGCCTGGCGGTGGCGAACTTGCCGTTCAATGTCCGCTCCGCGATACCCATGGCGCCGCTGTGATGGGCGACCAGCGCGCTGACCACGGCCTCCTGCGTCTTGAAGCTGGAGTACGGCGTGCCCGATGGCGACTGGCCGAGCATCAGCTCTAACAGGCCGCCAACGATGTTCAGGTAGGTGGCCTCGGCCCGATCACTGATCGGACACTGCGCGCATGCCGAAATCACCTTGGACTGCTTGAGCAGCGCGTCATGCTTGTCCTGCAACTCGCGAAGCTGACGTTTGGTCTGTTCCAGGGCGGATTTCAAACCCTGGCGTTCGACCAGCATGGCTTGCCCTGTTTCTAGGGAGATGAAGGGATGGATGATGCGCTCGCTGCGGGAGAAGAGAAAGCCGGGCCGCTGCTCGGGGTAGTGCTGGCGCATCCAGCACTTCAGATCGACATGACGTACCGTCAGATCAGGCGATTCGATCAACGCGGTGTCGCGTGTCGTGATGCCATGCTGCCCGAAGGGCAGTTCCCCGTTGAGGATGCCGTCATAGATGCGGTCGGTGTACAGCCGCAGTTCGCCCAAACGCGGGCAGTCCAGCGACTGCGGCAGATCCATAGGCGACGAGACCGAAGCCAGGATCACCTGCTCGTATCGCAGCAGTCCGGCCCAGCGGATGGACGCTTCGAGCGGGCGGTAGAACACCTTTGATGTTGGTGCATCATTTTTGTTCTCGTGCATGCTCCGTCTCCTTCCAGGAGAAGAACTACAGGGCCGACTGCTTTTGCAGCCGTCCTCATGGTCGGCCTGTTGTCCGCGCAAGACGCGAGTGATTACGCCCGCTTTTGATGACTTCTGATCAGTTCGCGCAACGAGTAGGCGTTGTGTGCTCGATGTGCAAAAATCCATCGGGCACAAGAAAACCGAGCGTCTGTCGCGGCTCGACAGTGACGCTTGCGCTATCAGGATCGTGAGAAGTGGCTGCTCTCGCAAAACCGTATCGGTATGGTCTGATGCGCCAGCGGTTTCAAAAAGCGGCGAACGCTCGGAATCTATTGATCGGGGCTTGAGATTGGCAACGAAAATCCGCTGGTGTCATATCCGATCGAGATACTGATATAGCGAGATAGCATTACCGAGAAGTCGCCTATGGTGACTGCCGAGCGCTGATCCGACGCTAAACGCTGCCTGCCAAAACGTGGAAATTGCGAGTTGGCCGCGCAGAAGACGGATGGGCGGCCATGCGAAGCGATCGACGTTCCCTCCTTTGACCTTGACCGGACGGTGCTGCCGCTCGGCCTCAGCTCAACGGGCGACGGGATCTTCGGGCATATCAACCAACATTGCCGTTTTTACCAGGCGCTCTACAGTCTGCCTGGCCAGCACCGGAGACGCCTCCGATTGCTCTGCAAGCTCATCGGTTTCTATGGCATGTGCGGCGACCAGTCGAGCTGCAAGATGCAGGTTGGTCGGATCGACGGCCTCGATGACTGGACACTTGCCCAGGGCATCGTATGGCCGCAGCAGTGCGTGATAGATGTGCCAGGTGTCGATACCGCGCGGCACCAGCTTCAGGACAGCCTGAATCAGCTTGCGCTTGATGGGGTCGAGTTGCCAGTCCGGGACGCGCTGCCCACGGTGACCCAGATGGATCGACAGGAGATTGCCGGCCTGAATCTCGTAAGTGATCCAGCGGCGGGACTTGCCAACCAGCTTGGCGTAATCGGCCACCGACAGGTTGTGGGATGCCTCGAATATCTCCAGCAATTGCAAGCGCTCGCGCTGCACCTCTGACAGCGTGGGTCGCGCGTACTCGGGCAGATGCACCGCCGAAAGTCGATAGACGGAAGCTGGAACCGCTGGTGCATCGGGTGCAGGCGCAACGATCAACTGAGGGGCGTTTGGATTCAGGGCGGGCGGCTGCGCTGCCGCCTGTCCGGCGATTGTGGGCAGGCCCTGCAACGTGATGGTCAAGTGCGTGCTGGCAACTTCGACCTGATTCTGCTCGAACAAGTCCAGCCGGTCGGCCCAGTCCTGCATCATGACGCGGCGTTGCTCGACGTACTCGGCGTGGTTGTAGGTCGCGCTGATCCGATCCGGATCGGCATGCGAAAGTTGGGCGTCTACCCACTTGGGCGGATACCCCAATTCATTGAGCGCAGTCGAGATGGTGGCGCGAACGCCATGCCCAGTGAGTTGGTCTTCATAGCCCATACGCTTGAGCGCGCCATTGAGCGTGTTCTCGCTCAGAGGGTTTTTCAGGCACCAATCACCGGGGATGAGATACACCTGTGCTGGCTTCAGATTTCCCAGCAAATGACGAACGACCTCTTGTGCCTGCAACGACAGTGGCACGATGTATGGCGGGATGTCGGCGAAACGCTGGCGCTTCTTCTTGGTGAGCTGCTTGCGTTGCTTGAGCCTGACAACCGGGATGATCCACAGACCGCGCTCCAGATCAAACTGATCGGGCGTGGCGTAGCGCAATTCACCGGTGCGCACGCCCGTGAGCAGCAGCAGACGTAGACCCAGTTGCGTATTCAGGCGACCGCTGTACTTGCGCAACGTCTGCAGCATTGCCGGCAGCTCGGGCATGCGCAAAAAGGGATTGTTCTCCACCGGGGGCAGCGGCATCGCCACCACGTCCAAATCCTTGGCCGGGTTGTCGCCCATGTTGGGCACCACCACCGAGGCGTAGGTGAATAGCTGGCTGAACCAGGTGCGCAGCTTCTCGGCCACCGACAGCGAGCCACGCTTTTCCACTCTGCCGATGATGTCCAGCAGGTGGGCGCGGGTGACGTCGTAGATGGTCAGGTGGCGCAATACGGGAAACACGTCCTTGGCGAAGACGCGCCCGATCTGCTTGGGCGTACTTTGGCGGCCCTCATTTTCCAGAGAGAGGCTGCGGTGGGCCAGCCATTTGTCGTAGATGGCCTGGAAGGTGTGCTCGCCCGCCAGGACGATGGCGTGGCGCTTGCGCTTGCGCTCCGAATGCGGGTTGATGCCCTTGGCCAGCATGGCCCGGGCCTCGTCGCGCAGATTGCGAGCGTCTTTCAGGGAAAGCGCGGGATAGCCACCGAAGGACATGCGCTCGCGCTTGCCGCCCCAAGTGAAGCGGAAGTGCCAGGCCTTGAAGCCGGTGGCGGAGATGTAGAAGTAGAGACCGTCGAAATCGACAAGCGAATACGCCTTGCCGGTCACCTTGGCCTGTCGAACCTGGAGGTCTGAAAGCATGAGTCCAACTCCTGCGAAGCGAGTTGGATGCCATGTTCCCGACGGAACCCCGGCTCCTCCAGCAACAATACGGTTTTGGGGACCTCCGTATTGCCAGTGTACCGCTCAACGTACCAGTTAGAACCGGCTGGGAGTGGATTTCGCTGGATGTCAGTGGATTGAGATAAGGCAAAAATCTCAATCCTGACAATGACTTACGACATTCCCTGGCGTTCGGTGGAAGTCCCTGGAAAGTTGAAGTGGAGCGGGCGATGGGAATCGAACCCACGTCTTGAGCTTGGGAAGCTCAGGTCCTACCATTGAACGACGCCCGCACAGCCTTCAAGTGTACGCGATTTGAGAGCGCCCTCAGCGGATGAACACCACGTAGGCCAGCCAGTACAGGCCGGCGGACAGCAGGATGGACACCGGCAGCGTCAGCACCCACGCGATGAGGATGTTGCCGATGGTCTTTTTCTGCAGGCCGCTGCGGTTGGCGACCATCGTGCCGGCCACCCCCGAGGACAGCACGTGCGTGGTCGACACCGGCAGCGAGAACACGTTGGCCGCGCCGATGGCCATGGCCGCAGTGACCTGTGCGCTCATGCCCTGGGCGTAGGTCATGCCGTGATTGCCGATCTTCTCGCCCACCGTCGTCACGACGCGTTTCCAGCCGACCATGGTGCCGGTGCCCAGGGCCAGGGCCACGCCCAGCACTACCCAGAAGGGTGCGTATTCGGTGGTGGCGTTCAGGTCCTTGCGCAGCCGGGCGAGGTCGCGGGCCTCTTCCGGGGGCAGATAGGCGAGCTTGGACACCTTGCGCGCCGTATCGTCCAGGCACAGCACGTAGCGACGCACGTCCAGGCGCGCCTGGGGTGCCAGCTGGTCGTAGCGCGTCACGCCTTCGAGCGAGCGCAGCAGCGCGGCGATGGTGATCTCGGTCTGCTCCGGGTCGCAGCGGAACTTGACGGGCAGGTCGGAGTTGTTGCGCGGCCTGCCCAGTGCCAGGTAGTCTGACAGCGCACCGGCGTTGCGTTGGTAGAACTCATTGAGGTAGGTGGCGGCGTCGCGCGTGCGGTCGATCTCGTACTTGGTCGAATTCACGTTCAGGGCAAAGTGCGCTGGCACCAGGCCGATCAGCACCAGCATGATGAGGCCGATGCCTTTCTGGCCGTCGTTGGAGCCGTGCACGAAGCTCACCGCCATGGCCGAGATCACCAGCACCATGCGGTTCCAGAACGGCGGTTTCTTTTTGCCCGACTGCTTCAGGCGTGCTTCCGGCGTGCGGTGCATGCTCGATCGGGGCTTCCACCAGCGCAGGGTGATCAGGAACAGGGCAGCCACCGCGAAGCCGGCCAGGGGGGATACCACCAGCGAGATCGCGATGTCGATGGCCTTTTGCCAGTTGACGCCCTGTGACAGCTCGGTCTGCGTGATCAGTGCGTTGGCCATGCCCACGCCGAGGATGGCGCCGATCAGGGTGTGCGAACTCGAGGCCGGGATGCCGAAGAACCAGGTGCCCAGGTTCCAGGCGATGGCCGCCGTGAGCAGCGAGAACACCATGGCCAGGCCGCGGCCTGAATTGACATCGATCAGGAGATCCACCGGCAGCAGGTGCACGATGGCGTAGGCCACGCCCACGCCGCCGAGCAGCACGCCGAAGAAATTGAAGATCCCTGAGGCGATCACCGCCGTCGTGGGCGGCATGGCCCGGGTGTAGATCACCGTCGCCACCGCATTGGCGGTGTCGTGGAAGCCGTTGATGAATTCGAAGGCCAGGACGAAGGCCAGCGCCAGAAAAAGGCTGATGAGCAGCCACGGCTCAAGGCTGCCGAGCATGGAAATCATGGTGGGGGAGTGGGCGTGTAGAGGTGGACGGCTCCTCGCCCATCCTGCAGTTCATGAAAAATCGATGTCAAACCGATGACAGCCCGGATTTTCGCCGAATTTCGCCACCGCCCTGCAGGCGGGGTGGCGAAAGACGCGGATCATCGGTATAGCAACTGGGGCAGCCACATGCCGATCTGCGGCCACATGTACAGGAAGAAGATGGCGAGGATCTGGATGCCCATGAAGGGCATCATGCCCAGGAAGATCTGGTTCAGCGTCACGTGCGGCGGTGCGACACCCTTGAGGTAGAACGCCGACATGGCGACCGGCGGTGAGAGGAAGGCGGTCTGCAGGTTCAGCGCGACCAGCAGCCCGAAGAACAGCGGATCGACACCGAAGTGGTCCAGCAGCGGAATGAAGATGGGCATGAAGATCACGATGATCTCGGTCCACTCCAGCGGCCAGCCCAGCAGGAAGATGACCACCTGCGACAGCAGCATGAACTCCACCTTGCTCAGGTTCAGCGACAGCACCCAGCGCTCGACCAGTTCCTGTCCGCCCAGCAGCGCGAAGGCGGCCGAAAAGATGGCCGATCCCACGAACAGCCAGCAAACCATGGCCGAGGTCTTGGCGGTGAGGAACACGGATTCCTTGAGCACGTCCATGTTCAGCCGCTTGTAGGCCGCCGCCAGCAGGAAGCCGCCGGCCGACCCCATGGCCGCCGCCTCCGTGGGGGTGGCCAGACCGAAGACGATCGAGCCCAGCACCGACAGGATCAGGATCAACAGCGGAAAGAACGAGCCCAGCAGCATCTTGAACACTTCGAGCCGGGCAAAGCTCAGGAACAGGTAGAAGCAGAGCGTGAGCGCGCCCAGCACCGCAAATCCCGCCCACCACCAGGTGGGTGTCGGCTTGCGGGTCGCCTCGGCCGCGCCGGCGGAAGGCTCGTCGGCCGCCTCGCTCGCCGCCGCAGGCGGTTCGGCCACCGGTTCGGCGCCCGGGGGCGCGGCCAGGGCGGTGTCGGCGCCCGGGGGCTCCTGCAGGCCGTCGGCATCGTCCAGCGGCGGCTCCTGCAGCCCGCCTTCCACGGGGGGCTCCACCAGGCCGGTGCCGGACTCCGAATCGCCGGCGCCGTCCGAAAAGCCGATGGGCTGGATCTCGTAGATCGCTTCCGGTGGCACGATCGTCGCGGCGCGCCACGTGCTGGTCGCCAGCAGCACGAAGAGCAGGCCCGGCAGCACGACCAGGGCCAGTTGGCGCAGCACGTAGCCCATGGGGACGTCGGCATTGCGCTGGCCCTTGAGGGCCGCCAGCAGGCGCGCGGGCGCGTATTGCTCGTTGCGGGCGGGCAGGGTGCTGGTCAGTGGTGGCAGCTCGACGTGGCGCTCCTCGGCCGTGAGCGGCGGTGCCCACTTGGGCTTGAGCTTGGCCACCAGGATCACGTAGCCGAAGTACAGGCCCGCGAGCATCAGGCCGGGGAAGAAGGCCCCGGCGTACAGCTGCACCACCGACACCCCGGCCGTGGCGCCGTACAGGATCAGCAGCACCGAGGGTGGAATCAGGATGCCCAGGCAGCCGCCGGCGGTGATGGCGCCGGCAGCCAGGGGCGTGCTGTAGCCGGCGCGCAGCATGGCCGGCAGGGCCAGCAGGCCCATGAGGGTGACGACCGCGCCCACGATGCCGGTGGCCGTCGCGAAAACGGCGCAGGTGGCCAGCGTCGCCACGGCCAGAGACCCTGGAATGCGCGCCATGGCCAGGTGCATGCTCCGGAACAGCGATTCGATCAGGTTGGCGCGCTCGACCAGGTAGCCCATGAACACGAACAGCGGGATGGCGATGAGCACGTCGTTGGCCATGCTCTTGTAGGCCGCCTGCACCATCAGATCGAGCGTGCGGGTGATGTCGCCGTCATAGGCCAGCCAGGTGAAGATCATGCCCATGCCCATGAGCGTGAACGCGGTGGGAAAGCCCAGCATGATGGCCACCACCACGAGCGAGAGCATCAGCAGGCCCAGGTGGCCCTTGGTGATGGTCTCGACACCCAGCAGCATCCAGACGATGGAAGCCAGCACCAGGCCCATGATGGACAGGCCGAACCAGAGTTCCTTGCGCAGCTTCATTGCTTGCCCTCCCTGGCGGTCAGGTCGCGATCGAGGGCCTGGATGTCGCTGTCCTTCACCTGCACCATCTCCTTGAGCTTCTCGACGTCCACTTCCTCCACGTCGTCGCCACGCCGGGGCCACTGGCCGTTGCGCAGGCAGATCATGCAGCGGATGATCTCGGCAATGCCCTGCAGCAGCAGCACCGCGCCCGCCACCGGGATCACGAACTTGAACGGGTACAGGGGCAGGGGCTCGGCGGAGAAGGTCTGCTCGCGGATCGCCAGCGATTCCTGCGCGTAGGTCCAGCCCGCCCAGGTCATGGCGATCACCCCCGGCAGGAAGAACACGACATACAGCGTCAGGTCCACGGCCGCCTGCACGCGTGTGCTGAAGAATCCGTACAGCACGTCGCCGCGCACATGCCCGTTTTTGGACAGCGTGTAGGCGCCGGCCAGCATGAACATGGAGCCATAGAGCATGATCTGCGCGTCGAACACCCAGGCATGCGGGTGGTTCAGCGCGTAGCGGGAAAACACTTCCCAGCAGATCAGAATGGTGAGGGCGACGGCGCACCACGCCGCCGTCTTACCGATCAGGGTCGAGAACGCATCGATCCCAAGCAAGAGTTTCTGCATCGATGGAGCGGGGCTTCGCCCGGGGCAGGGAGGTACACAAAGGGGCGCCGCCAGGGCGCCCCTTCACTCTTCGGGGCAGGGGGCGACGGTCACCCGGCGCCTACAGTCGCCCGATTCAGCTCCGGCGCTGGCCGAAGTAGTGGTTCCAGGCCATCTTGAAGTCGATGTCGGTGTCGTTCTTCCAGCGGCCGCTGCGCTGGGCGAACGCACGCATGGAGTCCATCACGCGCTTGAACGTTTCGTTCTCCGCGGCTTTCTTCTGCGTGACCTTGTCCCATGCGGCCAGCTGCGCGCGCAGGATCGAGTCGGGCGTCTTGTAGAACTTCACGCCCTGCTCGGCCTGCATGGCGGCGTAGTCCTTGGCGTAACGGTCGGCCGCCTTCCAGCTCATGTCGGCGCTGGCCGCCTGTGTCGCATAGTCGATGATGGCCTTGAGCTCGGTGGACAGCGCGTCGTACTTGCTCTTGTTGAACAGCACCTCGAACTGCTCGCTGGACTGGTGGAAGCTCTGCAGCATGCAGTTCTTGGCCACGTCCGGGAAGCCCAGGGCACGGTCGCTGGAGGCATTGTTGAACTCGGCCGCATCAAGCAGGCCGCGGTCCAGCGCGGGCACGATCTCGCCGCCGGGCAGCGGATTGACGGCCAGCCCCATCTCGGTGAACACGTCCACCGCCAGGCCCACGGTGCGGAACTTCAGGCCCTTGAGTTCCTCGGCCCGGGCCACCGGCTTCTTGAACCAGCCCAGTGGCTGGGTCGGCATGGGACCATACAGCTTGGACACCACGTCCAGGTTCAGGCTCTTGTAGATATCGTCGAGCAACTCCTTGCCGCCACCGTAGTAGTGCCATGCCAGCACCATGTTGGCGTCCATGCCGAAGGCCGGGCCCGAGCCCCACAGGGCCACCGCCTGATTCTTGCCGTACCAGTAGGCCACCACACCATGGCCACCGTCCAGCGTGCCCTTGGCGACCGCATCCAGCAACTGGAAGGCCGGTACCACGGCACCGGCCGGCAGCACCTCGATCTTCAGGCGGTTGCCGGCCATGTCGTTGATTTTCTTCGCGTAGTCCTGCGCGAATTCGTGGAAGATGTCCTTCGCTGGCCAGGTGCTCTGGAAGCGCCAGGTGATCGTCTGTGCCTGGCTGACC
>Ga0265293_10004270_pt1 | contig 25404 bp, 19 predicted proteins | sample Munlanlewell138R_FD_192505 | JGI IMG/M metagenome (GOLD analysis project Ga0265293, IMG submission 192505) | Leachate microbial communities from a municipal landfill in Southern Ontario, Canada - Leachate well 138R | ecosystem: Engineered > Solid waste > Landfill > Unclassified | place: Canada...
GAATCGTGAGTCATTGTTTTAATTGTCCAAGCATCGGACTCCTTTTTGACTAAATAGGTTTTATCAAGCTGCATATAAAAGCTAGAAGAGTCGGCATCAAAAGCAGTTCCTTGAATAGAATAGTCGTAGTCATAAAATGAATCGTGACGATTCACTAACGTCGAAAAAGTAGCTCCAAAATCATTAGATAGAACTATAGAGGAATCTTTATAACCAACATACATTCCACTTTTTATAGGACTTACACCCGTAACAGTAAAATCAATGAGCATAGAATCAGGTGGCTCAGTATAGCCTGAATATTGAGACAAAGAAGTGTCATTTGGGGAAAATGAAAACGATTTTTGGAGATTTATTTCAAAATAATCTCTAGCTTTAGCTACAACATAATTAATTGGAGTGGTAATAACGGCCTTATTTGAAAAACGATCAAAACTAAAACCATTTGGGTTAGATAATCCTAAATCGAAATAATTATCTAATCCACCCTCAAGATAATAACCACCACTTAACCCATAGAAACCAAATTTTATTGCTACAACGGAATCTGGATTTGGTACTGTAAAGATAAATTTCTCCACACCAAATATTGGGAAGTGATCATCTGGTCTTTGACTGGAATAGACATTGAATTTAATACTGTCTATCTCTGATTCTGTATCAAAATGGTAAATATTATTTGTAATAAAACTCAATGAACCTTCAACATCAATACTAGAAGAACATTGATTATGAGTTGAGACAAATACTCTATAGAACAAATGGGTAACTCCCTCAGAATCTTCCATTCCATTTAAATCGTAGAAACACTTCTCTTGAGCTGACGCTAGAAGAGGAATTAGCACAAATAGGGGAAGTAAAAAGATCTTTTTCATAGCTATTTAATGATGGTGAATCGTTTCGTTTCAGTCATTCCATTGGCCTTTAATCGATAGAAATACATTCCAGAGGATAAACCTTGGGCGTTGAAGGTAACTTCGTGAAGTCCTGCGGGTGTTCGTCCATCTATCAGTGTGGCAACTTTTCTTCCTAGCATATCAAACACATCCAATTTCACCAAACCGCTTACTGGTAATTGATAACTAATGATGGTGCTGGGGTTGAAGGGATTGGGATAGTTTTGAAAAAGCATTATTTCGATCGGCTGGGAGTTTGATTCCATTTCGTTAGAAACAGGAAGAGTTTTTAATGAGGATTTCACTCCATTTTCGAATTTAAATAGCTCCTCTATGGTAAGAACATAGAGGATTTCCGAATTAGGCTTTTTGTAGAGTCCTGTGATTTCGTGTTCTGTTTCAAAATACAATTCGAAAGTGTTTCCGTAATCATGTGAAACATAAATATGGGTGGTATCGGCTGAATAGATATTTCCAGAAATACCTCTATCATTTTCAATAAACCTAGACGAGAACGGTAAATTTTTGGCTGTCCAGCTGTCTATTCGACCCAAATTATCTGAAACCAACAGACTACTATCGTTGCTCAACGAGTAGATATGAGTATTGTCAGAATCAAAAAATAATTCTGAATAATGGGAAGAAGAATCAGCTAATGTGAAATCAGAAGAATAGTATTCACTAATATAGAGCTTACCCGCGTTGTCGGTAGCATAATAAAGAGAATCGGTGAAAGGGTGGATGGCAATGAGTGTGTAAGGGATTTTTACACTATCAACAAAATGTTCAAAACGCCCATAATATTCACCATCCTCTTCAAAAGAAGGCCAGGTTTCGGGAGAACTTCCAAGTGGAATAGTTACCTCATTTACCCATTTTATGTAAAGAGAATCGCTATTTGGAGAAAGGAAAAAAGAACCTTCTTGGTTTCGTTCATTCTCCGCATAAGCCTTCCGTTTAACTGCAGTACATGGCAAATATAAATGCATAAAGTCACCATGTTTATCGGCTATACCCCAAGTGCAATCCCACTGTTGGGTTTCTGCTAACCAGTCGTCCGGATTATTGTTATAAAAATTATAAGAACGAATTGATTTAAATTCGTTGTTCCCGAAACATCCAGGTTCGTAATAATCCCTAAACTTTAAAGAATCTGAGGATGTTTGAGTATTGAGATGAAAAACATCGTTAGAGTGTGGATTAACGCTATGCATAGTTTCCCCTTCAGAATTAAGACAGTCGATAACCTTGTAATCATATATTCTATAAAACAAATGGGTAACCCCCTCGGAATCTTCCATTCCTTTTAAGTTATGAAAGAATTTTTCTTGGGCATTTGCTAGAAGAGGAATTAGCACAAGTAGAGGAAGAAGTAGAAGTTTTTTCATAGTAGTATCACATTGCTTTACAAGAACATACTAAAAAGATGATTCTCGTTAAAATGAAATAAGCGGGATAGGGTGGTTAACTAAGATATTTAATATCAGAGTTGCGATTACGTCTTGTTATGTGAATGTTTTTTTACACTTTATGAGATAAAAGGGATAGACATCATTTACTTCTTTTATTTCGAATAATCCTGCAGTGGCAAACTCTTCCTGTATGGTTTCCCTGTCATAAAAGAACATTTTTAAACCATCAGATATTTTAAATTGGTCTTTGGCTACGCGAGTTCCTCTGCCATAAATTTGAGCTTGTTTAGTTACAGTAGTAAACACCATAACTCCGTTTTCTGCTAGCTGATTAAAGCAGTCTTGAATTAGTTTTATTCGTTCATTTTTATCCAACAAGTGAATTAAAGCGTAACAGAAGATTCCATCATACAGACTATTATCGAATGGCATTTCAGTTACCGAACCGTGATGAATAAGCAAGTCGGAGCCGAAATGTTTATGGGCTAAATCGATGGCGGTTTTGGAAATTTCAATTCCAGTTACAGTCATTCCATTATCCCTAAATATTTGAGCATTTCTTCCATAGCCAATACCAGGGATGAGAACATTCTTCACATTCTGCTCAATAAAGAAATCATTGGTCAATACCGTAGACTTGGCGGGCTCAAAACCCCACATTTCCTGATTGTCTATAAATGATTTTTCCCAAAACTCTGTCATTGCTAGTATGTCCGTGAACTTGTTGGAGTTGTTTTAAAATTGGCCACAACATTGGAATGTAATCTAGTTTATTTACTTTAACCTGTGAAATTATAGATCACAAACCTGACTGGTTTTCAGATTCAATTCACTTTCCAAAATCATAGCTCCAAACCAGTCAGGTTTATTTCCCATCCAAAATACAATTTCCTAATCATTGTTAACCGACCCAATTCGAATAGTTGGGCTAAAGCCCTTTTATGTAGTGGGGGCAATTGTTAACCACCAGCTAAAGCCAGTGGCAATTGAAGGGATAGCTATAAGATGTGAGCTTTGAGACAGAATTTCCTGATAATTGTTCACTGTTAATTGATCATTGCACTGACTTCCCCAGTCTCCCAATTTCCTAATAACCAATAACAACCAATACCTTATAATAATTTCAACCCAATCCTGCCACGTTCTAGGTCGAGGGAGATGATTTCTACAGAAATGATATCGCCTACGCCAACTACTTCGTGTGGATCTTCAACGCGCTTTCCAGTTTTAGACATGTTGGAAATATGAAGCATTCCATCTTGTTTTACGCCAATATCTACGAAAGCACCAAAATCGACCACATTACGAACAGTTCCTTCTAACTTCTGACCTTCTTTAAGATCACCCATCTGCATGATGTCGGTTCTAAGAAGTGGCTTTTGAAGGGACTCACGAGGATCTCGTCCTGGTTTCTGTAAGTTCTCAATAATCAGCTCTAAGGTTGGAACGCCGACACCAATTTGCTCAGCCACTTGAGTAGTATTTATTTTACTTAGTTTGGATTCTATTTCTTTAAGCTGAGAAGATAAATCCTCTAAATCTATTCCAAAAAGATTACAGAGCTTTTCGGTGGCCTCGTAACTCTCTGGGTGAATCGCTGTGTTATCGAGTGGATTTGCCGCATCCAGAATTCGCATAAATCCAGCTGCTTGTTGGAAACGAAATTCGCCAACTCCATCAATTTCATGAAGCTGATTACGATTGACAAAAGCTCCTTTTTCCTCTCTATACTTTACAATATTTTGTGCCACTCGTTTCCCTAAACCTGAAATATGAGCCAAAAGGGGAGCGCTTGCCGTATTTAGATTTACACCCACTTCGTTCACACAACTTTCTACAACATCGTCGAGTTTGGTTACCAATTGATTTTGGTTTACGTCATGTTGATAAAGCCCAACTCCAATAGATTTGGGATCAATTTTCACTAGTTCTGCAAGTGGATCTAACACTCTACGTGCAATAGAGATATTACCACGTTGGGCAGCATCTAAATCTGGGAATTCTTCGCGCGCAATAGTTGAAGCTGAATAAACCGAAGCCCCCGCCTCGTTTACAATCAGGTAATTCAACTCTTCATCGGGGAGTCTCTTTTTCCTTTTTTGCAGGTAATTAGCAATGAATTGTTCTGTTTCGCGACTAGCAGTCCCATTACCAATGGCAATTAGATTCACGCCAAATTCATTGATAAGCTTTTCAATAACTGCTTCAGATTCTGCAATCTTTTGTTGTGGCGGAGTTGGGAAAATAGTGGTGCCCGTGAAATATTTTCCTGTCTCATCCACCACAGCCACTTTACAACCCGATCTAAAAGCTGGATCAACGCCCATAATAACTTTGTTTTGAAGAGGGGGCTGCATTAAAAGGTTGCCCAAGTTGGTTGCAAAAGTTTCAATAGCATGGGCATCGGCAATCTCGGTAAGGGCATTGCGCAATTCGCGCTCTAGAGATGGGAATAGAAGTCGTTTGAAGGCATCTTCTATAGCATCCTGCAAGCGTTCTGTGAAAATACTCAGGTCGTTGGTTATAATAATATCGTCGATAGTTTCTAGCGTACGTTCTTCCCAAACTTCCGTATTCACAAAAAGGATATTTTCCCTTTCCCCACGATTGATAGCCAATATTTGATAAGGCTTTAGCTTGCTTGTTTTGTAGGAAGCTTCGTAGTAATCCTCAAAATTGGTACGCTCTTTTACGGTCGGATTTTTCTTAGTAGATAAGGTGGCGTGATTTAAAAAGATGTTTCGAAGTTTTTCGCGCACTTCTAAACTTTCATTTACCCACTCAGCCACAATATCAGTAGCGCCTTTCCATGCTTCTTCAAGGGTAGCCACTTCTTTCTCTGCGTTCACAAACTCTTGAGCAAAAGTATCAGGATCGCCTTTCTGAACTTCCTGCTTCCAGATAAGTTCGGCTAAAGGCTCTAAGCCTTTTTCTTTAGCTTTATCACCACGAGTTTTACGTTTTTGTTTGTAGGGGAGATACAAATCTTCAAGAACCGTAAGCTCGGTACAAGCGATAATTTTAGCCTCTAGTTCTGGCGTCAGCTTTTCTTGCTCTTTTATAGATTTGAGGATGGTCTCTTTGCGAGCTTCTAATGTCTTTTGGAATTCTAGTGCATCACGAATAGCTCTGAGCTGCTCTTCATCTAAGCCGCCCGTAGCTTCTTGTCTATATCGGGCTAAAAAAGGAATAGTTGCGCCTTCATCAATAAAGCCTGCAACGGCATTAATTTGTTTCTGTGAAATACTTAATTGAGCAGATATGCGCTCTGTAATAATACTATTGGTCATTTAGGTCTGGTAATTCATTCAATTTCATTCAACCAATAATAGCAACACTTAGCGTTGATTGGTAGTTGTATTTAAAAAAGTTTTATCTGATTAGTATTGAAGGGAGAGCAGTTGTCAGTGATTGGGAATTAAGGAATTGAGGGATTAGGGAAATGAGGTCTGTTCACTGTTCAAATTCAATCCTGCACATCAGGAAAATCCAGATAATCCTGTTTCAAAAATCAAATTGCCAATAGAGCTCATGAGTTTTATTTAGTACTCAAATCACAATCATTCATGTCAAAGGAATCAAATAAATCGCAGTTCAAAACGATGAGTGAGGTTATACCGCCCAAGCGGGGAATTAAGGAATTTGGGGATTAGGGAATTGAGGGATTAAGATCTGTATCATGTACAGTTTCAATCCTGTATATCAAGAAAATCCAGATAATCCTGTTTCAAAAATCATATTGCCAATAGAGCTCATGAGTTTTATTTAGTACTCAAACCTCAAAACTATCCTACAAATCAAGGGAATCAAATAAATCACAGTTCAAAACGATGAATGAGGTTTTACCGCCCAAGCGAGACGCTTGAGCTAGGTGGGTTCATAAGAATTGACGTTGAAATTAGGGGAAATTTAAAGTTCACATATTCTTCACGTTCAGTGTCTATTATTAAACCAGTAACAAAAAGCACTCTATTGAGTGCATGTTTGGAAAGCCAAACAAAAAAATAATCGAATAAAAAAATGGAGTTAGAATGAAAAAGTTACTTTTTATAATAGCCGGGGGGCTGTTATTAAGCACATCTACATTTGCACAAACTAATTATAACTTAGTACAAGAGAAAAGCCAAGTTACTGTTTCTGGTACTTCCTCTCTACACGATTGGGAAATTGATGCCGAAAAATTCAGTGGTTTGGCAACTATCACTATTCAGGATGGAAATCTAGAAGCTATAGATAAACTCAACTTAACGGTTGAAGTAGAATCCATTATAAGTGGAAAAAGAGTAATGGATGGAAAAGTTCGAGAAGCTTTTGATGCTAAGAAAAATCCACTCATTATTTTCGAATTAAATGAAGTAACTAGTATAACCGCAGATTCTGTGTTTACTACTGGTAAACTCACAATGGCAGGTGTAACCAATACTATTAATTTAGCTGGTGCATATACTATTGATGGGAATGGAATATTGAGCGTAACTGGCTCAAAACAAGTAAAAATGACTGACTACAAAATAGATCCACCACGAGCTATGATGGGAACCATCAAAACTGGTGATGAAGTAGAAATTGTATTCAGTGTCGATTTTTCAAAATAAATAACCCAAATAACTAAACCTTATAGGTCATGAATAATATAATCAAATCGTTATCAACCTTATGTATGGTCGCAATTGTATTTGCAACTAGCGTACAAGCACAGCAAACACGCGATCTACAAAATTTCCGTTACAATGATAAACGTGGAGTTAATGTGTTTGAAACACCTAAAACTCCAGACGTTCTTTTTGATGGATTAAAAGTAAGAGTTGGAGCATCAAACACGCTTCAGTTCCAAGCAATAGATCATGAGAATAGTGGTATCGTTCCATTAGCAGGTCTAACCAATAACTTTAACCTGGCTACTTCCAACTTAGATTTCGACATCGCTCTTTATGATGGTGTTAGAATGCATTTAAGAACTTATTTATCATCTCAGAATCACCCAGAGCCTTACGTAAAAGGTGGGTATATGCAAATTGATAAACTTGATTTTATTCAAGAGGGTTTCCTATCTGAGTTAATGGATAAAGTGACAATTAAAGTTGGGCACATGGAAATTAACTACGGTGATAACCACTTTAGAAGATCTGATAACGCTCAAGCACTATACAACCCATTTGTTGGTAACTATATCATGGACTCATTTACGACTGAAGTTGGTGGCGAAGTGTATTTCAAAAGTAATGGTTTATTAGCAATGATTGGTCTTACTAACGGTAAGTTGAATCAATCTACAGTTGAAGGGCCAGTAAAAGCAAAGCCATCTTATGTAGCAAAGTTAGGTTACGACAGTCAAGTTAATGAAGATCTTAGAGTTCGTATTACAGGTTCTGTGTATGCAACAACACAAAACAACTCCATTTATCTATATTCAGGTGACAGAGCTGGCTCACGTTACTATAACGTAATTACTGCTCCTGGTGCAGGCAACTTCCGCTCTGGCCGTATAGATCCTGCTTTTGGTCCTGGTAGAGGCGCTCCAACAGTTGCTGGTGAAATGACTTCCATCATGATTAACCCATTCGTGAAGTTCCAAGGTGTAGAATTCTATGGTGTATTTGAAAACTCATCTGGTAAAGCAGAAGTGGAATCAGATAGTAGATCATACACTCAACTTGGTGCAGAACTATTGTACAGATTTGGTAATGAAGAAAATTACTACTTAGGTGGACGTTATAACAGCGTTTCTGGTGAGCAAGCTGGTGGAAATGACATTAGCATCGACCGCTTCAATATTGGTGGTGGCTGGTTCTTAACAAATAATATTCTAGCTAAATTTGAGTACGTGAAACAAAGCTATAGTGATTACCCAGCTGGTACATTATATGACAAAGCTGAGTTTAGCGGATTTATGGTTGAAGCTGTAATTAGCTTCTAATTCTAACCCCTCAAAAAAGGCGTGCTGTGAAAAGTGCGCCTTTTTTATGTCTTGTAATTTTTGGGTTTTTTGGTAACGGTTAGTATATGGCAAGTAGGCAGTTAAAAAGCACGAAAATTTCGGATAAGCACAAAGTTTGATAAGAGCATAAAGCCTTGAATTTATAATTGTTTCGCTTATTTTTTATATATATTGTTACCTGCTGGCTTTTCTTTCCGAAAACTTGCTAGCGTTGGCAAAAGACATACTCTTTGACAAGCTTTGGCTGGTGCGGTTGGCTTGAGCGGCTTGGCAATGTGTGTGGCTTTGAAGCGTTGGCTTTATGTTCCAAATTCTCTGTCATTACGCCACTTTCTGATTGTAAAGGTGTTCCTGAAATTCTACAAACAGTCTGCTTATATTTGCCACGTCTCCCAATATTTCTTTGGCATCTTCCAATGATTGATACTTGTTTGTCAGCAAGATTGGTAGTTTCTCCTGATCGAGTTCGTCAACTCCTGTGTCAACGTACTTGTTCAGTACGAACGCGATAAATTCTCTTTGTTTGTCATTCAGTAAGGCAAAGATGGTTGCTTCGGCTGCTTTGGCTCTCGCTTCTCTGGTCATTGCGATATAGTCTCCATTGAAAACGTATTCCAAAACGTCATACAAGTCGCTTTTCTCCATATCCACCAACTTTTGCAAAGTCAATAAGTCATCTTTTGGAAAGCCTGCTGCATCTAAATTTTCAAGCAAAGTTTTTCGGGTCAGTGGATTGCTCCAAAGTTTCCGCAATTCTTCTTCGTCTTTGAATAGTTTGGGTAATTCACCAAACAGATTATTCAAAAATTCTTCTGCCGAAATAGGCTTGCCGTCCGCACTCCAAAATGAAGTGGAAATCATTGATTGTATTTCTCTCTCTTTTCCGTTTCGCAATTTGATTTTAATTTTCTGCTTGCGTTCTGTTTCTGTGGGTTCTTTTGGCTCTCTCGGTTTGTATTCGCCTTTTGGTTCTTTTACTCCGCTTGGTTCTTCACCCAAAGGTTCTCCGTCCCACTCAGGGTCTGAAAAGTGCTTGTAAGCATCTACAAAGTCGTAAATGGTGAAAAATTCTTTTCCGTCAAACAAACGTGTACCACGACCAACGATTTGTTTAAACTCAATCATAGAATTGACAGGACGAAGCAAAACGATATTTCGAATGTTACGTGCATCAACTCCTGTAGATAGTTTTTGTGAAGTGGTTAAAATAGTCGGAATTGTTTTTTCATTGTCTTGAAATTCTCTAAGCATTCTTTCGCCTTCTTCTCCGTCATTGGCAGTTACCCGAACGCAATAGAATGGGTCTTTGCTCTTGGCGTTTTGGTTGACCAAGTCACGAAGCAAAGCGGCATGCGCTTGATTAGCTCCGAAAATGATGGCTTTCTCGTTTTGATTAGCTTCATCTAAAAAGATGTTTACCCGCTTGGCTTCTCGCTCTACGATTTCAATGCTGCGGTTAAAGTCTTTTTCTTCATAGAGTTTGCCTTCTTCAATTTCGCCTTCTACAATTGTATCGTCAGAAGTGTAGCGGTAATCATCCAAAGTGGTCTTGATGCGTTTTACTTTGAAAGGCGTTAAGAAACCGTCATTGATGCCTTCTTTTAGCGAATAGATGTAAACAGGCTCGCCAAAGTACTTGTAGGTATCCACATTGTCATCTCGCTTGGGTGTAGCGGTTAAACCCAATTGCACTGCTGGACTGAAATACTCTAAAATGCCCCGCCAATTGCTTTCATCATTTGCTCCGCCACGGTGGCACTCGTCAATGATGATGAAATCAAAATAGTCTTTTGGATATTCACCAAAGTATGGAGCAGGTTTGCCATCTTCATCCGTGCCACTCATGAAGGTTTGAAAAATGGTAAAGAAAATGCTGCCGTTGGTTGGCACTCTACCCTTCTTCTTTATTTCGCTTGGTTTAATCCGAACCAAAGCATCTTCAGGAAAGGCTGAAAAGGAATTGAAAGCCTGATTGGCTAAAATATTTCTGTCTGCTAAAAACAAAATTCTCGGTCTGCGGCTTCCGTCTCGTTGCAAACTCCAACGTGTTTGAAACAACTTCCAAGCGATTTGAAAGGCAATGGCCGTTTTTCCTGTTCCTGTCGCAAGAGTGAGTAATAATTTGTCTTTGCCGCTTGCTATGACTTCAAGAGCACGCTGAACAGCTATTTCTTGATAATAACGCAATTGCCAAGTACCGCTTTTATCTTCAAAGGGAACATTAGCAAATTTCTCTCTCCATTCATTTTGCTCGGCAAAGGTTTTGTTCCAAAGTTCTTCGGGGCTTAGATAGTCTGCTACCAAACCTTCTGCACCTGTTTTCATGCAGATTTGGTAGATGGCATTTCCGTTGGTGCTGTAAGTGGTTTCTAATTGCAGTTTCTCGGCATATTGCTTGGCTTGCATTACGCCTTCGCCCACTTCCAATTCATCACTTTTGGCTTCTATCACAGCCAACTTGATGCCTTTATGAACCAAGATATAATCGGCAATAATCTTTCTACCACGACCGCCACCTGATTGGATTTTACCTTCTGTAATGCGGTATTCACGAAGCACCTTAGAGCCTTCTACCACGCCCCAACCGCAAGCCTTTAGCTTGGGGTCAATTAGTTCTGCTCTTGTTTCTGCTTCGTTCATTTTATCATTTTTTTATAATGTTCTTCGTATCCATTCTCTTTGAAAACTAAGGCAAATGCATCTTTGAAATCGTCATAATTGAATTCCTTTATATCAAAAATATTTTGACCTAAAGAATGGGATTCACGATTGATATATCTGCAAAATGCCTGAAATCTATTTTCTTGCATTGCAGGCTTTTGAAACACATTGTTTAAATCTTTCTTCTCTACGAAATTGAAGAAATACTCAATTATGTTACGCATACAGTTAGCAATGAGAGCAGGAGGCTGTTGGTCATCTTTAATTACAAACCAATACGAATGATAATCATTCTGTATCTCTTCATATTTCATTTCAATTATTTCACTACCTGTTGAGTTTTTCCTAATTCTGAAAAGTTTCTGGTTTTCATGTCGTCTTTCCTTTTTAGGGTCTGTCATTTCATAAAAGAAATACAGACTATGAGTTAATAAATAAACTTGTTCATATTTATCACTTCTCAAAAATTCATTGTGAATTAACCTGCCAACATTGAAAATGTAAATGTGGGATAAGCTGGATATCGGATCATCAATGACAATTATTTTCTTTTTCCCTGCTTCTGTTGCATCCTTTTTGCCCCTGCATAATTCAAGGAAGTATAGGAAACTGATAATCATTTTCTCACCTTCACTAAGAGAATGGAAAATTCTGTTGTCATTCTGCTCTCTTACAATTTTGTAAAGGTTTTCAGAATGGTGTTTGATTTTAAAATCTTCGATTCCTAAATCAATCAATCCATTGTTAATATTGATTATCGCTTCTTCAATGTTTACGGTTTGCTTCTGTTGTTCTACAATAATCTCCTTTTGCTTACCTATCTCGGTATCAAAGCCCTGGATAGAATTATTAATGGAAGCAATGTTTTTTTGTGATTGTGCTTTATCAGTCGCAAGGGAGCTAATGGTTTGGTCATAATCCCAACGCATAATTTCCCAAAATGAAGTTTTGATTTCTTCAAAAGCAGTTTCTTTCTGGTCAATTTTGCGATTGTGCTCAACAATCAGGTTGTTGATTTTCTCAACAACGGTATTAACATCATCAAGTACATTTTCAGAGCTGTTGAGAGTTATAGAGACACTAGGAGCTTTCAATTTATCTTCAATCAGCTTTAAATTTCCTTCAACCACCTTTGTAAAGGCATTATACTTTAATTCAAAATCCTTTTTATGGGCTTCATATTTCGGGTTTTTCTCAAATACCGTCTTGTCAGGAATCGCTTGTACTGCTTCTGAATATTCCTTGTGAAATTCCTTTAATGAATTTATATCGGCTTCATAGGATTCATCAAAATAGTCTTTAATACTTTGATATAGCTGCTTTGATATTGTTGATTCTTGACAAAAAGGACAGATTTCATTTTCTGTCTCTATCTCAGCAGGTAAGTACTCTAAGCCATCCTTTACCCAATCAGAACTGCCAAGCTTGTTTATCAATTCTGAAACGGTGCTATTTTCATTTCCTACAATTTCCTTTTTAAACAAACCTTCAGATTCAACACTTTGTGAAGGGAAAATAATTTTGTCTAAAGCGTCATACTTTTGTGCGTTCTCTCCTGCTAAAGCCTGAACTTCTTCCTTTATTGATTCAATGGTTTTCGTTGGCTTGTTTTCTGGTTTCGTCAATCCTTCAACAAAAGAAAGTAGTTTATTTCCGTCACTCTTGTAACCTTCCAAGCAGAATTCTAAAACCCTGTCACCACCTGTATAATTTTGTTTTATTTCCCAAATTTTGTCTTTGGCAGTTTTCTGCTTGCTTGCAATCGCATCTTTCTCTTTTTGTAAATCCTTCTCCTTGGTTTGCTTTTCCGCTGCAATTCGTTTTACTTCCTTTTCTGCATTTGCAATTTTTGTTTCTGCTTCTTTATTCTCTTTGGATAATGTGAAGATGCCTTTTAGGCTCTCTGATTCAAAAAAGTTCTCCCTTATGAATGATTGATTGTAAACAAGAATTTCATCATCATTACTCAAGCCTTCAATGACACAATCCTTAAACTTGGAATCAGATAATTTCAGGAGATAATCAGATAGAGTGCTTTTGCCTGTACCATTTAAGCCGTAAATAAGGTTTACCTTTTTATCAGTTTCCAAAACTGTAGGTGCTTTATAACTCGCAACTTTATTTAGACTTATCTTGGTAATCATACTATCACCTCCTTTTCTTTCAATTCCCCCGCAAAAGCCTTCTGCAAAATACTCTTTTTCAACTCTTCCAAATCAGCTATTTTCTTTTGATATACCGCTTCTAACTTTTGCGTTTCGGTTCGCAGGGCATCTAATTGGCGGACGATGGATTGTTGGGCTTCAATAGTAATTGGAACTGGAATCGTGAAATTCACCAATGTTTTTATTGGTAATTGAGGCTGTGCAGCTCCTGTGGTATATCTCTTTACTTGCTCCTTAAAAATTCCTGAACGAAATACTTCAAATAGGTAGTGTGGTGCAATTAACTTCTTGTTTGGTCTGAAAATTAACATACCTGAATTGATTCTTATGTTCTCGTATTCAACAGAATCATCATTGACGCCTATATTTCCAATTGTCCCACGAGTAGTCAAGACAACATCATTCTTTTCAAGTTTGCCTTTTCCCATGGAATTGTCTTTCTCTTTAGTAATGAACATTGTTGTGCTAAAATCAAAACCATCAGGTCGAACATTTTTAGTATTCATAAAAAGACAATGTCCTTCATCCAAAAAATCTTTTTTCCTAGGATAGTTTTTTCCCCTATCGCCATCGATTATTTTGAGTAAATCACTGTCCCCTAATTTCCGTTCTTCCCAACCATCACCTTTTTTCTCAAACACCCCCTGCAAATAGCTTTCAAAAAGCTCTTTGGCGTTTTGGAGGTTTTGTTCGGCATTGGCTTTGGCCTTGTCTATGGCAGCAAAGGCTTGATCTAATATGGAAACAATGCGTTGTTGTTCGGGGAGGGGTGGAACGGGGATTTCAATTGCACTTATATCAGATATTTTCAAAGAAGGATAAGCAATATCTTGCATTAAGTCTTTTGCGTCAATTGTGATAAGAAAATATAAGAGATATCTATCCAATGCGACTGAATCTTTTGCTTTAATAGTTGCTAAGTGGCTAGACACATACCCATCGATTTCCATCATTACTCGATGATTCAAGAAAGTAGATGCACCGCTTTTTGGAAACAAAATTGTCCCTTTCTTCTTTATTTTCAGTTTTTTAATGCCTTCGTCATTCAAGTTATCCACACTTGAATTAATGAATCCTTTTCTAATCTGACCTACATCTGATGTACGGATAAAAGGGTGTCTACCATTTATGAAAAGTTCTTTTTTCTGCGGAGCGGAATTCCCTGCTCCAACTTCAGCAATTTCGCTCAGCATTTTTATTTCCCAACCTTCCTTCATATCAATTCCGAAATTGAGTTTAAGATTTCCGCACTTTCATCATCCAAGGCTTTCATTGCTGATAAAATTTCTTGCGGTTGGCGGAGTGGGTCAGCTTCTGGTGTATTTGGGTTTTTGACACTCAAATCAAAAGTGCTTTGGTCAACATCCTTCATGTTCACCGTCCAAGAGTTTTCACTATCGGCAAAGGTTTTTTGGAGTTCTACAAATTCAGCCAAATCCTTTTCATTGAGCGGATTGGTCTTGCCTAAATTACGGTCAAGGTTCAGCGAGTAAAACCAAACCTTTTGGGTAGGCTTGCCTTTTTCAAAAAACAGCACAACGGTTTTTACGCCTGCTCCGGTAAACGTGCCGCCTGGTAAATCTAACACGGTGTGTAGGTTGCAGTTTTGCAAGAGTTCTTTTCGCAAAGCAATGCTGGCATTGTCGGTATTGCTCAAAAAGGTGTTTTTAATCACCACACCTGCTTTGCCACCTGCTTTCAAAATCTTTATGAAGTGCTGCAAAAAGAGGGAAGCGGTTTCGCCTGTTTTAATCGGAAAGTTTTGTTGCACTTCGGCACGTTCCTTTCCACCAAATGGCGGATTGGCAAGCACCACATCATAGCGGTCTTTTTCCTGTATGTCGGCCAAATTTTCAGCAAGTGTGTTGGTGTGTATGATGTTGGGCGCTTCCACACCGTGCAAAATCATGTTCATAATACCAATGATGTAAGCCAATGATTTTTTCTCTTTGCCGTAAAAAGTGCGTTTTTGCAGAGTTTCCCATTCTTTGGTGCTTAATTCCTTTCCTGATTTCAAGTAGTCGAATGCTTCACACAAGAAGCCCGCAGAACCAACTGCACCGTCATAAATTTTGTCACCAATTTTTGGGTCAACTACTTTTACAATGGTGGTAATGAGCGGTCGGGGTGTGTAGTATTCACCACCGTTTCGCCCTGCATTGCCCATGTTTTTGATTTTGTCTTCATACAGATGGCTCATTTCGTGCTTCTCTGCATGGGTACGGAAACGCAATTCGTCAATGCGGTTAATCACTTCACGCAAATTGTAGCCGCTTTGGATGCGGTTTTTCAGTTCACTGAAAATCTCGCCAATCTTATATTCAATGGTATCGGCATTTTCAGCAGACAGTTTGAATTTTTTGAGGTAGGGAAATAGTTTGCCGTTCACAAAGTCCAAGAGGTCATCACCTGTCAGGGCATTGTGGTCAATTTTTCCATCCGCTAATTTCGGAGCAGCCCAAACGCTCCATTGGTATTCTTGGTCAATAATGGGCGTGTAGGTCTTCCCTGTAAGTTCGGCAGAAGTAGCACGGTCACGCTCCAAGTCGTCCAAATATTTCAGGAACAGCACCCAAGATGTTTGTTCTACATAATCCAATTCGCTACCACAACCTGCATCCTTATGAAGTATGTCGTCTATATTTTTAAAGGTCTGTTCAAACATTCGTTTTCTTTATTTTAAGTTTTTTCGTTTCTCATTCGTTTTCTGTCGAGCGTTGGCAAAAATACAAGCTCTTTTGGTTTTTCAGCGTTTGCCTGTGTGTTGGCAAAAACCAAATTTGCTTGAATGCGCGTTGGCTCTTTTTGCATGGCACACAACGGTCTGAATAAACGCCTGTTTTAATGGCGTTTATTTTTTGTTGTGTACAGTATTTTCTTCTTGACTCATTTTATATCTATGGTAATAAACATCGATATATCCAATTAGGTAGCATATAACAAGACTTATAACGAATGTTACTTCACCAAAATCACCAGCAAATGGTTCAATATCTAAACCAGGACCAAGTATTACATCTAATAGGGCATAAAGTCCAAATGCTGGATATAAAAATTTCCTTTGAATAGTCTTGTCCACGTAAAAGAACCCTACTCCAAATAGAAGATGGATGAAGAAAATCTTTACAATCTCATCTATTGACAAATTCCCTTTAGGAAGTTCTGGCGGAGGTGTAAGTGTAATTTCTTTTAATTCATCTATCTCCTTGGCTTGTTGCCAATCTTGCATACCGTCCTTCCACACAAGAGTTGTATTAAAAAGATTTAGGTTTTTTAATTCGTCTAAATTATAAGGTCCCTGTTTCTTACCTTTTATTGAAATAAAATATTTCATCTTGCTATTTCTTTATTGTACACAACAACAGAGTAAAGTGAACTCTATTCACTTTATCCCTATTTCATGTTTAAGTTTTATACACTTTATACTATTAAATAGTAGGAGTAAAGTGAGTAAATTCGACTTAATAACCAAATACGAAAATAGGCTTATTCTTAGAGGTTACAGTAAGAACACGGTTGATTCCTGCCTGAATAAATTAAAAAATATCTACAAAATGTAGAGAAAGAAGGGGAAAGTTGGGATTGGTAATTAGGGAATAGGGGACTGAGTTATTAAGAACAATTTGCGGTATAGTTGATATTGCTATTATTGGCTCAGACTTTTATTTGTCGTCATAATGGAATCTACATTGTATAATAGTACATCTTTGGTCAACACCTTTTTTTCCAGACACACTATACACTAATCTGTGTTCACCTGTTATTCTTCTCGACCAATATCCTTTTAATCCGTGTTTTAAAGGTTCTGGTTTGCCTAAGCCTCTGAATGGGTTTTGTTTAATAGATGTAATAAGATTTTTTATTTTTAATGCAGTATCCTTGTCGGTTTCTAACCAGTAACAAAAATCTTCCCATCCGAGTGCAGTAAAATTTATATTCATTAAAGAGCGGGTTCAGTTTCATCCTCATTGTATTCAACTAAATCACCATTATCAATTTGCTCGATAGATTCCATTAACCTATTTCTATTAGCCTTTGTAGAAAGCAAGTGTTCTGTTTCATTCAATGAATTGTATTCGCTAATAGACATGATAACAACTGCATCATCCTCATCACCTCTAGGCACAATTATTACTTCCGTTGATTTTGAAACGTAATCAAAATATTTTTTAATATTCTTTCGTAGAGTGGAAATCGTTATTGCTCTCATAGTGATATAATTTAACTGTACAAGTTCTTGTACAAGCAAATGTACAGTTAATGCGCGAAATTTCCAATGCCTCTTGACTGAATATGATTTTGTAGATAACTTTTTGGAAATCAAATTAGTTTTGAGAAGTTGTTGAGAGGAAGTGTGGTATTTAAAACAATTATAGCGTGCTCAATTATTATTTGCCCAGTTTGGAACTATCCTAAAAGTGTGTAAAGTACGAAATCGGAATATATTCAGCTCCAGAGGAGCGGTATATTAATAGAAAAAGTCAAATCTCTAAACCTCAAGCTCCAGCGGAGCGATATCGGTCGTCCTAAATTACCGATGAAAACTAATACCGAAGATGTCTCTTAAAATGAATCTTGCCGAAATTTCGGTGGAATTCTACGCATCGTTTATAAAACAAGTCTCTCCACCGATGCCTATATATAATCTGTTTACCCCGAGATAAATCTCGAGGCTATTCATATTCCTAAAATCAAACCCTCTAGTCAAATAAGGCCAAACAATGGCTAGTCGAAAAGGAGTTAGAATTTGACAATTATAAATTTTACAGACTTTTGGGATACTACCATTGAGGATTATGTGAGTTTCATTGTCAGAAAGGTAATATCCGACCGCAGGGAGGTTAGGAGTGTAATATACGAACCTGTCATCCTGAACAAGACGACCGATAGGGAGTTGCCGTGAAGGATCTCCCGAATATGTTCAAGTTTGCATGGCAATAATACTCTAACTGGCGCATAGCCTAGAACGAAGCGCATGCGGAGCTCCGAGACTTTGGAATCGGGAAACCCGTCATTTAATACCAATCAAGCCTAAGCTTCTTTCAGCTTGAACGTCTCGCTGTTTTTGAATTTCAAAATTATCCAAGTTGCTAAAACAAAGGGAGCGGTGAGTGTGATAATACCAGTTAGTGCCAATCCGATATTCAGCATAGTAGAAAGGATTATGGCTAGAGTAATCCATATAAAATCTCTCCAGCTTTTTCCGGTAAGGGCTATGGCGCAAAGAATGGCGTTGTAGCCCATTAATCCCGCATTTATGGTAGAAATAGGTTCTGAAAATAGCCATCCAGATAAAGAACCTAAAACGGCGGCATAAATGGCATACCCAGCCATAAGTTTGTTGTTTACGAGTATAGCATAGATAAAAAACAGTCCAGTTATCACGTTCTCTTGGAACATCACTTGACCAAAACTATTACTAAATGCAGCTAGAAATTGAAGGGTGCTTTCTGTTGGTGCCGATGAAGTTAGTAGCGTAAAGTTAAAAGCGAACAATAGTGAATATATCACCAACCAAGTTGCCAATACAAAAGGTGCAGTAAATGGAGGAATAATCTTCTTCAAATTATTCATTATAACTGTTGACAACATCGCGCCAATTATCAACGCGAAGACGGTGGCAGCATTTACCCCAAAGAAAAGAAATACAGCTATGCCCGTTAATGTGCCATTAAAACCATAAAGTCCATTTTCAATATCCTCTTTAGAATATTTCAAAACTTGGGCAGCTCCAGTACTTATAATGGTGCCAAGTAGGGCGGCCAATCCCAATAACCAAGAGTTATAAAAAATTCCGCCTAAAAATAAAGCTCCAGAATAGATATTGTTTTGGAACATCACCTGGCCAATACCGCGCAAAATTGTACGTATATATCCCATTAATCTGTAAGCTAAATTTATTTGTAAGTTTTAATAAGGTGTGTACCCCATAAGTAGGGCGATAATTTACTTATTAAAAACTATTTTCTTATCAACAATAGCAGAAAGATTTTTACTCTTCCATATTCAGGTAGATTATAGTGGGAGGGTGGTGTTTAAAAATCTCAGATCTTAAGTAAATCATCCATACATCCTTATTATTAAAGGGAAGGTGTTGTATAAATCAATCTCAATATTTAGAGAGAATCCTATTGAATTGGTTTGCAATGAGTTCTAAATCAACTAGTGAAACGCTTCTACTGCTTTGAGTGTTAATGCTTTATAGGGGCAAATATCATAGGAATTACCAATTGCATTTCTTTGTCGATTTATCACCCAAAATAGTTAATGAATCACTATATTTAGTGCTGGCAAACAGGTACTAAAAACTTAATAACTCGGTACTCACTTGAAGCTCTGGAAATACATTGTTGCAATTTGGATGTCTGCGGTAGTTATTGGTGGCATTCTCATCGATATACCTATGATTCCTATTCTGGAGCAAACTGCGCGTAATATCTTTTTTCATGTGCCCATGTGGATGGCCATGTTCGCCATGTTTAGTGTCAGTTTTGTGTATAGCATTCTCTATTTGAACACACCAAAGCCTATTTTTGATATAAAAGCAGAATCGGCAGCGAGGGTAGGTGTAGTATTTGGTATTTGTGGCTTGGTAACGGGCTCGCTCTGGGCGCGTTTCACTTGGGGCACTTGGTGGACTTTCGCCGAACCAAAAATGAATTTAGCCGCTTTAGCAATGATGATTTATGCCGCTTATTTTGTATTACGCTCTGCTTTTGATGATGAAGAGAAACGCGCAAAATTAGCAGCAGTCTATAATATTTTTGCCGTTACAACCATCCCATTTTTATTATATATAGTACCAAGGCAGCTCGAAAGCTTACATCCTGGTGCAGAAGGGAACCCAGCTTTTAGTGAAATGACCGCGCCTGAGTTACGATATATTTTATATCCTGCGTTTATAGGCTTTGTAGCCCTATCATTTTGGATTTACGATATTGTACATCGTTATAAAACGGTTCAACATCACGCCGAAAAATTGTAATTTATAGTTAACGATGTACCAAGATACTTTAAAACCCGTTGCTGATACTCTCACTCAAGTTTATTCCAATAAATGGGATGGGGAAGAGGCAGAGCAAGCCAACGCATTTATTCATTTTATGTATTCAAACGATCTGATTTTTGTTGTTCTGGGAGTAACACTCATTATATGGCTGGTGCTCCTTTTCTTTCTGTTTAAAGTAGATAAGAAAGTAACAAAGCTCGAACATCAACTAAACTCAAACAACGAACATGAAGCCTAAATTAATTATTGCCATTGTTGCCATTATCGGTTTTACGTCTTTATTGATGTATAACTTTGGCGAAAGTATAAGTACCTACACTACTTTTGAAGATGCTAAAACGATGACCAATGCTCACGTTGCGGGCACTCTTGACGATACCCAAGATTATGGGTTCTCGATGGAGACCAAGCAGTTTTCATTTTATATGAAAGATGAAGCAGGTAAAGCACATCGTGTAATTTTTCCTAAGCCTAAACCAAATAACTTCGAAGAAGCGGATCGCTTAGTGGTTATTGGCGAAATGAGGGGAGATGTTTTTTATGCAAGAGATATGCTAATGAAGTGCCCATCAAAATATAATACCGTAGATCCTTCTCAATTCACCTCTGTCGAAAATAGCTAACTCATGATTGGAATTATTGGTAAAGTCCTTATATCGCTCTCATTTGTAACAGGGTTGGGAGCCGGAGTACTTTACTTTATAAGTGCTAAAAACGACGACGACAAAACCCTTAAAATCGGGAACTGGTTAACTGGTATTCAAGGTTTATTTCTTATATCAGCTTCAGCAATGCTTGTGTACTTGCTGTTTACGCATCAGTTCCAATATTACTATGTATTTAATTATACTAGTTTAGATCTGCCAAATAAATACCTTTGGTCAGCCTTTTATGGCGGGCAAGAAGGTAGCTTCATGCTTTGGATATTCTTCTCATGGTTCTTTAGCCTGGGCTTGATGAAATGGGTACGAGCACCATATAAAGCTCCTGTTCTATTCTTTTTAATGCTTACCCAAGTATTCCTACTGTCAATGATTTTAGGATGGCATTTTGGCGACATCTCTATTGGTGCTTCACCATTTAGAACCATTGCCGAAGAAATGCCGAATGCGCCTTTTATTCAGGCGAATCCAAATTTTGTGCCAGCCGATGGCTCTGGATTAAATGACTTGCTTAAAAGTCCATGGATGATGATTCACCCACCTATACTTTTTGTAGGTTTTGCAATGATGACCATTCCATATTGTTTTGCAATGGCCGCCCTTTGGAAACGTAAATACAACGAGTGGGTTAATCCTGCTTTACCGTGGACCTTAGGTGCAAACGTAGCCTTGCTAACAGCTATATTTTTAGGTGGCTACTGGGCGTATGTAACTCTTTCTTTTGGTGGATTTTGGGCTTGGGATCCTGTTGAAAACGCATCCTTAGTACCATGGCTTTTTGGAACCGCTGGTATACATACCATGATTATTCAGCGTAAAAGCTCCATTGCTCAAAAATCATCGTTAATTCTTGCGATTTTAGCTTACGTAGCTATTGTTTACGAAACCTTCCTAACTCGATCTGGTATTTTATCTGATTCCTCGGTGCATAGTTTTGTGGATCTAGGTCTATATGGTCAGCTACTCATATTTATGATTGTGATTACCGGCTTAGGTTTAGGGATGTTTTTCTGGCGATATAAAGAACTTCCTACTCAGCAAAAAGAATCCAAGTTTTTGAGCCGTGAGTTCATGACTTTCACTGGCGCAGTACTATTATTGATACTTGGCCTAGTTATTATTTTTGGAACAAGCTCTCCAATCATCGGCCTGCTGTTTAACGAAAGACCAACTCCACCTGAAATGAGTTTCTACAACACATGGAGTATGCCATTAGTTATAATAATGGCACTATTCACAGTGGTTGGTCAGTTTTTGTTTTGGAAAAGACACTCCGCTAAAAGCCTAGTATCAGCGTTAACTTATCCAATTATAATAGCCTTAACAGCTACTGTTGCCTCTGTTGTATTTGGCGATGTTAGAGATCCATACTACATGTTCTATCTCTTTGCGGGCTGGTTTGCTGTTATTGGAAATGGTTGGATTATGATTCGATTGATTTTAGATAATCCGTTACTAATAGGTGGAACCGTAACCCACATTGGATTCGGAACACTGCTTATTGGAATATTAGCATCTTCAGCTTTTAACACTCCTCTGCTCGACAAAAAAACAGCAGATTATAACAAACAGGTTAAGGCAGGTTTAATTACTGATGAGCAAGGTTTTAAAGTAACCGATCCCATCACAATGCTTAACCTAGATCTCGACGAGCCGACGCTAATTAACAATCAATATATTGTTACTTATCAAGGCTACGAGTTAGATGATAGAGTAAGACCAGGGCAGCAAACCTATAAAATTTTGTTTGAACCTATAAATGGCGATAAACCATTTTATTTGAATGCGGAAGTGTACCCGATGTTGGCAACGGCTACAGAAGGTAATTTGCAATGGTCGGTAGATCCAGATGTACACACAGGGCTGTTCAGGGATATTTATTTATATGTTGCAGGTAGCTCGTACGTAACTCAGCGTAACAATAGCATGGAGCGCAAAGCAGGGAAACAAAAGTCTGCTGCTGATGGCGCAGATGTGCCTCCAACACAAACAATCAAGTTTAGTAAGGGCAGTATTGTTAGTGTAGATGGTTTTGAGATGAACTTCCTAGACTATGCAATGGAAGACACCACAAACTTACCACCTAACACAACTATTGGTGTTCGTGCACAAATCGAATTCAAACACATTGCAAGTGGCGAACGGTTTTTACTAGAGCCGCTATTCGCGTTGTACAACGAAGAGGGTAAAACCTTTGTATTTTCACCACCTGTAGAATTAGATAAATATGGGCTCAGTTTCAGTTTCTCGAAAGTATATCCTGAAACCAACGAGATAGATGTTGAAATAACTGGCTTAACCGAAGAATACCAAAGTGAATGGGTGCTAATTGTAGCAGAACACAAACCTTTTATCTCGGTGGTATGGTTAGGTACTTTCCTAATAATGATTGGATTTAGTATCTCTATTTTCCGACATTGGAACAGAGAGAGAAAAGTAAAATAAATCCAAAAGTGAATATATGAATTCGAATAAAACAGAAAAGGGGACTGCATCGCCACTATTTAGCGCACTTGTTCTAGGTTGCCTATTTATAATGACGCTAGTTCCTTCTGTGACGTTCGCTCAATCTAACGAACTTAGGTTCGAAGAAAGAGTTCAATCCCCATCCCCAAAAGGAGCATTACTACGCTCCTTGGTTATGCCAGGTTGGGGACATAATTATGTGGATAGTAATAATTGGACGAGAGGAAAAATTCATTTAGCTGCCGACGTAATTATGATTTTAAGTTATGTGGGTTTAAATAATCGAGTGAATACGCTTGAGGGTAATTTAGTAACTCAAGCAAATGCTAGAGCGGGAATTAATTTGAGTGGCCAAAGTAGACAGGTTGAGCTCGCAGTATCAAAATTTAATAGTATTGAAGAATACAACGATTATCAGCTGAGATCTAGAAATTGGGATAAACTCATCCCCCAGAATAGCCAAACCTCTTGGAGCTGGGATAGCGCACAAGATCGCTACGACTTTCAGAATACTAGAGAACGAATTTCTACAGCTAGTAACCAACTTCCAGCCTTGCTTACACTTATGGTTGCAAACCGTGTGTTAAGTGGCATAAATGCTTTTACAAGAGCTAGGAACATGCAAGTTATACCACAAGCTTCAATTAGCTATTTGAACGAGTTTGGAGAGCCTGGACTTACAGCTCGTGTAGTAGTTGGTTTTTAAAAATGCCCCGCTATAAACTTACTATAGAATTTGACGGTACCGATTTCTCGGGTTGGCAGATACAGCCTGATGCCCGCACAGTAGAGGGGGAGCTTGAAGAAGCCTTTTCCAAAATCTTGCGGCAGCCCATCGATCTAATTGGTCAAGGTCGCACAGATGCTGGCGTACACGCCCGCGGACAAGTTGCTCATGTAGATTTGCCAGAAAATATTGAAGACCTTCAGAAGCTAATATTTGGAGTGAATGGGCTGGTAGGGCAAGAGGTCCAAATCCAATCTATCGAGCCCGTTTCCGATGAGTTCCATTGCCGATTTGATGCGCTTTATCGTGAGTATAGTTACACTATGCTCAAGCGGCGCTCACCTCTGCATCGAAACTTCACTTGGCAGCTACCAAGTACCTGCCAAACCCAACTTTTTTCTGAGTGTGCTCAACTCTTAGATGGGGAGTTTGACTTTGCTGGCTTCTCTAAGTACAATATTGAAAACTATACCACACTTTGTACTATTTTGAGATCTGAAATACAGGAAGATGAAGATAAAATAGTATATATAATTAGGGCTAACCGTTTTCTACGCAATATGGTACGCCGAATTGTAGGAACCATGTTTAAGGTGGCTGAGGGCAAGATTTCGCTTTCAGAATTTCAGGAATTACTGAATAATCCGGATGCAAAAGTGCAAGCTTTTACCGCCCCAGCACAAGGCTTAATATTAGAAAAAGTATTTTTTAAAAATATTTCAAAATAGGCTTGACAATCGATGTGGAACCTTGCTATATTTGTCGCCCCTGAAGGGGACTAAAACAATATTCCTCGGTAGCTCAGTGGCAGAGCAATCGGCTGTTAACCGATCGGTCGTTGGTTCAAATCCAACCCGGGGAGCACTCAAAGCCTCACTAGATTTCTAGTGAGGCTTTTTTTATAAACATACTGCTCCGATGGAGCAGGTAGTGTTTTGGCTGGCATCATGAATGCTCTACTACAACCACTTTCGTCCCATCGGGACGATACCTTTGTAACCCAGGAACCACGCACTAGCGCTGCCCCAGCGGGGCAGTACCGGAAGGTCTAGTAAAGTGCTAAGCTAGTATGGTGAGTCCAAGTCTTCAGAGAGGTACCGCACCTATGGTGCGGGTAGTTCTGGTCAGTTCTGTGTGATACAAATATACTGCTCCGATGGAGCAGGTAGTGTTTTGGCTGGCATCGTGAATGCTCTACTATAACCACCTCGTCCCATCGGGACGATACCTTTGTAACCCAGGAACCACGCACTAGCGCTGCCCCAGCGGGGCAGTACCGGAAGGTCTAGTAAAGTGCTAAGCTAGTATGGTGAGTCCAAGTCTTCAGAGAGGTACCGCACCTATGGTGCGGGTAGTTCTGGTCAGTTCTGTGTGATACAAATATACTGCTCCGATGGAGCAGGTAGTGTTTTGGCTGGCATCGTGAATGCTCTACTATAACCACCTCGTCCCATCGGGACGATACCTT